>Ga0256843_1003053_pt1 | contig 11822 bp, 8 predicted proteins | sample AlvinellametaG_FD_191572 | JGI IMG/M metagenome (GOLD analysis project Ga0256843, IMG submission 191572) | Pompeii worm associated microbial communities from hydrothermal vent at the East Pacific Rise, Pacific Ocean - Alvinella | ecosystem: Host-associated > Annelida > Integument > Unclassified ... | reverse complement strand
TGAAGGATGTTCCAATCTGGGAGGGATGTATGAATATGGTGAAGGAGTATCGAAGGACTACACCAGAGCCAGAGAACTCTACAAAAAAGCGTGTGATTTGGGAGCAGAAGTAGGGTGTAAAAATTTAAAGAGAATGGAGGAAGAGTAGAAAATTTATTGTTTTTTCTTCTTCTCTTTTCCTCTTTTTTCTCCAAAGAAAATAAAGATTTTCCAAATACCAAAGAAGAGGGAGGGGGAAGAAGGGGGAAATATTTTCCCTCCTATTCTTTAATTTACCGGAGTGTGTCCTACACGGGGGTAAAATAAGGAGAAGGGAAGGAAAATCAAATCCCCTCTAAACTTTTGAGTTTTTGGAGGAGGTGGGTTCGTTTGGCTTCTTTTTCAGACCTTTTTTGTTCGATAATTGAGTTATAGAGGCGTTTTTTCTCTTCAAAGGCGTCGACTACTTCATTTCGGATTGAGTTGACAATCTCTTCTACCAGTTTTTCCCGGTTCAGTTGGAATTCTGCCAAAAAGCGTTCGATTCGGTCTTCAAATTCATCTTGGAGGTTTTGCCACTCTTTAAGCACCCGTTTTTTCTCTTCTTGTCCTTTTAGGAAGAGGGAGTAACCGACTCCAATCAATCCCACCAGACTCAAGGGGGCGGAGATGGTTGCCAAAAGGACGGAGACGACGGCACTTCCCATAGAGAGGTAATCTCCGGCGGTAAAGAGTTCTTCCCCTTCGGAGAGGCGGATTTTAAATTTTTGAACCAGTTCTTCGTAATCTATCTGTTGTTGGGGGAAGTAGATATCCAAATCCAGTTGGCTCTTCTCCTGTTCGGCGATTTGGATTATCTGTTGGATAAAGCGTTTATTGATGTGGAGGAGGCGTCCCCGCTCTTTGGCGATAATTTGTCTTTCCGCTTTGAGGAACTCCTCTTCCAGTTTGGGAAGGGTTTCAATTTTGGGGAGTTTGGATTCAATTTTGGCGACTATCTGCTCCTTCAATTCCAGAAGGAAAAGTTCCAGTTCATTGAGCCATCGGTCAACCTCCGCCTCCACCCGGTCGGCAATCCGGCGACGGAAGAGGAAGGCTTCCCGGCGGTATTGTTGGAGTTCCTCTTCAATTTTTTTCAACTCTTCCTCTACCGATTGTTCCTCTTTTTCCAAAAGTTCCAGTTGTTTTTGTAGGAGTTTTACAATTTTTTTCTTCAACTCCTCCAATTTCCGCTCTTTAATCTCCAGAAGTTTATTCCCTTTTTGTTGGGCAAGGTAGTCCCAAAGGAGGCGGTAGAGGGTTTCAAACCCCTCTTTGGTGGTGGCGGAAATGGGGATTAATGGGGGAGGGGTCAATTTTTCCCCCAATTCCGCCTCTGCCACTTTTAGGGAGGCTTCCATCTGCTCTTTTACATATTTGATTAGGGACTCTTTTTCGTTTTCCGGAACAATATCCCAAAAGTTGAGGAGGAAAAATATTTTATCGATATCCCGTTTGGAGAGGACTTTCTCCTCCAGAAACTCCTTTTCACTCCGTTTCCACGCTTGGAGGGCGGTCAAAAGGTAGAGGACTGCGTCGGCTTGTTGGAGGTAGTCGAGGGTAATTTTCATTCTCTCTATCTCCGGGTCATTGAGTCCCGGGGAGTCCACTACTACAATTCCATCTTTGAGGAAGGGGGAGTCGATAAAGAGTTCCAAAAATTCCACCTGTTCCAGTTCCTCCCCATCTTTTGCCCCCGATTTTTTTAAAATTTCTTTGAGATTTTCTGTATGCTCCTCAATTTTTCCCCCTTTTTTGTGCACCCGGAGTTTCCGCTCTTTTCCATATTTGAGGATTGTCAGTTTGGCGGTGGTGGGGGTGGTATTGGTTGGGAGAAGGTCTTGTCCCACAAAAAAGTTATTTACAAAGGTTGATTTTCCGGAGGAGAAGTCCCCCAGACAGAGGAGGTTAAAACTCAAATCCCGTTCGATACTTTTCCTGAATTGGTTGAGGGTGGAAAGGACGCTTTTTTCTCCCAACTCTTTGGCAATTTCCTCCAGTTTTTCTGCCCGTTGTTTTAGGAGTTCCCGTTTCTCTTTAAACATCTCTAAACCGCCCCAATTCTTCTTTAAATTTTAAAATTTCCACCAATTTTTCCCTATTCTCTTCAATGGAGTGGCGGTGGGCTTCTTTCAATCTTTCCAATTCCATTTCCAACACCTCCTTTTGGGGGAATCGGCTTTTAATATACTCCTCTTTAAAATTTTGGAAGTTAATTTCCCGGATTTGGGAAATTATATCCTCTTCTATCTTTTTCAATTGGGTTTTCAATTGGCTTCCCAATCGGCGACGGACTGCCCCCTCCTCCAATTTTTCCCCAACGGCTCCCACCTTTTCCGCTCCCCATTTTCCGACGGAGTAGAGAAGTTTGCCACTGACCAGAGCTATTACCCCTGCCACCGGAATTAGGGCACCACTACTGACCCCCAAAAATCCCAAAACCCCTCCCACCATTGGAAGGGAGTTGAGGAGGGAGTAGACCTCCACTCCGATACCGCCCATTACCCCCACCAGTGTGGCAAGTCCCCCTACCTTCATCACTTTTCCCAGTTTTCCGCTCCCCCGGACTTGGGGGAGTTCCATTGGGAGTTGATACCCTTTAAGTCCCATTTGGTGATCCAAATTGGAAATAATTCGCCGGGTCTGGCGGAGGAAGGTGGTGGTTGCCTCCTCCACCAAATCCTCCACCAATTTCCGGACCCGCATCTCCAGATACCGGCTTTCGGTCAATTGGCGATAATCCAAATGGGCAACCTCCAGTTCCAATTCCCGTTGAATTTTCCGGAACCCTTCTCTAATATTGGAGATGTAGAGGGCTTTACTCCGCTCCAGTTCCTGCTCGGCACTGGAGAGCTCCTTCTCCATCTCTTTTTGGAGTTTCTCCATTTGGGCGGTAATTTTTTTCAATTGGGCAATAATTCCCTCATCTCCCGATTGGAGGCGGGTTGCCATCCCTTCCAATCGCAAAGTAATTTCTTGGGCACTCCCTTTAATAGCCCCTTTGAGGTAAGATTGGAAAAACTCCTCCCGTTTTTTCCGGACATAATTTCTCAATCTCTGGATAAAGAGGTCATAGAGTTCCCGTCTCTCCCCCTCCAAAACCTGTTGGGCGGAGTAGATAAAGACCCGCCGTCTCCCCTCCTCTTGGGGAATTTCCAGAAGCTCTTCCAATTTTTCCACTATCTCCCTCTTCAACTGGCGGGGATTATCCACTTGGTCTGCCCAGTTGAGGATAAAGAAAAATTTGGAAATATCCTTTTTCCGGATAAGTTGGGAGAGGAATTGCCGTTCACTCTCCTTTAGGGCTTGGGTGCCGTTTATTACAAATAGCACCATATCCACTTTATCCATCAATTGGAAGAGGAGTTCTTCATTGAGGAAAGAGGGGTCATTACTTCCGGGGGTGTCAATCAGTTGAAACTCCTCCAGAATGGGGGCGGGATAGTAGAGCTCCACCTCCTCCCCCTGATACCCCTCCAGTCGGCTCCAATCGATGGCTCCCGGCTCCCCATTGACCACCAGATTGGGCTCCCCAAATTTGAGGGTGGTGATTTTGGTGGTGGTGGGGCGGAAACCGGTGGGGAGAATCTTTTCCCCCAAAAGGGAGTTGATGAGGGTAGATTTTCCGGCGGAAAATTCTCCAATTACCGCTACTTTAGGTTGGTAATTCTCCAACTCCTCCTTCAACTCTTCCAGTTCGATAACCCGCTCCTCCAGTTCCAAATCCCGGAACCACTCCCGTTCCCGATACTTTTTCAAGAGTTCTAAAAACTCTTCCAATTCCCGATTTTTATAGTTCATCGTTACACTTTTCAATTAGATTATTCAACTCCCGGAGGGTGGACTGCCGGCAAGTTCCTTTATCTCTCAACTCCATCGCCTCCCCTTTGATTTGGGCAATTGCCTCCCGATCGCTATGGAAAAATCCCTTTGCCCGTTGGAACCGGAGTTCCAAATCTTGATATTTTTTATCGCATTGGAGGTAAAGTTGCTCCAATTCTTCTATTTTTTTATGGGCTTCTTTGAGTAGTTTATCAATTTGTCCGGCAAAATCGGGGCAGTTGAGTCCTTGGAGTTTAAAAATTATCTGTTGGAGAGCCTCTTTACTATTGGCGGTTTTAATCAGAGTTTTGAAGGTAGCCAGTTTCAATTGGCACTCTTTGGCTTCCTGTCGGCTGGCTTTGGTTCTGATTTCATTCTTTTTCCGGAGTCCCAATTTGAAAAGTGCCCGGTAACTGGAGAGGAGGGAGGGGCACTCTTTTATAACCTGTTGTCCCTGCTGGAGATAGTTATCCACCTCTTCGATGGATTGGCTCCCTTTCAACCCCTCTTTTATTACCTCCAGTTGGCTTTTGCAACTCTCCAATTTCTCCTGTTGCTGTTGATTTTTCAGTTTTAACTCCCCTTGCCGTTGGGCGATAATATCCAGAGCACTGGAGATATCCAAATCGGGGCACTTTTTCCCCAGTTGGATAATTCTACTCTTGACCACCCGGAGGAGGGAGAGGGAGGTTGCCCCGGTGGCTTCCCCTTTCCAGAGAGCCAATCTCTCTCTACACCACCGGCTCTTTTCCCCCTCTTTGGCAATTTTCCGTTTATAAAGTTTCTCCTTCTGTTTTACCAATTGGTAAATACTATCCAGTTGGGGGGAGAGGAGGCTACACCTTTTGGAGACCCCTTTCAACTCCTTTTTTACCTCATCAACCTCCTCTATAGATTCAACCCCCTTCAACTCCTCCTTCAAAAGTCCAATTTCAGTTAAACACTGCTCCAACTTTTTCTGGCGGGCGGAAATAGTTTTTAAAATTCCGCTCCCATCTACCACATCTCCACACTCCCCTTCCAAAAAGTTGACCACTTTTTCCCGGAGGGAGTCCAGTGTCTCCATTGAAGTGGTGCTCTCAATCTCCTGTTGGAAGAGTCCCAATTGCCGGTTACACCGCTCCCGGAGTTGTTGGAATTTTCCCAACTCTTTCAAGACCGCCCCATTGAATTTCCCATACTCTTGAGGCACCAGTTGTTGACACCCTTTCAACTCCTTTTGGGCGGTGGCATAAAACTCTTCAATTCTGGTCAAAGGGAGGGCAACCAGTTGATGGTTCAATTGGCTCAATTTATTGAGACACTTAACCCGGAGTTCTTCCCGGGCTTGTTGCTGTTTCTGCTCCTCTTCTATCTGTTTCTGTTGGGAGAAGAGGGAGTCCCGCACCAAAAAAATTAAAAAGGCTACTAAAATAATCCCCCCACTGACCAGAGGGACTAAATATTTACGCATTCTCCTCTCCTTTACCGGTTTTCAAGGGAAGTTGGGGAAAATGGGGGATTTGTCCCTTTATTTTTTCCCAAAAACTCCCCAAAAATTTCCCCCACTCCCGTTTCAGGTCGGGGCAAAGCTCCTCCCAATCCAACTCCTTTTGATATCGACTGCCCCGGAAAATCTCCTCCAATTTTTCTTTAATTCTCCCACTATGGAGTCGATTGAGTCGGGCAATTCCGCACCCGATTTTGAAAAGATATTTTACCGCTTCCAGTGATTCAAATCTATCCACCTCTCCAATCAGTTCAACTCGGGTGGGGAGGAGGATTTTGGGGACCGGCTCAATTTTAAAAATATCCCTCTCCAGTGATTCGATTATCAACTTTTCCGGCTCACTGAAAAGGTCGTCAAACATTGCAAAATTGTAGACCAGTAAAACAAATCGCCGTTTTTCCCCGTCAGAGAGAGTGAATTTCATTGAGCTCCTTTAAAATTGAGTCGGCTTTCCGGAGGAGTTCTCCAATCTGTTTGTGGTGGAACTCTATCCGATTGAGAATCTCCCCTACTCCACTGAAAAGGAATTCAATATCCAAATCCAACTCCAAAAGATGATTGAGGATATCGAAGTTTATCTCCCTCTCCTCCCGTCCTTTCAATCTCCAATAGAGATAATCATCGGATAAAACCCCGATCAAATACCCCAGACTTAAAAGGCGATTATTCCGTTGGAGAACCTCCAGATTGGAGACCACCTCATTTAACATTATAGGAATTCTCCCAGTAAAAAAGGGGATTTGCACCGGATATTCTTCCAATAGCTCCAGAAACTCCTTTTGGAAATTGAGATATTTTCCTTCAAACTCTTTGAGATACTCCCCATAGAGTTCTTGAATTCTATTTTGGAGTTCTTCCAATTTTTCATTGGTTAAATAGGCAGACCCAAACTCCAAAAGGGGTTCAAATTTCAACTGGACAAAGAGGGAGTTTTTTGCCCCCTCCTCCAACTCCTTTATCTCCCGTTTGATAGCCCGGCGGATTCTATCCCGCACCAAAGCCGGGGTTTTGGAGGAGGTAACCTCCTTCCAGAAAAAGGAGTAACTCTCCTTCAACTCCTCCAGAACCTCCTCCCCCTTCTGGAGGGTCTCCCCAATCTCCTCCCGGAGTCGAATCCCCTCCTCTTTGAGATACTGCTCCGATAATTCCCTATCTTTTTTTAAAACATACTCACTTAAATCCCGTTTCAACTCCTCAAATTTTTGGTTCCAAAAGGGGTCTTCTTTACTGGAGGAGATAATTTTGAGGGGAAAATTGACAAAAATATCCTCCCCTTGGAGATGGGAGTTTATCTCCACCATTTTGACTTCATACTCTTCGGGGGAGTTGACAATTACATCTCCAAAATTGATAACCCCAAAAATATTGTCCCGATAGAGGGACTCCTGTCGGAGTCTTTTGAGAAGGTCCATTTCGGTGGCTTTCCCCGCTTGGGTCCCATTGAAAAGCCAAATAATGTAATTTACCCGGCTCAAAATTGCTTCCGTTACCCTATCCAAAGAGGAGACATCATTGAACCCGGGGGTGTCGATAATATGGAAATAGCGGAGAATTTCATTATTTACAAAAACCCGAATCTCTTGGGGGGTGTAGAGGTCGCTTTCGTCCCACTCCCTTTGGAGTTTTTGGAGTCGGGAGTAGCCATCATAGACCCGTTTTATTACCTCCCCCCGATAGTTCCGATAGACTACCTCTATTTTCTCCTCCTCCCCATACTCCAAAATGGTAACCACTGAAGTTATCGGAGTGAGTCCAGTAGGGAGAATCTTTTTTCCAATTAAGCGGTTGATAAAGGTGGATTTTCCGGAACTAAACTCCCCCAAAACCGCCAATTTTAGGGGTTTTTCCACAATTTCGTTTATCCGGTCAAAAATTGGGTGGAAATGGCGGATTAAAGCCTCCTCCTGCTCCAATACCTGCCGGGAGTTTTCAATCGTTACATAGAGATAGGTTCTCTCCAACTCCTCCCGCTTTTTCATACCGCCCCCCCTTCCACTGGTCTGGTAAATAGAAAGCCCCTCAATTTGGCACTCCTTGCCCGTGGATTCTCCCTAATCTCCCTCTCCCCGGCAACAATCGGTTTTTTGGTCAACACTATCCCCAGTTGATTATCTCCGCCACAACTGCACCGGGGGGCATCGGGGGGGCAAATGCACCTTTTTGCCCACTCTTTAAACCGCCGTTTTACTGCCCTATCCTCCAGAGAGTGGAAGGTGATTATTCCCGCCACCATTCCCGGCTCTCCAATCTCCCCTATTTTATCCAACAACTGCTCCAACTCCCCCAACTCATCATTGACCTCAATTCTAATTGCTTGGAAAATTGGGGCTAATCCCTTTTTATTTTTTATCCCCACCTTTCCCAGAACTTGAGCCAACTCCCGATTGGAGACAATAGGACGGGCTTTTACAATCGCCTCTACAATTCTCCGGGGGTTTCTAATTTCGCCGTAATTCCGGAAAATCTCCTCCAGTTTCTGCCTTGGGTAGTGGTTGACTACCTCCCGGGCGGAGAGGGGTTGGGTCTGGTCCATTCTCATATCCAATTGGGGACTTTCAAAATTGAATCCCCTCTTCTCCTGATCCAGTTGGTAACTGCTAACCCCTATATCCGCCAAAACTCCCCCAATCTTCAACCCCCTTTTCCGGAGATTTTCCGCAATTTCCGGTAATAGTTCCGATGCCCGTCCGTGGTAAAACTCTACCCTCTCTCCCCACTTTGCCAATCTTTTCCGGCTAAACTCCAACGCCTCCCTATCCCGGTCAATTCCCACCACCTGCACCCCGGGATATTTCTCCAAAATTCCGGCGGTGTGTCCCCCAAATCCCAAAGTGCAATCGATAAAAACTTTCCCTTTTCCGCCCCCCTCCTCCCCCAACGGGGCAAATAACTCCATCACCTCATCAAAAAGGACGGGTCGGTGGGGGATTTTTTCACCAGTCTGGGAGATATTTAACCTTTCCCCCATTATCTCCCCTCTTTGGAAATCAAATCTGCCAATTTTTTGCACCCCTCTTTGTAGCCATATTTACACGCCAAATCCAGATAGTGTTTGGCTTTGTCGACACTGGCAAACACAAACCCATTTCCTTTTAAATAGTTGATACCCAACAGATAACACGCCTCCCCTACCTTCAGTTTACACCCCTTTTCAAAAAGTTCGTTGGCGGTGGAGTAATCTTTGGAAATACCTATCCCCTCTTGGGCAAGTTTTCCGGCATTGAGACACCCTTTTCCATCTCCCTTTTCACACCCCAATTTGAAGTATTTAAACGCCTTTTTGAAATCCTGTTTCAATTTACTTCCAGTGTAGTAGAGATACCCCAGATTGGTGCACCCTTTGGGCTCTCCCAACCTACACCCCAAAAGGTAATATTTGAAAGCTTTGTCAAAGTCCTGTTTTGGATAGATGCCCTCATCGTAGAAGTAGCCCACATTGTAACAACCGGTTGCGTCCCCCTTATCACACGCCAATTTGTAGTAGAAAAATGCCAATGGGAAGTTTTGGGGCACATCGTAGCCATTGGAGTAGAGATAGCCGAGATTTGTGCACCCGACCGGGTCTCCCAATTTACACCCCAACGCAAAATATTTGAAAGCCTTTTTGTAATCCTTCTCCAATCCGTAAATTGGGTAGTAGACATTTCCCAAATTGGTACACCCCTTGGCGTTCTGCTTTTCACACGCCATCCGATAATATTTTGCTGCAAGGGGGTAATTCCGATTGACCGCCAACCCCAAAAAATAGAGGTTTCCCAATCCTACACACCCGTTACTATCTCCCAAATTACACCCAATTTGGAAAAATTTCCGGGCTTGGTCAAAATCCTGCTCTACATCGTCCCCATAGAAATAGAGACTCCCCAAATAGGTGCACCCTTTGGGATATTTGAGCTTACAACTCTTTTCATACGCCTCCACCGCCTTATCCATATTGACTTTAATCCCCTTCCCATACTGGTAACTCTCCCCTACAAAGTAGCACGCCTCCCCAACCCCCTTTTCACACGCTTTGTTGAACTCTTTAAACGCCAAATAGTAATTTTTTGGTCCATTTACCCCAAAATAATCCATTTTCCCCAAATAGAGACACCCGTAGGGGTTCCCTTTTTCACAGGCGATAGAGGCAAATTTGTAAGCTTTGTCGGTGTCTACCGGCACCCCAATTCCGTAAATGTAGTAGTAACTTATCTTTCCACACCCATAACTATCCCCCCAATCGCACGCCATTTCGTAAAATTTGGCAGCTTTGGTAACATTTTTTTCCGATTCTGCCCTTTTTGCTACCAAATCACACGCTTTGGGGTTCCCCTTTTCACACTTTACTTCCAATCTCCAAGTTGGAAGGGAGGAGAGGGGGACTTTCTTCTGGGCACATCCAATAAAGAGGAGGGCTACTCCAATCCCCCCAATTTTCAGGACTTTTTTCATTTAACTCCTTCTTTGAGCCGTTTGTTATAATTTTAACAAAAAAGGGTTGTAGCAAATGTTAAAGCCTTTATTGGTGGAAGTGGGGGTAGAGGAGCTTCCGGCTATTCCCCTCTTGAAAGAGCTTCCCAATATCGAAAAAAAGTGGCTTCAAATCCTTGAAGAGTATCGATTTAAGACCAATTTCCAGTTTTTTTATACGCCTCGGCGATTGACCCTCTGGCATCGGGAATTTCCGGTAAAACAGGCGGAAAAATTGGAGGAGTTTTGGGGACCTCCCCAAGGGGTGGCGGAGAAAAACCCCAAAGCGGTGGAAGGGTTTGCCCGAAAGGTGGGGGTAACCCCCGACCAACTCCAGTGGAAGGAGAAAAAAGGGGGGAAATTTCTCTACTATAGTAGAAGAGTGGAAGGGGAGTCAATTAAAAATTTACTGGGGGAGATGGTTGAAAAATGGCTCAACTCCCTCGATTTTGGGAAGGAGATGGAGTGGGGGAGTTGTAAATATCGGTTTATCCGCCCGGTTAGATGGATTTTGGCAATGGTAGAAGATGAGGTTATCCCCTTCTCCACCTACTGCGTTACCAGTGGAAACCGCACCCGGGGACACCGGATTTTTAAACGGGAGATTGAAGTTGGATTTGTGGGGGATTATTTCTGCCAATTGGACAAAAAAGGGGTAATTCTCTACCCAGACCAACGGCGGAAGAGGATTTTGGAGGGAATCCGCCAAATAGAGGAGAAAGAGGGGGTGCAAGTGGCGGTAAACCCCTCCCTTCTGGAGGAGATTGTGGCAATTACCGAATACCCCACCTCCCTTTTGGGGAAATTTGATGAAAAGTTTCTCCAACTCCCCCCGGAGGTGATAGTTACCTCAATGGAGACCCATCAACGCTATTTTCCAGTCTACAAAGATGGAAAATTGACCAATCGATTTGTGGTTGTCTCCAACGCCTTTACAGATAATTTCTCCAAAATTATCGCCGGAAATGAAAAAGTTCTCCGGGCACGATTGGAAGATGCCCTCTTTTTCTGGCAACAGGATCTGAAACGGGGACTTGACCCCACCGGACTGGAGAAAATTGTCTATATGGACGGATTGGGAAGTTTGGCAGATAAAGTTGAAAGGGAGAAGAGAATAGGGGAGAAAATTGCCGATAAATTGGGGGTAGAAAGGGAGCCTGTTGAAGAGGCAATTAAATATGGAAAAGCAGACCTTTTAACCGAAATGGTTTACGAATTCCCAGAATTACAGGGGATTATGGGGTATTATTACGGCTTGAAACAGGGGTTAAATGGGGAGGTTGCCACCGCCCTCAAGGAGCAGTATGGGGAAACCGCCTCCAATCCCATCTCTCTAATTTTAAATCTTGCCCAGAAATTGGACAATATTTTGGGACTTTTTTCGATAGGAAAAATTCCCAAAGGAAACCGAGACCCCTTTGCCCTCCGGCGGAGTGCCAACCATATCCTCAAACTCCTTTTGGATAGGGGGGTTGCCCTCAATCTGGAGGAGGTGGTAAAAGAGATAGCCAAAGAGTATAAAACCCCCGACGGAAAAGAGGTTGACCCGGCTCAAGTTTTGGAGTTTATCTTTGAAAGGCTCTACCATCTCTACAAAGAGACCAATCCGGCAATTATCCGGGCAGTTCTCCGGGGAAAAAACCACTCCCTTCCAGAGATTGGAGAAAAGATTCAACTTCTCCACCAATTGACCCAATCTGAAGGGTGGGGGGAACTCTCCTCCACCTTTAAACGAATTGCCAACATTTTGAAAGGGGTGGAGCTCTCCGACCAATTGGAGGTTGACCCCTCCCTCCTTCAAGAGGAGGCGGAGCGGAGATTGTGGGAAGAGTTCCAAAAAGTGGTGGAGAGAAATCGGGAGGAGCCCAGTCTGGAGGTGAGATTGGATAATCTTTTAAGCCTCAAACCGGCAATTGACCGCTTTTTCGATGAGGTCAGGGTAAATGTGGAAGACCCCAACCTCCGCCGGAACCGCCAACATCTGATAGCCACAATTTACCGGGAATTCCTCAACACCATCGGAGATATAAAAGAGGTGGGTTAA
>Ga0256843_1003052_pt1 | contig 11824 bp, 13 predicted proteins | sample AlvinellametaG_FD_191572 | JGI IMG/M metagenome (GOLD analysis project Ga0256843, IMG submission 191572) | Pompeii worm associated microbial communities from hydrothermal vent at the East Pacific Rise, Pacific Ocean - Alvinella | ecosystem: Host-associated > Annelida > Integument > Unclassified ... | reverse complement strand
GAAGGGTTTTTTGTCTACTGGTTTAAAAAAAACGGCAACATTTATGAAAAAATCTCTTACGTAAAGCTTTACAAACATTTTAACTGGGCGGTTTTTGGAGGTATTTATATTGACGAGGTTCACAATATAATCAATAAGAAAAAAGAAACAATCAAAAACGAGCTTAAACAGATTTTATATATTTACCTTTTTATTTCGTTTATTTTCGTTTTGGTAGTTATTTTAATCGCAAGATACGAAAACAGACTGCTAGAAAAAATAATTGACGATTACGAAAAAGAAATAAACAAAAAAAACTGTGAGCTTGAAAAAGTCAACAAGAAACTCAAGCAGGTAAACATAAAACTTGACAAATTGAATAAAAACCTGCAAAAAGAGGTTGAATTTAAAACCAAAGAGCTTTTAAGAAGCTACTTTACCGATAAGCTGACCAACCTTCCAAACCGCGAAAAATTTATACATGATGTCAAAACCAAAAAGTGCGTAGCCATCATAAATATTGACTCTTTTAAGGAAATCAACGACTTTTACGGACTTGAAATTGGAGATAAGGTTCTTAAGAAAGTGGGAGAAATAATTTCTTTGTATACAGAGGTATACAAACTTTCTGCGGATGAGTACGGAATAGTGGGTAACGACTGCGAGAGCATAAAAAAGATTGTTCTTCAGATTGTAAAAACAATTGAAAAAACCCATATAAACATTGACGGATATATAATTGACGTTTCCGTAAGTGCAGGAATAGGTAAAACAGTGGAAGAGGCGGATATGGCGTTAAAATATGCTAAACACAACGAAAGGGGCAAAGTAATTTTCTATGACGAAAATCTTGACATCGTTAGAGAATACAAAGATTACATTAAATGGAAAAAAATCATAAAAACGGCGATTAAAGAAGATAAAGTCTTTCCTTACGTTCAGCCGATTGTCGATTCCAAAACGAAAGAGATAAAAAAATACGAGGTTCTTATGAGAATAGAACACGAAGGCAAAATTTATCCTCCGTTTTTCTTAAATCACGCGAAAAAAGCCGGGCTTTACGTCGATTTGCAAAAGATCATAATTGAAAAAGCTTTTAAAGTCTTTTCAAGGCTTGATATAGGGTTTTCCATTAACCTTTCCGTAGTAGAGCTTTCAAACATGACTTTTAAAGATTTCTTAATGTCAAAAATAGACGAATATGACGTAAGCGACAAGTTAACCATCGAACTTTTGGAAGACGAAAAACTTATGGATGAAGAGCTTTTGGGATTTTTAATTTATCTTCACGAAATGATGGGAATTGAAATAGCAATAGACGATTTCGGTTCAGGTAACAGCAACATTTCTTACTTAATCCAAAAACTTCCTGTAACGATTCTTAAAATCGACGGCATCTTAATAAAAGATATCCTTAAAAACAAAAACAACCAAAAACTCATAAGGGTAATTATAAGCATGGCTAAAATTTTTAAACTTAAAACCATTGCCGAATTTGTAGAAAACAGAGAAATTGCCGATATGTTAGAAAAGTTTGGTGTGGATTGTCTTCAGGGGTATTACTTCTCAGCGCCGTTTGATGTAAATCAACTTCTAAAGGATAAAAAATGAAATTAAAATACATTTTCTTATTACCCGTTTTAATGTTTGCTTCGGGAAATATGCATGAGGAAATACAGAAGTTAAAAGCCGAATTTGATAAAAAAATATACGACTTAACCCAGAGAATTGACGAAAACGAGTTTCAGGCAAGCATGAACAGAATTAAATGGGGAGGGGAGCTTGAGAACACATGGGGTTTTTACAGCGGTAAAAATGAAAACGGCCATTTTAGTAATCCAAACAAATGGGATATGAGATTAAAACTTAACATGGAAGCGTTTATTGATAAAAAAACCAAATTTACAGGAAGACTTATGATGACGAAAGCCTGGGGCAGTTCAACCCCGGAAAATCTCTCTTCGTTGGATGCGCTTCAGGGACGGGCAAGAGGATCTAGTGCTGTTTTTGTGGAAAGAGCTTATGTTGATTATTGGTTTAACGATAGGTTTGCCGTTACGGTGGGTAGACAGCCAAGTTCTGACGGTCCTGGTATGAATTTAAAATATGATATTGCAAGGCAGGCCACTTATCCGGCTTTGCTGTTTAACGGTGCGGCTGATGGGATACTCGTAACCTATAAACTTAATTCAGCAATTAAACCTCTGATAAAAACAAAAATAAGACTTGCTTATGGTAAAGGCTATCAGTGGCAAGATGACGAAAGGGGTTGGAGTACAAGAAATCCGGGAATTAAAGACACAGAAGTTTATGGATTGTTTTTTGAAAGTTCACTGCCTTATGAAGATTTAGGTAAAAATTATTTTATAATAACCACCGTAAGAACCAAACATCTTGTTACAAACCCTTTTGAGAAAAAAAACGCTGCTGTAAATACGGACCTTGGAAGTTATAGTCATTACGGTTTTTATTTTGAAAACACAAAGGCTTTTGAAAGTAATTTCAACTATTTTGTTTCGTATGCATTATGCGTTCCCCATTCCAACGGTAAAAAAGGCGTTGCGGATTTAGACAGTGACGGAAAACCCGAAACCGAGGTCGAGCTTCTTAAACGTAAGGGATATGCCTACCATGTTGGAGTTAGATACGATTTAAAGTCTATAAAAATTGGATATGAGTTTAATCACGGGTCAAAATACTGGTTTAGTTTTTCAACGAATTTATATGACCCTACAAACAAGCTTGCAGTAAGGGGGGACGTTAATGATATCTATTTGATATATAGGTATGACCTGTACGAGTCGTTAAGGTTCGGTTATATGTATGCGGACATAAATTATAATTATATGGGAATGTATTTTGCGCCGGGCGGAGAACCGAATAGAGTAGACGATTCGCTAAAATTACTTTATGTAACTTACGACGTAAGATGGTAAAATGAAAAAATTTTTAATAGGGGTGTTTTTTTGTTCGTCTCTTTTTGCCGGATATACGTGTGAAGAGTTAATTAAAAATTATAATGCTCCAAACCCGGAATACAAAACAATGAAACAGCTTAAGCGATGGGTAAACGACAATATTTCCGAAGACGATAAATATAAAGACCAGCTTCTTGAATGTCTAATCGAACAGGCCGCCGACAATCCCAACAGAGAGACTACTGCCGCCGAATAATTTTTCTTTTTTTTGTTATAATTGCATATATTATGCATAAAGGATATTTATGGACAAAGATAAACAAAAAGCGCTTGAGCTTGCGTTAAAGCAGGTCGAAAAGCAGTTTGGTAAAGGGTCTTTGGTAAAACTCAGCGAAAAGGAAATAGAACCTATCGAGTCAATTCCTACTGGCAGTTTCGGACTAGATTTAGCTCTTGGAATCGGAGGTATTCCAAAAGGAAGAATTACTGAAATTTACGGGCCAGAGAGTAGTGGTAAAACGACTCTTGCATTATCTATAATAGCACAGGCACAAAAGCAGGGAGGCATTGCGGCGTTTATCGACGCTGAGCATGCTTTTGATCCGATTTATGCAAGAAACATTGGCGTGGATATCGATAATCTGCTCGTATCACAGCCGGATTACGGGGAACAGGCCCTTGAAATCGTAGAGACGCTTGCAAGAAGCGGGGCGGTTGACATTATCGTAATCGACTCTGTTGCCGCACTTACTCCAAAAGCGGAAATCGAAGGAAACATGGGTGACGCGCAGGTGGGCGTTCAGGCAAGGCTTATGAGCCAGGCGTTAAGAAAACTTACCGCTGCAATCCATAAAATGAACACTACGGTCGTGTTTATCAACCAAATCAGAATGAAAATCGGTATGATGGGATACGGAAGCCCCGAAACCACTACCGGAGGTAACGCGCTTAAGTTCTACTCTTCCGTAAGACTTGACGTTAGAAGAATCGCGACGCTTAAGCAGGGAGACAAGGAAGTCGGAAACAGAACGAAAGTAAAAGTAGTCAAAAACAAAGTGGCGCCTCCTTTTAGAATCGCGGAATTTGACATAATGTTCGGTAAAGGGATTTCACGCGAGGGAGAACTTCTAGATTACGGAGTAAAACTTGACATAATCGATAAAAGCGGAAGCTGGTTTAGTTACGGCGCTACGAAACTAGGACAAGGTAAAGAAAACGCAAAAGCCTATCTTAAAGAACATCCTGAACTGGCACAGGAGATAGAGAAAAAAATCAAAGAGGCTTTGGGCGTAGAGCTTTCACACATGATTGATACAATCGAAAAAGACGCAGACGAATTAAATTTAAAAGGAGAGTAGATGGTTGTAATTGACAATGTATTTGCGGATGAGGTTTTAGATTCAAGAGGAAACCCGACTGTTAGAGCGACAGTGGTATTAAGCGACGGTACGAGTGCAAGCGCTATAGTACCAAGCGGAGCGAGTACGGGGGTTAACGAAGCGTTGGAATTAAGGGACGGAGACAACAGATACAACGGAAAAGGCGTACTTAAAGCGTGCGAAAACGTAAACACTATCATTGCTGACGAGCTAATCGGGCTATCGCCGTACGACCAGGCTGATATCGACGATTTAATGCTCGATCTTGACGGGACGGAAAACAAAAGCAAACTAGGCGCAAACGCAATTTTAGGCGTATCTATGGCTGTTGCGAGGGCTGCAGCAAGAAGCCTTAACATGCCTTTATACAGATATCTTGGAGGAAGCAACGCGGTAGTAATCCCAACCCCTATGTTAAACATCATCAACGGCGGTGCGCATGCGGATAACAACGTGGATTTTCAAGAGTATATGATTATGCCGACTGGCTTTGACAATTTCGATTTGGCTTTAAGAGCCTCAGCTGAAATCTACCACAAACTAAAATCAATCCTTAAAAAAGACGGTCACAATACGGCTTTAGGAGATGAGGGCGGATTTGCACCAAACCTTAAAAACAACGAAGAGCCTATCGAATACATCCTAAGAGCTATCGAAGAAGCGGGATACAAACCGGGAAAAGAGGTTCAAATCGCACTTGATATTGCAAGCAGCGAGCTGTACAAAGACGGAAAATACGCACTTGCGGGAGAAGGCAGGGAATTAAGCGCGGCGGAGCTTGTGGAATATTACGCAAAACTCTGCGACAAATACCCAATCGTGTCAATCGAAGACGGTATGGCTGAAGAAGACTGGGACGGATGGAAAATCCTTACTCAAAGACTTGGAGACAAAGTTCAGCTAGTTGGAGACGACTTATTCGTAACCAACAAAAAACTTCTTCAAAAAGGTATAGATTTAGGCGTGGCAAACGCGATTTTAATTAAACCAAACCAAATCGGAAGCGTAAGCGAAACTATGGAAACCGTTAGACTTGCCCAAAGAAACGGATACAACTGTATTATGAGCCACAGAAGCGGTGAGAGCGAAGACGCGTTTATTGCGGATTTTGCGGTTGCGCTTAATACTGGACAAATCAAAACCGGTGCTCCTGCAAGGGGTGAGAGAACGGCTAAATATAACAGACTTCTTCAAATCAACAGAAGCATGGGTGGAGCCGAGTATATAGGAAAAGAGCTTTTTAAATAAATGAAAGGCTCTTTTTCTTTCAAGGTTTTTTATGATTGAATTTGACGATAAGGTCTTTCACAGACCAAAGTTTGATTATAAAATAATACTCGTAATAATAGCGGCTATAATAGTCGGTATTTATATTTTGAATTTAATGTTCGGAGAGAGGTCTTTTTCACAGATGATCGAGCTTCAAAACACCAAAAAAATTTTACAAAACCGAGTCCAAAGCCTTAAAAAAGAGAACGAAAAGCTACAAAAACAGTATTTTGAATTAAAAGAACTGGAGGGATAGTGAGATTTTTAATATTACTGCTGGGGGTTATTTTATTTGCGAGAATCAATCCGTTTGAACCGGTAATTACGCCGAAAAACACGTCCGTTATAAAGCCGGAATACTTCAAAGAGGCAAAAGTTTACCTTCCAAGCGACGCAAGGGTTTTGAAAAAGGTTATTTTTGTTTATCAGAACCTAAACAGCGACATAAAACAAAAAGAGGTTGTGATAAACAAAGATATCGACTTTCACTCCCCGATAATACTCCAGCACAAACCAGCCCCCGTGAAACTTAAAAAATACAGAATCTCAAAGTTTCTGACCATCTACGTAAAAGACAAAAAAATCCTTTTAAAAACAAAAGACAAACTTATCCGCCACTTTTTCCTTGTCAAGCCTTTTAGGATAATTCTTGATTTTAAAAGGTATTCGAACTTTCCTACCATCAAAAAGAGAATTTCCGATAAATTCTTAAAAAAAGTCGTAGTCGGCGCGCACGGTAAATATTACAGGGTAGTGCTCTATTTTGACGCGAACTACAAATATAAACTTACCAAAACGATTGAGGGCGTAAAGATTGAGTGCTGGTAACATAATCCTTACTGGTTTTATGGGAAGCGGTAAAAGTACGGTCGGCAGGGTGCTTGCAAAAGAACTGCACACTTACTTTATCGATACGGACAATCTCATAGAAACCTTCGAAAACAAAACTATAAGCGAGATTTTCGCAAATGAGGGCGAAGAGGCTTTCAGGGCTAAAGAGCGCTACTGTTTCGAATGGATTAAAAACAACGTAAAAAACACCGTAATTTCCGTAGGAGGAGGATTTCCCGTATTTGTCCCGGAGATTAAGGAAGCGGGAGTTGTAGTTTATCTGAAAGTCGACTTTGAAGACATATTAAAAAGAATGACCAAAGAGGAGGTTGCAAAAAGGCCTCTTTTTCAAGATATTGACAAAGCAAGGGAGCTTTTTTCAAAGAGGGATAAAATTTATAACTCTTTAGCCGATTATACAGTAGTGAATAACGACATTAACGCTACTGTAAGCGAGCTAAAAAGGATTTTAAATGCAAGTACAGGGAAACCTTCAGGCAACAATTCAGACCGAAATAATTAAAAAATCCCAGGACACTGTTAAAAACATTATCGGTGACATTATCGAAAAAAGTTTCGAAAACTCTCAAAAACTACAAGAAGAAGTCGCAAAAGCCACGAACACGGGGATCAATTTGGATATAAGAGGGTGATTAAGTAGTGAAAGTGATGAAATAGTGAAATTGTGAAAGAAGATGGGTAAAAGACAAGATATAGATACGGTGAAATGTAAAATTAAATACACTCAACAAGAGTGCAAATTTTAGCCACTTCAAAAAAGCTAAAAATCCCAGACCGCTTCGCGCTTGAGTGATTTTTTATACGCTTTTTTTTCGTAAAAATTTGCAATTGTTTCGTGTTATTTAATTTTCTCTTTTATTCACTAATAAATTGTATGAAAGTGCGGATTTTTATATAATTTTAAAAAAGGCTTTAGGTGCTAAGAGAGTTCTACTCAAAAAGGGCTGAATTTATCAAATCCTGCTTCAGAGAAAACATAGACTTTACTGACGTTTACGACCCGTATCTTGACGAAAAATCGCCAAATCCGATTATGATAATAGGAGAAGCGCCCGGACTAAACGAAGTGCTTCAAAAAGCCCCGTTTGTAGGCAAAGCTGGGGAAAATCTTATGTATTTGATTAATTTAAGCGGGCTTGACAGGAAAAAAGACATTTTAATAACAAACGCTTTTCCTTTCAGGACGTTTGAGGGAAACAAAAACAGAACTCCAAAAGCTTCAGAGCTTAAAGTTGGAGCCGAGCTTTTAAAAGAAGAGATTGAAATTGTAAAACCTAAGGTAATACTGCTTCTAGGAAATTCCGCTATAAAAGCGTTTTCGTATATCCTGCCCGAAGTCAGAAACCTTAAAAAATGCGGATTTTACGAGGTAGAGGGACTGAATATAGGAGTTTGTTACCATCCTTCACCTCTAGCGTTTAACCGAAAGGGAATAAGGGCTTCGCTTGAGAAATTTTTTAAAAGGTTAGGAGAGCTTTATGGCTGACGATATGGAAAAAACGGAAGAACCCACCCCCAAAAAATTAGAAGACGCAAGAAAAGAGGGCAATATAGCCAAATCGATGGAGATGAGCTCGTTTGTCGTTTTGCTCGTAGCCAGCCTCGTTATCGTTTTTTATCTTAAATACGTAACTCATTATATGGAGGAGTTTTATAAGTTTTATACCTCTTTTATCGGCGTCGAGCTTACAAAAAACGTTATTTTTCTTCTTATTTTAGAAAGTGCTAAATACTTTTTTATCGTAATGGCTCCCGTGTTTATTGCACTCATACTTGCCGGTATTATAGGAAACGTGGGGCAGTTTGGGTTTTTGTTTACCACTAAGCCGTTGATTCCAAAATTTGAAAAGATAAATCCGATAAAGGGACTAAAAAGAATCTTCAGTGCCAAAACGCTTGTTGAAGGGATTAAAATGGTGCTGAAGAGTATCGTGGCTTTCATGGTCGGGTTTTGGCTCTTTTTTGATTTTATCCACGATATGCCAAGAGTCGAAATGATGGAATTTTACGAGCAGATCAAATGGTTTGCGAATAAAAGTCTGATATTGATCTTTGCGATGCTTGCGGTTTTTTTCGTTTTTGCCCTGATAGACTTTGCTTATCAGAAATACACCTATAAAAAATCGCTTAGAATGAGCAAACAGGAAATAAAAGACGAATACAAGCAAACCGAAGGTAACCCGGAAGTTAAAGCGAAAATCAGACAGATCCAAAGGGAAATGGCCAAAAAAAGAATGATCAGCGAAATACCGAAAGCCGACGTCGTCATTACCAACCCGACACACTACGCAGTCGCGATAAGATACGACAAAACAAAAGACGAAGCCCCGAGGGTCGTGGCAAAAGGGGTTGACCATTTGGCGCTTAAAATCAAAGAAATCGCAAGGGAGCACGACGTAATGATAGTGGAAAATCCGCCGCTTGCAAGGGAGCTTTATAAAAGCGTAGACGTGGGGGAAATCATACCTCCGAAACTCTACAAAGCGGTGGCGGAAGTGCTTGCGTTTGTTTACAAATCAAAAGGGGTGGTTTAAGATAAAACCCTTTCAATTTCATTATGTTGTTCAGGTGTTTTTATGTATTCTACCGCTCTTCCTTTAAAAATTTTAGAGTTTATTTCCAAGGAACTAATGTCAGTATTTACATTTGAAATTTTATGACCTATTTTAAATTTTTTGTCATAATCAGGATTTTCGATTTGTTCTCCCTCATAAGTAGCAGTGGCAATTATTTTATTGTCGTATGCAAAATAAATGGTGTCTCCATGTCTTAATTGCCTCATATGTTTAGTGTGATAGAAATAATTTTCACATATTGTAGGAATTTTTTCATTAAAAAAATTTTTTGCGGCATTTATATTTTCAAAACCTTCTAAATTTTTGTCAAGTCTAAATAAAACATCCATTTTTTGCCCCTTTTTTATCCTAATTTAGTAAAATTCTTTTTAGTATACCTTAAATGATATAATTTTAAAATCGAAAAAGGAGAGATATGGATAATTTATTCAAAGAAGCGTGGAATAAAATAGAAGAAGCAGACAATATAGTGCTTATATCACACGTAAATCCCGACGGGGACGCTCTTGGAAGTTCGCTTAGTATGTATTCGATACTTAAAAAAAAAGGCAAAAACGTAAAGGTTTTCAACGCGACCAAACCGCTTCCGATGTATTTGGATTTTCTTCCGAATTTTGAGAAGGTGACAAACGTTCTTCCTAAAAAGATAGATTTAATGGTAAGTTTTGACTGCGGAAGTTTTGACAGGCTCGGAATCGAAGAGAGACCTCCGTTTTTGATAAACATCGACCACCATATCTCCAATACGAATTACGGCGATATCAATATTATCGACCCAAAAGCCGCATCGACTTCTCAGGTCGTTTTTAACATGCTAAAAGCCAACGCAGTCGAGCTTGATTATGACAGCGCGACCTGTATTTACACCGCTCTTGTAACCGATACGGGAAGTTTTCAGTACGAAAGCGTAAATGACAAGGTTTTCGAAACGGCCGCGGAATTGGTAAAATACGGAGTAAAACCGGATTTTGTTGCCAAAATGTTATTTCAAAGAGACAGACTTTCACGCCTAAGGCTTCTTGCAAAAGCGTACGATACGATTGAGCTTTGCTGTGAGGGGAAAGTGGCTTTTGTGGAAGTTACGAAAGAGATGATGGAAATAACCGGGGCCATAAAAGACGACACCGATACGATAGTAAACAGCGTAAGGGCTATTGCGAGTGTGGAAGTTGCGTGTATGCTAAGGGAAGATGATGAGGGAATTAAAATTTCCCTCAGAAGCAAAAACTACGCGGACGTAAGCAAAATAGCCGTAAAATACGGAGGCGGCGGACATATAAGGGCCGCGGGGGCCACTATCAAAGACGAATTCGATTTTGAAAAAGTAAAAAATATGTTAAAAGAAGATTTAAAAGAAATAGTAAGGGATGAAGCATGAAAAAACTATGGATACTGTTGTTATTGATAATTGCCGGGGGTGCCGGGTTTGTTTATTTTTCTCCGATGTTTGAGAAAAACCCTCCGAAAATCGAAGCAAAAACGACCGGGTATACCAACCTGAAAAACCCTATTGAGATTAAACTCAAAGACGAAAGCGGAATTAAATCCTACAGCGTCGTGCTTGTCGGAAACAACAGGGCGGACGTAATAGCCGAGAGTAACGGCGAGGATTTGGGCAAAGAGGTTACTTTAAAGGTAAAACTTCCTAAAAACCTTAAAGACTATCAGGTAAAACTCGTTATTACGGCCGTGGATAAGTCAAAATGGCACTTTTTTGCCGGTAACGAAGCCAAAAAAACGGTAACTCTTGAAGTAGACAAACTCGCTCCCGACGCACAGGTCGTAAACAATTCCTACGCGATAGGAAAGGGCGGAAGTGCGGCCGCGGTAGTTCAGGTAAGGGACAAAAACCTAAAAGACGCTTATATCCTGGTAAACGGCAAATATAAGTTTAAACTGACTCCTTTTTACAAAGAGGGGTATTACGTAGCCCTGGTGGCGTGGCCTATTACCGAAGAGGATTTTGACGCAAACCTAGTGGCGGAAGACTACGCGGGCAATATAGTAAGGGAGCATATTCCTTATTACTGGAAAACCAGGGGAATTTACAATCCGAAAAACGTAAAAATCAAAATTTCCGATAAATTTATAAACCAGATAGCCACAAGAGTTCTTGACAGGATGGGAATGGACATTCCAAACGACCCTGTGGAGATTTTTAAAACCGTCAACGAAAAAGTCAGAAAAATAAACGAAGCGAAAATTCACGAAATTACTTCACCCGTATATGAGGAGAAGGTGAATTCGTTTTATATAAGAAGGTTCAAACCGCTTCCTGGAAGCGCAAAAAGAGCGGATTTCGGGGAAATAAGACACTATATCTATAACGGTAAGGAAATTTCTCGTGCAATTCACAAAGGCGTGGATTTGGCAAAGGTCAAAAGATCGCCGATTTACGCAAACAACCCGGGAAGAGTTGTTGCAAGCGAATATATAGGAATTTACGGAAATACTTTAATCATATATCACGGGCTCGGGCTTTATACGCTTTACGGGCATACGAGCGAATTTAAAGTGAAAAAAGGCGACAGCGTAAGAAAAGGAACGGTTATTGCAAGAACGGGTGCGACCGGTGCGGTTTTCGGAGACCATCTGCATTTTGGGGTATACGTGCAGGGATATCCGGTACAGCCGCTTGAGTGGATGGACCCGCACTGGATTAAAACGAACATTGTAGACGTAATTAACGGTTCTAAAAGGATGATAAAATAACATGAAACAAAAAACTCTTAGGGTATTTGAGGTAGAGGATTTTGAGAATTTAAAATCGGTCATTAAGACCAAATATCCTCTTATTAAAAACCATATTTTTATGTTAAAAGAAAAAAACGAAGAAATTGAGGATCTGCTT
>Ga0256843_1003051_pt1 | contig 11824 bp, 12 predicted proteins | sample AlvinellametaG_FD_191572 | JGI IMG/M metagenome (GOLD analysis project Ga0256843, IMG submission 191572) | Pompeii worm associated microbial communities from hydrothermal vent at the East Pacific Rise, Pacific Ocean - Alvinella | ecosystem: Host-associated > Annelida > Integument > Unclassified ... | reverse complement strand
ACTGTAGAGTAGTTGGCTTTTTACTCCCTCTATCCTAAAACCTAACCACTAAAACCTAACCTAACCACCAAGATACTTCTCTCTAACAGCGTCATTTCCTAGTAGGTTTTGGGCTTTATCTTCTAGTGAAATCTCACCATTTTCTAATACATAGCCATAGTCTGCAATTTGTAGGGCAGCAAAGGCGTTTTGTTCTACAAGTAAAATTGGGATATCCTCTTTTAACTCTGTAATAATTTCAAATACTTCGCCTATAATTTTTGGGGCTAAGCCTAAGCTTGGTTCATCTAGCATTAGCATTTTTGGTTGGCTCATTAAAGCCCTTCCTATTGCTAACATCTGTTGCTCTCCACCACTTAAGGTTCCACCCATTTGATTTACTTTCTCTTTAAGTCTTGGAAAACGCTTATAAATACTCTCTTTTAAATCATTTATACTATCTAAATCATCATTATTAAATGCACCCATTCTTAAGTTTTCATCTACTGTTAAATTAATAAAAATTTTACGCCCCTCTGGTACTAAAGATAGCCCCTCTTTAATAATTTTATCGGTTCTATACTTACTTATATCTATACCATTAAATATAACTTCTCCACTCTTTTTAACACTATTTACAATGGCATTTAGTGTAGAGGTCTTTCCTGCACCATTTGCGCCAATTAATGTTACAATATTTCCTGCTTTAACATTTAAATTAATTCCTCTAACAGCAGCAATAACACCATATTTTACCTCTAAATTTTTTACTTTAAGCATGTTTAAAATCTCCCAAATATGCAGATATAACTCTCTCATCTACAATCGCATCTGCTGGTTTACCCTCAAATATCTTCTCTCCATAATCTAATACTGTTAGCGCCTCACACATTGCATTTACAAACTTCATATCATGTTCAATTAATAAAATAGATAGATTAAACTCTTCTTTAATTTTATGAATAATCTCTGAAAGCTCTGCTGTCTCTTTAGGGTTCATTCCTGCTACTGGCTCATCTAAAAGCAATAATTTAGGATTAGTTGCAACTGCTCTTGCAATCTCTACTTTTCTTTGATTTCCATAACTAAGTGCTGTTGCGTTAGACTCAGCAAACTCCTCTATACCAAAAACCTTTAAAAGCTCATAAGCTTTCTCTCTTATCTCTTTTTCTCTTTTAAAGAATCTAGGTAGTCTTAAAATTGCTTCAAAATATGTATAGTTAGCCTCTGCATCAAAACCAATTAAGATATTATCTAAAACGCTCATACTCTTAAAAAGACGAATATTTTGGAATGTTCTAGCAATCCCTTTATATACAACCTCGTTTGGCTTTGTTCCTGTAATATCTTCGCCCTCAAAGATAACTTTACCCTCTGTTGGATAGAGAGCGCCTGTTATAATATTAAATATTGTTGTTTTACCCGCACCATTTGGTCCAATTAAACCATATATTTGCCCTTTTTTAACAGCAAAACTTAAATTATCAATAGCTGTTACACCACCAAACCTCATTGTAACATTTTGTATCTCTAAAATATTGCTACTCATTTACCACTCTTTTTCTCTTTTATAATCTCTGTAAGCTCTTTATCTCCAAATAACCCTCGTCTTGCATATAACATCATTAGTAGTAATAAAATCGAGAATACTACCATTCTAAGCCCTGGATGTGCGCCAAAATCTATTCCAAATATTGTAATATCTTCATCTAAGAATCTTAGCATCTCCATTCCACCCATTACTAAAACAGTTGCAAATACTGCTCCACTCATACTTCCTAAGCCTCCAAGCACTATTATAATTAAAAGCTGGAATGTAAGAAGGAACGAGAACTGATCTGGCGTAATAGTTGTTAACATTGAAGCTAATAATCCTCCTCCAATACCTTCAAAAAATGCACTTGTCATAAATGCAACAGTCTTTATTTTAAATGTATTTATACCCATTGCAGTTGCGGCGTCTTCATCATCTCTAACACTCTTCATAGCTCTTCCAAACTTAGAGAATATAATATTAATCATTACAATAAATGTAATAATTGCAACTATTCCAATCCATACAAAGTTAGCAACCTCTGGAATATCATTTAATCCCATTGCACCGTTTGTATATTGTGGATTATTAATAGCAAATATTCTAATAATAAATCCAAATCCAAGTGTTACAATAGCTAAATAGTCTCCTCTAACTCTAAAGACCGGGAATGAAAGTAGTAGTGCTACAATAGTAGCCGCAATTCCACCAACTAATATTGCTGGAAGAAATGGCAAATTAGAGTGCAACACTATTGGCGCTGGATCAACTAAAGCAAACATATCAGCTTTTGTTTCAGGAGGTATTAGCAAAATTGCTGTAAAATATGCCCCTATTGCAACAAACCCATTTGGCTCAAGCGAAAACTGACCTGCTACACCATTAATTAAGTTATAGCTAAGTGCTAAAATAGCAAATATTGCTATGTTTTTTAATATACTTAGAGTATATGAATCAAAATGATACTGTGCATAAAATATAAATGCTACTGTTACACCTATTAGTATTATATTTCTTACTATCTTATTCATTGCCATCTCCTAAAATCTTGAGCGTTCTAAATCTTGACCCATAATTCCAGTAGGTCTAAATAGAAGCACTAAAATTAAAAAGAAGAATGCAAAAGCATCTTTATAACCGCCAAGCTCTGGGAACATAGCAACCACAAAAATTTCTGTAAATCCAAGTATAAAACCACCAATTACAGCGCCACCTACACTACCAATTCCTCCAAGAACTGCTGCTGCAAATGCTTTAAGCCCAACTATAATACCCATTAGCGGATCAATAGATGGATAACTAACCGCATAAAATATACCACCTATTGCAGCTAAGCTTGAGCCAATTATAAATACAATCATAATAATTTTATCTGCATCTATTCCCATAAGTCTAACTGTTGAGATATCAAATGCTAAAGCTCTAATAGCCATACCATACTTTGTTTTATAAAGAATCCAAAGCACAATAGCTAAAATAACAAGAGTTACTGTTGGAATAATTATTACAGAAATTGGCAGATAAACTTGCCCTATATGGAAGATTTTAGTTAGATATTCCGGTGCTTTAAAGGCTCTAGGAATTCCACCAAAAATAACATTAAATAGGTTTTCTAAAAAGAAACTAATACCAATAGCAGTAATTAAAAGCGAAATTTTAGGAGCATCTCTTAGAGGTTTGTAAGCAATTTTATCTGTTAAAATACCAACTATTGCAGATATTATAATTGCTCCAAGTACCGCTAACTCAAATGGCAATCCTGCTTGTTGTAATACCAGCGTCATAAATGCCCCAACCATCATAATATCACCATGAGCAAAGTTTATAAGTCTTAAAACCCCATAAACCATTGTATAACCAATAGCAATAAGCGCATACATACTACCAAGTGATGCACCATTTATAAGCTGTTGTAGAAAGGTTTGAAAATCCATATACCACCTTTAAATTAGGATTTTAATTATCTCTTAAAGAAAGAATTAAAATACTAATTTTAGTAAAGGGCAAACCCTTTACTAAACCATTAACCAATAACTATTAACTAATCACTAGTTACTAATCACTAACCTATGGATTTACAGTTGTTTTATAATCAAACTTGCCATCTTTAACTTCGTTAATAACAGCAGATTTTACAGCATTACCATCTTTATTAATTGTAATCTCACCTGTAATACCTTTATAGCCTTTTGTATTTCTTAAATTAGTATTAATACACTCTTTATCATCACTAGCTTTCCCCTCTGCAATACACTTATTCATAGCTTGTAAAATCATACCATAAGCATCTGCTGCAAGTGCACCCATAGAGTCAGCTGGTTTGTTATACTTTTTATGATAAGCCTCTACATAAGCTTTTGCTTCTGGTGATGTAGCTGCTTTTTCATTAAAGTGGTCAGTATACATAAATCCTTCTGTTGCTTTACCACCAATCTTAACAAGCTCTGGGAAACCTACACCATCTGCACCAATAAATGGAGTTTTAACACCCATATCTCTAGCTTGTTTAGCTAAAAGTGCAGCCTCATTATAGTAACCTGTAAATGCAATAATATCTGGGTTTGCAGCTTTAATTGCAGCAACTTGTGCATTAAAGTCTTTATCTCCAGAGTTAATTAAAATAGTTTTTACAACTTTACCACCACCTGCTTCATAAGCCTTTTTAAATGCTTTAGATAGACCAACAGAGTAATCTTGTTTAGCATCTGTTACAACTACTGCTTTTTTAAGACCATTATCAAGCGCATACTTAGCCATAACTGCACCTTGGAATGGGTCGATAAAACAAGCTCTTGTTACATACTTTTTACCCTTTGTTACTCTTGGGTTTGTAGAAGCGTGAGTAATCATAGGTGTTTTAGCTTTCTCTGCAACTGGCGCCATTGCCATAGAGTTAGAACTTGCAACCTCACCTAAAATAACTGATACTTTATCTTTGTCAAGAAGTCTTTTAGCTGCTGTTGCTGCCTCTACTTTATCACTTCTATCATCTACATATACTAATTTTACAGTATCACCATTGCTTAACTTATTATTTTGCTCATGAGCAATATCTAAACCTCTTTTACTTGTCTCACCAAATGCAGAAATTCCTCCTGTTAATGGTAAAACAACTCCAATTTTAACATCTTTTGCATACGCAATTCCACTTAATAGTGCAGCTGCTGCTACAAAACTTGTAAATTTTCTCATTCATACTCCTTTTTTTAGTAATATAACTTTAATAATAGTTAAGTTAGCTTATAATTTCTTTAAAAAATTTATTTACTTTACTACCATCTGCTCGAGAACCTACCTTAGATTTAATAGCTCCCATAACCTTACCCATATCTTTCATAGAAGTAGCACCAACCTCTTTTACAACCTCTTCAACTAAACTTTTTAACTCCTCATCACTAAGTGGCTCTGGCAAATAAGCTTTAACAATAGCTATTTCAGCCTCTTCTTTTGCTACTAAGTCATCTCTACCTGCCTCTTCAAATTGCTTCTTAGCATCTTCTCTTTGCTTTAAATATTTAGTTAAAATTGCTTCAACATCACTATCACTTAACTCTCTTCTCTCATCAACTTCTATCTGTTTTATTGCTGCATTTAAATTTCTTAGGGTGTCTCTTTTTGTAACATCTTTAGCTCTCATAGCCTCTTTAATATCTGCTTTGATCTGCTCTTTTAAACTCATAATTTTTCCTTTAATTTTTATTTACGAAATTATAACATAAAGCTCTTCTTTATCTCTTTTATTTTATACTTAATGTAAAGGAGAATTATGAGTGAATTTCAAATAGTATTACTACTTTTAGCAGTTACAATTTTTGCACTATTTTTTAAACAGCTATTTAGTGGAAATCACCCAAAAAGAGGGGTAGATTTTGAACCAAAAGTACCAGATACCCAAATTGGCGGTATAAATAGACCAGAAAAAATATTTAAAAAGGTTGAGCCTAAAGAGCAAATTAAAGATAGAAGTAAAGAGCTTTTAGATATGGCAAGAGAGGCTTTAGAGAGCGGTAATAAAGAAGAGGCTAAAAAAGCTCTTAGCGCACTACTTATTAGAGAGCCAAATAATAATGAAGCTCTAAGAATTTTAGGTACAATCGCACTAGAAGAGAAAAACTACAAAGAGGCAAAAGAGAATTTTACTAAAATTTTAAATCAAAATAATAGTGATGATTTAGTTCATAACCTTTTAGCAAATACTTTGCATAAATTAGGCGAAAATGAAGAAGCAATAAAACATCACGAAATTGCAATAAATTTAGATAAAGATTATGCACCATATTACTATAATTATGCAAATACACTTTATGATTTAGGCAGACTTGATGAGGCTTTAAGCCTTTATAAAAAAGCATTAGAATTAGACTCTACTTTAGAAGATGCTAAAAAAATGATAAGTGAGATAGAAAATGATTCAAATAAATAGCGATATATTTATACCAGAGAGCGATAAAGAAAGAGTTTTTAATAATATAACCAAATATTGCTCTAAATGCTATAAAGAGTTTGAGCCAAATGAAGCAATATATCTAAATACTCAAACTTACGAATATATCTGCAACTCTTGCGCTTGTTGTTTAAGCGAAGAGCTACAAACACATCAAGAGTGTATATTAGAAGAGTGCCAAAGCGAGGTAGCTCTTTTTTAATGTTGCTTGTAAATATGCAAATCTCTCTTTACTTTCCATATGCGGTGTCTCTAAAGGGTAGAAGAAAGATAATTAACTCTATTAAAGAGAGACTAAAAAAGTTTAATCTATCTATTCTTGATGTTAGTAGAGAGTATATAAAAGAAGGCGAATTAGCTATTGCTTACCTTGCATTTAATCAAAAAAGTGTCGAGCAGATAGAACAAAGTATAGAGAAGATTTTAGATAGATTTATTGGTGAAATTGAGTATGAGATTTCTAAAGAGGTTTTGTAGTTAGTTGTAATTTAGAGATTCCCACTTTCGTGGGAATGACGGGTTATCACAATAGCATTATATACTACTGTCATACCCATAAAATGGGTATCTATATTTTATAAAATAACTGGTTTAACGCTTATACAAGCTGGTAGCTTAGCTAACTCTTCTATTAGCTCTTTTGTTATATCTTCATCTACTTTTATTACTGCTAGAGCTTGAGAGTTTTTATTTCTTCCTAGTCTAAAGTCTGAAATATTGATATTGTGTTTTGCAATAATTGTTCCTACACTTCCTATTACACCCGGTTCATCGCTATTTTTAAATAATATAAGTTTGCCTTTTGGCTCTAAATCTAGTGTATAGTCATCTATCTCTACAACTCTTTGTAAAGACTCATCTAAAACAGTTCCTTTAATCTTAATTACTTGACCATTTTGAGTTGTTAGTTTTAGTGTTAATAGGTTTTTAAATCCACTTGTACTGTTAATAGACTCTTTTTGAATATCAATACCACGCTCTTTTGCTACATATTCAGCATTTACATAATTAATCTGATCAGCTAAAGATTCACTTAAAACGCCAACAGTAGCAAAAGTTGCAAATGAGTCTAAATACTCTCCTATTTCGCCCTCACTAATTACTTTAATAGATTTTACACTACTTTTAGTAATTTGTGCTGCCATATTTCCAAGCTTTTGAACCAGCTCTAAGTATGGTTTAACAAAGCTAGGTAACTCAGACTCTTTAATTGGTAAATTTAGTGCATTTGGATAAGCTACACCTCTAGCAGCAGAAATTGCATTCTCTGCTGCTTGAATTGCTATATTTCTTTGAGATTCTTTTGTATTTGCCCCAAGGTGAGGAGTAACTGTTACATTATCTAAATCTAATAATGGATGATTAGTAGCTGGTTCTTTACTAAATACATCAATTCCAGCCATATAGATTTTACCACTTTTAAGTCCTTCAACTAAAGCCTCTTCATTATAAAGCCCACCTCTAGCACAGTTAATTAAAACTACACCATCTTTCATCTTAGCAATCTCTTCTTTGCCAATCATATCTATTGTTTCTTCAGTTTTTGGTGTATGGATAGTAATGATATCACACTCTAAAATATCATCAAAATTAGTTGTATATTTAATATCTAAATTAGTTGCCTTTGTTGGATCTATATATGGGTCGTATGCAATTACATCCATCTCAAATGCTTTTGCACGAATACCAACGCGTGAGCCAATATTACCAAAACCAATAATTCCAAGCTTTTTATCTTTTAGCTCAATCCCATACCAGTCTTGGCGTCTCCAAACTCTATCTTGCTTTAAATTATTATGCGCATATGGGAACTGACGAACGCAAGAGAGCATATGCGTCATTGTAAGTTCTACTGCTGCAATAGTATTAGCAGTAGGTACATTCATAACTACAATTCCCCTCTTAGAACAGCCATCAATATCTACATTATCAACGCCAACACCAGCTCTAACAATAGCTTTTAAGTTTTTTGCATGTTCTAAAAGAAACTCATCTACATCAGTAGAACTTCTCGTAATTATTACATCAGCATCTACAATTACTTCTTTAACTAATTTATCTTTTGGTTCATCAGCAGCATTGATATACTCTATATCATTACTCTTTTCTAGTATATCTAAACCACTTTGATGAATATGATCACATACTACTATTTTATATTTGTTCATCTATTTTCCCAAAACCTTATTTTTTAATCAATTCACCAAGACTATTTATAGAGCTATCATCACTATATTGCTTTAGTGCATCTCTCTCTTTTTGTCTCTCAAGTCTTTTTACAGAAGCTCTGATTCTATCTTTTTTAGGGTCAATAAATACTAATACTGCTTGAATCTTTTGCCCTTTTTCAATCTCTTCATCTTTTAAAGGATACAAATCTTCGCTTCTAATTAGAGCATCTACACCATCATCTAATGTTATAAAGATACCAAAATCTTTTTTATCTTTAACAACACCCTCTACAATATCGCCTACTTTATGAGAAGCAGCAAATTTTTGAGCTGGTGATTCTTCTAGTGCTTTTTTGCTAAGTGATACTTTAGAGTTCTCTTTATCAATATCAATAATTTTAACCTCTACCTCATCACCAACTTTTAAGATATCTTTACACTTCACACCTTTATCCCAAGAACACTCTTGATTGTGTAGTAGTCCTTCAACCTCTCCTACTTTAACAAAAGCTCCAAAATCAGTTATAGATGTAACTTCACCTTTGATAGTTTCACCAATATTATGCTTTGAGCTAAATGTATCAATCGGCTTTGGAAGAAGCTTTTTAAGACTTACTCTTAATCTTTGATTCTCTTTGTCAATCTCGATAATCTCAACATTAATCTCATCACCAACTTTTAAGTAATCTTTAGGATGTTTTACATTTTTATCCCAAGAGATTTCACTTACATGTAAGAATGCTTCTAAATCTTCGCCTAAATCTACAAATACACCATATGGCTCAATATTGCTAACTGTTACAGCAATAGTATCACCAACCTCTATAATATCATCTATCTTCTCCCAAGGATTTGGTGCAACTGCTTTAATAGATAGCGATAAGTGTCTTTTTTTCTTATCATAATCTATCATCTTAACTTGAACCTCATCACCCTCACTATAATACTTAGCAGGATTAACAGGACCTTTGTGAGATATTTCAGAATAATGAACTAATCCATCAATTCCACCAACATCTACAAACATACCATAGCTAGTAATCTTTTTAACAATACCAGTTACAGGCTCTGTTGCTTCAGATAACTTTTTAATTATCTCTTCTACTTTGCCCTTTTCTCTCTCAATTAGCTCTTTTCTAGAAACTACAACTGAGCCACTCTCTTTATCTACTTTAACAATAAGAGCTTTTACCTTTTTGCCTATAGGGTTTGTTTTATTGCTAATATAAGACAAAGTTCTTGGCATAAAAAACTCTAAACCATCGCAATCTAAAATAAATCCACCCTTATTCTTTTTAGTAATAGTACCTTCTACTATATACTCTTGAGAATCATCATACTCATCAATAAACTCTTTCATTGCAGCTCTTTTTTGAGCCAAATCGTATGATACAATAGGTCTCTCACCCTTATAACCAGTAATTACAACATCTATCTTGTCGCCCTCTTTAAAGCTAACATTTCCATCTTCATCTCTTAGCTGATCAAGAGATATAATAGCCTCATTCTTACGACCTATATCGATAATCGCTTGATTATCCTCTTCGCTAATTCTAACAATAACACCTTCAACTAAATCGCTTCCGCTCTCTTCTTTTTTAAAAGACTCTTCAAGCATTGCTTCAAAGTCTACATCTTCAATTTCGATATCTTCGAACTTCATTAACCTATCCCTTTTACCAAATATGGCAATTATTATACTATTTTTTATTTAAAATGAGAAGAATTTATAAAAATTAAAAGAAATTTATAAGATTTAAAGAGTTTTAAGCCCTATTTAGACAACTCTTCAATCTTTTTTATAACATTTTGTATAATCCAATCGGGTGTAGAAGCCCCAGCAGATATTCCACAAAGCTCTTTTCCATCAAACCAACTACTCTCTAATTCACTCTCATTTTCTATATGATAGCAATCATCTAAATACTGCTTACAAATAGAGTAAAGTTGCTTTGTATTAGATGAATTTTTACCACCAATTATTATCATCACATCAGCTCTCTTTGCCAAATCTGCTGCTGCATCTTGGTTTTCAAAAGTGGCATTACATATAGTATTAAATACCCTAAGCTCAGCAACTCTAACAACAAGTGATGAAACTATCTTTTGATAAGCCTCTGGTTTTCTTGTAGTTTGCGCTACAACTGCTACTTTAGAGCCAAGTGCTAAGCCTATAATCTCATCTTCACTTAAAATTACATAAGTTCTATCTGGATTAATAGAATAACTAGCCACTCCTTGAATCTCTGGGTGGTTTTTATCGCCAAAAATTACTATTGTATAGCCCTCTTTGCTCATATTCTCTACTATATTTTGAGGGGTTGTAACATATGGACAAGTTGCATTTATTATCTTTTTGCCCTCTCTTTTAAGAGTTTTTAGTCTATCTTTTGTAATACCGTGAGTTCTAATAATTACAGTATCGTGCTTTAGGGCATCATCAATATTTTCAACTAAGCCAACAGAGTGATTTTTATCTAATCTATCAATCTCATCTTTATTGTGAATTAATGGACCAAATGTTACACTATTTGGATTATTTTCTGCTATATTTATAGCTCTTTTTACACCATAACAAAATCCATAACTCTTAGCTAATTCTATCTTCAAGTTCAACCTTTGTAATCTCTTTTAAAATATCAAAAAAGTTTGGAAAAGAGGTATCTATACACTCTATATCTTCAATTTCCATTCCACTAAGCAATCCACCAATAGCAAAACTCATAGCAACTCTATGATCTCCATAGCTATTTATAGTTGCACTATTAAAATTGCCTCCAACTATCTCATACCCATCTTCAAACTCTTTGCACTCAACCCCACAACTTTTAAGCCCATTAATTACAGAGCTTATTCTATCGCTCTCTTTAACTCTAAGCTCTTTTGCATTCTTAACTACACTAACCCCATTTGCAACTGCCATTGCAATAGATAGGGCTGGAAGCTCATCTATAAGCCAAGCAATATTTTTGCTTACCTCAACACCTCTTAATTTACCAATATTCTCTACAATAATATCGCCTATTGGCTCATACTTATCCTCTTTTAAAACAAACTCTACCCTAGCACCCATTTGCTCTAAAATTTTATATGCTTCAACTCTTGTAGGATTTAGCGTAACATCTTTAATTACTACTTTAGCCCCATCTATAATTGCAGCAGCTACCGCAAAGAAAAATCCACTTGATGGGTCTGAAGGAACACTAATATCAAGTGGCTCTAAAGGCTTATTAAGTGGTGTTATCTCAATATACTCTTTATTATCAAGCATTACACTCTTAATCTTAGCTCCCATACCTCTAAGCATTCTTTCTGTATGGTCGCGACTTAGCAAGGTTTCTCTATAATAGCTTTTATCGTCTGCATTAAGTGCTGCTAAAATAAGAGCTGATTTTACTTGAGCAGAATCTATTGGCGATTCATACTTAAAAGATTTAAGCTTTCCACCTCTAATATGAAGTGGCGCTTTATTTCCAAACTCTCTACCATCAATCTTTGCACCAATCTCTCTTAAAGGCTTAGTAACCCTAGCCATAGGGCGAGAGCGCAGATACTTATCGCCAGTTAGCACAAAACTACCATCTACCCCACTTAGCATTCCACAATATAGCCTCATTCCTGTTCCTGCATTGCCACAATCTAATATATCAAATGGCTCTTGCAAACTATTAGGTGGTGTAATTACTATCTCACTTC
>Ga0256843_1003050_pt1 | contig 11829 bp, 10 predicted proteins | sample AlvinellametaG_FD_191572 | JGI IMG/M metagenome (GOLD analysis project Ga0256843, IMG submission 191572) | Pompeii worm associated microbial communities from hydrothermal vent at the East Pacific Rise, Pacific Ocean - Alvinella | ecosystem: Host-associated > Annelida > Integument > Unclassified ... | reverse complement strand
TGTAAATAGTGAAGATTTTGAGAGTAGTGGAGCTTTTTGTAAAGGAGTGATTGTTAGAAATTATCAAGATAGATACTCAAATTTTAGAGCCGAACAATCTTTAGCATCTCTTTTAAAAGAGTATGGGGTTTTAGGAATTTGTGATATTGACACAAGAGCATTAACGAAAATGTTAAGAGATGAGGGTGCTATGGAGATGGTAGCATCAACAGAAGTTAGCGAAAAAGAGGAGCTTAAAAAACTTTTAGAGAACTCTCCTAAAATTGGTGAAATTAATTATATAAAAAAGGTAACAACAAAAGAGATTTATACTCATAAACTTGGAAAATATGATGCTAAAGAGTTTAAATATACAACTCCAAAAACTGATAAAAGGGTTATAGTTTACGATTTTGGGGTAAAGAGAAATATTTTAAATGAGCTTGTAAGTGCGGGAATGGATGTAGAAGTGGTTCCTGCAAATACACCTGCAAGTGAAGTTATTGAAAAGTTTAAAAGTGGTGAAATTGGTGGAGTATTTTTATCAAATGGACCTGGTGATCCACTTGTTTTAGAGGAGCAAAAAGAGATAACCCAAGAGTTAATAAAATCAGATATTCCAATATTTGCAATTTGCCTTGGGCATCAAATGCTTTCAATTGCACATGGTTACGATACTTATAAGTTAAAATTTGGTCATCATGGAGGAAACCACCCTGTTAAAAATGCTCAAGGCAAAGTTGAAATTACAGCTCAAAACCACAACTATAATGTGCCAGATGATATAATCAATGTTGCAAATGTAACACATATTAATCTTTTTGATAATACAATTGAGGGTTTAGAGTATAAAAGTGGAAATATAATCTCTGTTCAACATCATCCAGAGGCAAGTCCAGGACCTCATGAGAGCGCATATATTTTTAGAGAGTTTTATAAGAGAATGAAATAAATTAAAAGTTAAAAGTTGAAAGTAAGAGTCTTATTATTTCTATAAAAGCAGAAATTTAGGAAATTATGCACTTTTGCTAAAGTAAAAAAAGGAGATAATTTAATGAATATAGCTATAATTTTTGGTGGGTCTAGTTTTGAGCATGAAATTAGTATTGTTAGTGCAATTACTTTAAAGAGTGTAATTAAAAAACATAGTTTAGAATTTATTTTTATTGATGCTAATAGGGATTTTTATTTAATAGATTCAAATAATATGAAATCTAAATTTTTTAGCTCTAAAGAGTATTTAAAAAAGAGTAAAAAGATAAATTTAACAAAAGGTGGCTTTGAGATTCCAGGAATGCTTGGAGCTAAAAAGATTAATTTTGATGTAGCTTTAAATTTAGTTCATGGACGCGATGGTGAAGATGGTAAAATTGCTTCACTTTTAGAGTTTTATGATATTAAATATATTGGTCCAAGGGTTGAAGGTTCGGTATTGAGCTTTAATAAAGCTTTAACAAAATGTTTAGCAAAAAGCTTAAATGTAAAAACATTAAATTATCAACTTTTAGATATTGATGGTTTAAGAGAGATAAATATAGATTATCCAATTATAGTTAAGCCAGTAAGACTTGGTAGCTCTATTGGAGTTAGTATTGTTAAGAGTGAAGATGAGTTGGATTATGCACTTGATGTAGCTTTTGAGTTTGATACACAAGTTTTAATAGAACCATTTATAGAAGGTATTAAAGAGTATAATTTAGCAGGAACTTTTGGTGGTGAGTGGATTTTATCTATTGTAGAAGAGCCACAAAAAGAGGATTTTTTAGATTTTGATAAGAAATATTTAGATTTTGCCAGAGATGAGAGAGTTTCTCAAGCAAATATTAGCAATAGTTTAAAAGAGAAGATAGAAGAAAACTTCAAAGCAATTTATAACCCACTATTTTTAGGCGCTATAATTAGGTGCGATTTTTTCGTAATAGATAATGAAGTTTACCTAAATGAGATAAATCCAATTCCTGGTTCTATGGCAAATTATTTATTTAATGACTTTGATGAAGTTTTAAGTAAAATTGCTACAAATTTACCCACAGAAAAAAATATAAATATTGACTATTTATATATTAATAATATTCAAAAAGTTAAAGGAAAAGCGTAGTCTTTTCCTTAAAAAGTGAAAAAGAATTTTTCTTATACCCATAAATTCGTATAATTTCAGTATTATAGAAGAATAATATCGTTATCTTAAAAAAAACTTATAAAAAAAAATTAAAAAAAATCTTATAGTTTTTAAGTTTATTTATATAATTTATTGCATATAATCATACTGTTACTGTTACTCTGTAACAAAATTAATTTTATTAGGAGGGCTATATGCAATCTAATGCAGCTTTGGAATATGACTATTCTGTTGCTAAACTATATATGTGGACAGCAGTCATTTTCGGTATAGTTGGTATGACAATAGGTGTTTTAATAGCATCACAATTGGCATTTCCAGATTTAAACTATTTACTTGGTGAGTATGGAACTTTTTCAAGACTTAGACCACTACACACAAATGTAGTTATTTATGGATTTACTGTAAGTGGTATTTTCTCAACATTTTATTACGCTGGTCAAAGAGTTTTAAAAGTTTCTATGGGAGAGTCTAAATTACTACTATTTTTAGGTAAATTACAATTTTTATTATATTTAATTGCAGCAACTGGTTTAGTTATCTCTTTAGGTATGGGTATTACGGCATCTAAAGAGTATGCTCAAATGGAGTGGCCATTAGATTTATTAATTGTTGTTATTTGGGTTATTTGGGGTGTTATAATGTTTGGTCTTATTGGTATGAGAAGAGAGAAAACATTATATATTTCTATGTGGTATTATATTGCTACATTCCTTGGAGTTGCAATGCTTTATTTATTTAATAATGCAGAAGTTCCTACTATATTCTTCTCTGGTGGAGTTGGTGCTTGGTATCACTCTGTGAGTATGTATGCAGGAACAAATGATGCATTAGTTCAATGGTGGTGGGGACACAATGCAGTTGCATTTGTTTTTACAGTTCCTATTATTGCAATTATTTACTATTTCTTACCAAAAGAGTCTGGTCAAGCAGTTTATTCATATAAGCTATCTTTAGCAGCATTCTGGGGATTAATGTTTGTTTATCTTTGGGCTGGTTCTCACCACCTATTATGGTCAACAGTTCCTGATTGGATGCAAACAATGGGTTCAGTATTCTCAGTTGTATTAATTTTACCATCTTGGGGATCTGCAATTAACATGCTACTTACAATGAAAGGTGAGTGGAATCAGTTAACTGAAAACCCATTAATTAAGTTTATGGTATTAGCATCAACATTCTATATGCTTTCAACTTTAGAGGGACCAATTCAAGCAGTTAAATCTGTTAATGCAATTGCACACTTTACAGATTGGATTCCTGGACACGTTCATGATGGTGTTCTTGGTTGGGTTGCATTTATGATTTTTGCTGCTTTAATGCACATGGCTCCAAGAGTATTTAAGAGAGAAATTTACTCTAAATCACTACTTGAATCACAATTCTGGATTCAAACAATAGGTGTTGTTTTATACTTTACATCTATGTGGATTGCAGGTATTACACAAGGTATGATGTGGAGAGCAGTTGATGAGTATGGTAACTTAGTATATAGCTTTATAGATACTGTATCAGTTCTTCACCCATACTATGCTATTAGAGCGCTTGGTGGTTTACTATACTTAATTGGTGTATTTATGTTCGCTTATAACTTCTTTAAAACTGCAACAGCAGGTAGAAGACTTGAGCAAGAGCCTAGATATAGATCGCCTATGGCTTAATGAGGAGGTAGGAATATGTTTCATTGGTTAGAAAAAAACCCATTCTTTTTTGCAGTGGGTGTATTTGTGGTAATTGCTTATGCTGGTTTGATTGAGATTTTACCAAACTTTGCAGAAGCGGCTAGACCAGTTAAAGGTCTTAAGCCTTATACAGTTTTACAATTAGCTGGTAAAGAGGTTTATAAAAAAGATAACTGTATTGCTTGTCATTCACAGTTAATTAGACCATTTAAGTCTGAGACTGATAGATATGGTCAATACTCATTAAGTGGTGAGTATGCTTATGATAGACCATTCCTTTGGGGTTCAAAAAGAACAGGTCCAGATTTGCACAGAATTGGAAATTATAGAACAGCAGATTGGCATGCAAACCATATGTGGAATCCAAAATCTGTAGTTCCAGATTCTATTATGCCAGCATATAAGCATCAATATACAAATGCTGCAGATTTAGAAACAGCTTACGCAGAAGCAGTTACTGTTAAAAAAGTATTTGGAACACCTTATGGTGATGATATTGCACCTGGTAAAGCAGCTTATGAAAAAGAGTTAAAAACAAAAATTTTACCAGAAGCTCTTAAAATTGCAAAAGCAACAAAAAGAGAAGATTTAGTTAAAGCAGTTGAATCAGGTAAGGTTCCAGAAGTTGTAGCATTAATTGCATATTTGAATAGATTAAAGTAAGGTTAACAGATGAGTGCGACAGATATAGAACAAATTAGAGCCTATATGTATGTTATAGGAACAGGAGTGGTGGTGTTTTTGTTTTACTACTATATAGTCTATATCTATCGTAGTGAAAAAAAGGGTATAAAAGATTATGAAAAGTATGGAAAACTCGCACTAGATGACGAGTTAGACAGTAAACCTTTAGAGATAAATCCTAAATTAGATAAAGAAAAGAAGGAGTAGATTAATGAATGCTATGATAGTCAAAGCATTAGTAATGGCAGGTGTGCTAATTGTTGCTACATTTGTTGTTATTAAACAGATGCACATTGATTTAAGTGATCCAATTAATATGATTACTTTTATAGGTGCTATTGCGATTGCAGTTTTAACTTTTGGTGTATCTGCAAAGTATATGCAGCAAATGAAGAGTGATAGTGCAACAGGTGAACTTGCAGAAGATAATTGGGATGGTATTGGTGAGTATAAAAATGAGTTACCTAGCGGTTGGGCTTGGTCTTATGTAGGAACACTTATTTGGGCTATTTGGTATTTTTTGATGGGTTATCCATTAAATGCTTATAGCCAAATTGGTGAGTGGAATAAAGAGACTAAAACTTATAATACAAAGTTTGAGAAAAAGTGGAAAGATGCAACTAAAGAAGATTTAGTAAATATGGGTGAATCTATATTCTTAGTTCAATGTGCGCCTTGTCATGGTAACAGTGGTGATGGTCTTGATGGTAAAGCACACGACTTAACACACAGAATTTCTAAAGCTCAAGTGTTACATGTTATTAAAAATGGTTCACACTATTTTAAATATCCAATGGGTGCAATGCCAGCTGGTTTAGCACAAGGTAAAGATGCTGAAGATGTAGCAGCTTATGTAGCAGGTGGATTAAAAGGTCAAGCACCAACAGCTTGGGCAACATGTGCTGGATGCCACGGACAAGATGGTAAAGGTAATAATGGTCAAGCACCTAACTTAGCACAAATTGATGATACTTTAATTGCACAAGTATTAACTCATGGTAAGCAAGGTAGCATTGGTAGAATGCCATCATTTGCTAATAGATTTACAGAAGTTCAAGATAAAGCTCTTGCAGAGTATATTAAAACACTATCAAGTGCTAAGTAAGGAGTAGGATATGGCAGAGAACACAAGTAGAGGTTTATTTAAACTAAATGGTATTACTGGTATGTTAATTGCTACTGCATTATTGCTTAGTATATTGGCTTTTTTATTGACAAATGCAATTGCTGTGGAGAAGAGAGAGGCTAAACATTTTTATGATCCAGCACCAATTGTTAGCAGTGTAGATAATGTTAAGATGATTAGCAAAGATAATGCTAAGTATGATCTATCAAAAAGATAAGGGGTAGATAATGGATATGAATAAATTAATTACACTTTTATTGGTGATTGCTGCAGCTATTACTGCTTGGTCAGTATTAACTCCTAATCACTTATTTATAAGCTAAAAAATGTATGCAAGAGCAAGATAATCTTGCTTTTGCTACATAATCTCTATTTATACAATTTTTCTTCTTAAAATAATTCAAAATTAATAATATATGTTATAAAATCAAGTATCTTAAACTAAAAGGATATATATTGATAAATAGATTTAAAATATTTTTTTTACTATTAATGCCATACTTTTTAAGTGCAAATTTTCTTATAAATGATCATTTGGTTTCACCAAAAGCTGCTGATTTTATTGAGAAAATAGGTGTTGAACTTAAAAATAAAACTGCTATTAATGGATATTTAATTACAACAAATAAAAAGATAGATAGAGGTGTTAGTGTATATGATTTTATTAAGGGTTATAAAGGGTTAGAAGAACCTTATGTAGCTATTGTTTTTGCTCCAAATTCCAAAAGAATACACTTAATAGCTAAACCAAAAGAGTTACTAAATAAATTAGATAAAGGTGAAATTTTAGATTATGCTATTAAAGTAATTGCAAGTAAAGATAGTAACTCTTTGCAATCTAAATATGATGTTGGATTGGTTCAAGCATACTCTGAGATGGCAGATGAAGTTGCAAAAACAAAAGGTGTTAAGTTAAAAAGCACTATTAAAAATGGTGGTGGTTGGGTATTAAAAATTGTTAATACACTAATAATTATTGGCTCTATTATAGTTATATGGTTCTTTTTTGTAAGACCAATATTTACTAAGAAGAGTTGATAATTGAAAATGGAGAATTGAGAGTGCTGCAGAGTGGAGATTTTGGGTTAATCCCAAAATGAGAGATATTTTGTCATTCCCAAAGAGCTAGGAATCTAAAAAAGTTGTATTGCTTTTAGATTTCTACTTTTTGGGAGTGATGCATATTTATTTTTTAAAAATAACAAATGTATAAATTAAAATCAAAAAAAAGGATAGTTTATGAGTAATAATGATAATGATAGCGGAAAATATTGGCCATATATGATACTTGGCTTTTTATTTATTGGCTTGACTTTGGGGTATTGGACTATTAAAAATACAATATCTTTACCTGTGCATGAGTCTAATGAGTTTATGCAGAAATATCAAGAAGCAGATAGTAAGGCTAGAGAAATAGAGGATTCAGAAGCTAGATTTGATGCTAAATATAATGTTGAAGTTAAAGGATTGGAGAAAACAAACTTTAAGCCAAAACATTTAAAAAGAAAAGCACATATTCACTATAAGTTGGATAATAAAGTAAGTTATAGCTATATAGTTACTACAAAAGATGGCAAAGTAGTAAACAGTGCTGATGTAACTTTGCTTTTAACACGCCCACAAACAGAAAAAGATGATTTTAAATATGGCAAAGTGGCATTTGAAAATGGTGAATATAAAGTAAAAGATTTAAAAGTTAATAAATTGGGTCGCTATATCTTAAGAGCAAGAGTAAAAATGGGTAATGATACTAAGTATATAGATACATATGGCGTTAAATTAAAATAGTTATGAATAGTAACTATCTCTATATATTTGCTACTTCAAGAGCTATTAGGTTAAAAAAAGAGGAGTTTATAGATAGTAACTCCTTGCTACCCCAAATGGCTACTATTGCTGATTTTGAAGCAAAGGCTACTACTCTTGGTAAAAAGGCTTTAATTAATAGTTTGCTTAGATCAATTTATCTAAAAGAGGCTGCTGATTTTAAGGAGTTTGGTAATTTAAAAAGTAATTTAAACTTAGTTAAATTTTATACTCAAGCAGACGATTTTTTTAGATTTTTTGAAGAGGTAAATGCTGAGGGTGTATCGATTAATGAACTTTATATTGCCGATAGCTATGCCGAGTTTGAACGAGATTTATCAGTTTTGGAGAAATTGCTTAAAAATTATAAGGATATTTTAGATAAAAATAGTTTAACAGATAGAGTATTTATTCCTGGTGAGGCTAAAATTAACAGAGCTTATATTGAGAGTTTTGATGGTTTTGTTTTGGAACTTGAGGGGTATTTAACTAAATTTGAGTTAAATCTCTTTTTAGAGATTTCTAAAATAAAGCCATTTATTATAAAACTTCGCACAACTGCATATAATCAAAAAATAGTTAAGAGTTTTTTAGAGCTTGGTATAAAATTGGAGCAAAATTCATATATTGAGTTTAACCTAAGCACAAAAGAGATAACGGATACTAAATATACGCCAATAGAGATTAATTCAGAAGTTATAGAAACAGGAGAGAGGCTAGAGCAAATTGCTATTGCATTTGCAAAAATAGAGGAGTTTGTGCAAAGTGGTATAAGCCCAGATAAAATTGCCCTTATTGTGCCTGATGAGTCAATAGTTTCTACTATTGAAGCTTATGATAAGTTAAATAATTTAAACTTTGCAATGGGTAGAGCTTATAGAAATCACAGTAGTTATATCTATTTAGAGCAACTTTATAGTGCTATTAGGGGTGATGAGTTAGCAAAAGAGTTTTTGTTTATAAATGGCATTTCTATAGACAATTTAGAGCAAAATAGAGCTAATGTAGATGAGTTTTTTAATAAATTAAAGGAGATAAATTTACCTCTTTATAGAGAGGGTGAGTTTGAAGATGTCTTAGATAAATTAAATTTGCTTAAGAGCTATTTTGAGTTTAATAAAATATATAGCAATTATAGATTTAGCTTAAAAGAGTGGCTATTTTTGTGGCTTCAAAATATTAACAAGCATACACTAGATGATACTCGTGGTGGTAAGGTAACAGTAATTGGAATTTTAGAGAGTAGAAGTGTAAGTTTCGATGGAGTTGTAGTAATAGATTTTAATGAGGGTATAGTTCCTTCAATTTCAAATAAAGATAGATTTTTGAATAGTGCTGTAAGGGCTTATGCAAAGCTTCCAACTAAAGATGATAGAGAGAATTTACAAAAGTATTACTATGCAAGAGTGCTAGAGAGAGCAAAAAAGAGTGCTTTAATTTATGTGCAGAGTTCAACCCTTCAACCCTCTAAATTTTTGTATGAACTTGGTTTAGATAGTAAAATAACAAGGTATAAAACTCCACTAAATATCTTATACCCCAATAAGAGCAACTATTTGCCAAATAGCTATAAAGATGATATTGAAGTAGCCTTTAGTGCTAAAAATTATGTATGGTCAGCAACTATGCTAAAGAGTTTTTTAGAGTGCAAACGAAAATTTTATTATCGCTATATTAAAGGGTTGCAAGAGCCACCAAGCAAAGAGATAAATGAGGGTAGGGTGTTACATAATATTTTAGCAAAAGTTATTACTCCAAATAGTAATTATAAAAGTAAAGATGAGCTTAAAAAAGCTTTTTTAGTAGAGCTTGGCAAGATAGAAGGGAGTATAGAGTATTTTTATAAAAAACCTTTATGGGTAGAGATGTTAGAACCATTTTTTGAGGCGCAAATAGAGCATTTTAAACAAGGTTACAAAGTTTTAGCTTGTGAATTTGATGTAGCCGGAGAGATTAATGGTTTAAAGTTTAAAGGTAGAGTTGATAGACTTGATAAAAAGGGTGATTTTTCACTGCTAATTGATTATAAAAGTGGCTCAACAAAGAGTGCAAATATTAAAGATACTCAAAAACTTAACGATTTTCAAATGAGTATTTATGCAAAATTGCTTAATAAGCCCCTAAATAGTATAGATTTTGCATTTATAGAGATTTTAAATAACTCTAAATTAATATATTTAGAAGAGTTTGAAAATAAAGATAAAAAGTTAATAGAGCATATTGAGTATTTAAAAAATATCGATAGCTTTGAAGCAAGTAGGTGTGAAAATTTACAAAATTGCAGATATTGTGCTTATCAACTGCTTTGTCATAGAGGGGAGTATCTGTAGAGTTATGAATTGTGAATTATGAGTTATGAATTAAGAATTGTATTATGAAAAGGCTAGAGAATTGGGTGGTTGTTTATGAGTAGTTTTAATGGTAAAGAGTTTTTTGCTTATTCTGCTAGTGCTGGTAGTGGAAAGACTTATGCTTTGGCTTTGCGTTATATTGCTTTGCTTTTTAAAAATCAGAGTCCTACTGAGATTTTGGCAGCTACTTTTACAAAAAAGGCTGCAAATGAGATGAAGCAAAGGGTGCTTAAGCTTTTGAAAAATCTTGATAAAGAGGATGATTTTTTAAATAGTTTAAGCAGTGAGTATAATTTAAGCAAAGATGAAATTTTGGCAAATCAGCCAAAAGTTTTGGCAAAATTTTTAAAGTTACCTAATTATATTGTTACTCTTGATAGTTTTTTTAGTTCAATTTTACGAAGCAGCGCACTCCAAATTGGATTAGAACCAGACTTTAAAGTAAAGCAGAGTATTCATGATAATTTGAATGAACATTTTGTTCAAAGAGTTGAAAATTATGGTAAAAGTAACTCTTTGGTGAAGTTATCTATAAATTTAAACAAGAGAAAAAGTCAAGATTTAGTAGAGCTTTATAATAATTTATTTAACTTAGATGCTCTATTACCAGAGTATAAATTTATTTTAGAACCTATTAAAAATATAGAGCAAGATATAGTAGTTTTAAGAGAAGAGATTTTAGAGTTGCTTAAAAAAGTAGGGGCTAGTAATAGTGCAATTAAGGGCTTTAGTGAAATTAATTTTAAGAAATTTATTACTAAAGATTTGTTTAAAAAAGAGAGTTTAAGTGAGCATAACTACTATAAAAAAGCAGTTAAAGCAGAGCCTCAAATAGATACTCTTTTTTTAGAGTTAAAGGAGAAAATTGCAAATTATCATAAGGCTTTAGAAGCAAGTGTATTGCACTATTTGTTTGAGTTATATAGTGAGTATAAGGGTGCTAGATTAGAGAGTGTTGTATCAAAAGGAGAGCTTGATTTTAGTGATATTTTATACTATACATATAGGCTTTTAAGTAGCGAAATTACAAAAGATTTTTTATACTTTAAACTAGATACTAAGTTTAAACATATTTTACTTGATGAGTTTCAAGATACATCAGCATTGCAATTTTTAATTTTAAAACCACTTATAGATGAGATTTTTGCAGGTGTTGGGCAGAGTGATTTTAGAACATTTTTTTATGTGGGTGATATTAAACAATCTCTATATCGTTTTCGCGGTGGAGTAGAGGAGCTTTTTGGATATGTTGGAGAGCATTACAATATAAATATTGCCAATTTAGATAAAAATTACAGGAGTGCAAAGCTACTTGTAGAGCAGGTTAATAAGTGGTTTGTAGATAAAATTGCACAATATGTGCCACAAATTCCAAACTCTAAAGAGCAGGGCTTTATAGAAGTTAGGCAAAGTGAAGAGTTATTAGATAGCGCAAAGAGTAGTATTGAATTTTTAATATCTAAAGGGGTGGCACTTAGTGATATTGCTATTCTTGTTTTTGCAAATAAAGATGGTGTAGCTACACAAGAGTATCTTAATAGTTTTGGAATTGATTCGATTTTAAAGACATCAAGCTCACTTCGCTCAAATCCTAAAGTTGCAGCGCTTATTGGTGTTTTGGAGTATTTGCTAACTGGGCATAGAGTTTATGTTGAACCATTTTTGCAAAAAATTGGGCTAGAGTATAAAGATGATATATTTAAAGATTATAGGGTAGATATTAGCCCATTTGCAACCTTAGATAGACTAATTAGAGAGTATAAATATTTTAGTAATGATCTAAATATTTTAAAGCTTTTAGAGTTTGCAAGTAATTTTAATACAATAGTTGAGTTTTTAGATGAATTTAAAGGTTCAAATATAGAGTTGGCAAAAAGCACAAAAGAGGGATTACAGATTATGACAATTCACGGCTCTAAAGGGCTTGAGTTTAAGTATGTAATAGTGCTAGATAGATTTAGTAAGGGCGCTCCAAATAGAGATATGTTGCTTTTTGAAAATAGCTCACCAATTAAAATAGATAAAATATATTATAAATATAGTAAAAAAGAGCTGTTTGTATCAGCCTATGCAAAGGCTCTT
>Ga0256843_1003049_pt1 | contig 11830 bp, 9 predicted proteins | sample AlvinellametaG_FD_191572 | JGI IMG/M metagenome (GOLD analysis project Ga0256843, IMG submission 191572) | Pompeii worm associated microbial communities from hydrothermal vent at the East Pacific Rise, Pacific Ocean - Alvinella | ecosystem: Host-associated > Annelida > Integument > Unclassified ... | reverse complement strand
GCTAACTGTTTCAACTCTTTATATCTCCATTTTTACAAAATTATACTATAATTTTATCAAATCAAATTTAGGAGCAGCAATGAAACAGTTAAAATACCTACTCATTTTACCACTATTGCTAGGTTGCAACTCAAAAAACAACTCTATTGAAGTTTTAAAAGCAAATGCACAAAATTATTCAAAAACAGCAAATACATATGCTTACAAATCTAAAAGTGTAATTGGCTACTTTAGGCTAAATAAAAATAAAATCAATATAAAAATTATTGAAAAAAATCAAAATGATAATATTGATTTAACAGAGTGTAAAGTATCTAAAACAACTTATACTCCTACACAAATTGATAATCCAAATGATAAGGGTAAATTTTATACTATAATATTAAAGAAAAGTTATAAAAATTTATATATAAAGTGTAAATTAAGTAATAATGAAACAATTAAGCTAAAAATGAGAAACTATTAAATAAAGTGGTGGGTCCTCCGAGACTCGAACTCGGGACCGCTCGGTTATGAGCCGAGAGCTCTAACCAACTGAGCTAAAGACCCTCTTAAAAACCAAATTATGATTTAGGTTTAATCATATCAATTTTGGTGTCGGAATTATAAGGCTTGTAAGCTTTAAAAGAGATTAAATTTTCTAAAATCCCAAATAAAAATGCAAAAATTATAAATGATGTTCCACCATGACTAAGCATAGGCAAAGGAGCCCCAACTACTGGGGCTAAACCAATAACCATATATATATTTACACCCATATATACAAAAAATAGCAATGATAATCCACTAGCAATTACTACAATTTGATAATCATCACTATAAATTTTAGATATAAATAAAAGATGTATTATTAATAGTATATACAGCACTATTACAATTACCATTCCCTTAAATCCAAACCTCTCACCTAAATATGCAAAGATAAAATCTGTTGTAGATACAGGCAAAAACTTTAACTGAGTTTGGGTAGCTTCATCTTTGCTTTTGCCCTCTATTCCTCCAGAACCAATTGCAATTAAAGCTTGTTGAACCTGATAACTAGGCTTACCTAAAAAATCTTCGATACGCTTTTTTTGATAAGGTTTTAAAGCATATTTATAGCCAAGAGGAGCTACAAATGCAATTGCTAAAGCAATAGTTAAAATTATTTTCCAATTAATTCCAACAATAAAAAGAACTCCAAATGATGCTAAAAGTAGAAGTAGGGTAGTTCCCAAATCTGGCTCTTTTAAGATAAGATAAGATGGTATCAAAATAATAGCACTCATTATTAAAAAATCAAATAAACCATACCCTTTTTCTCTGTCAGGTGGGCGTTTGGATATAATAAAAGCTAAAAAAAGTAAGATGCTAAGTTTCATAAACTCTGAAGGTTGCAAAGTTAAGCCTCCTGGCAAAACCAGCCATCTTTTAGCTCCTAATATTGTTTTACCAGCTACTTCAACCCCAAAAAGTAAAGCTATATTAATTATAAATGCAAGGGGTGCTAATATCCATAAAAGGTATTTCCAAGGGGTGTATGCTGCAAATAAAAATACCACTGCTGAAACCATATAATATGCCATTTGCTTATGAAATAGTGCCACATTCATCTCTTTTATTAATACTGATGAAACTAATAGTATAGGTAAAAGTTGCAAAATTAAAACATAATTAAAGTTTTTTGTCATTTGCTTGAAATAATCTATTATAATTTCGCTATTCATAAACTTTTATCAATTTCCTTTTAAAATTTGATATGATTATATCTAAAAAAGATTATATGGAGAATATTTAGTGAAAGATTGGAAAATATACAATAAATTTAACTCATTAAATGAGATAACTGCCGGAACAACTACTAAAGATGGTAATAAATATTATAACTTCTCTTTGGCTCTTCATACTGGAGAAAACAAAAGAGAGATAGAGATAAATAGAGAAAAATTTAGCAACTATTTTCCAAAAAATTATAAATTTATTTCACTTACACAAATTCATAGCAATAGAGTCTTAGATGCTAATGATTTAATTTCAAACAATAAGTGGAATAGAGATATTGAAGCTGATGGTATTGTTACAAATAAAAAAGAGATTGTTTTAACAATTTTAACTGCTGATTGTTTAGCTATTTTAATGTATGATAAAAAAGCAAAAGTAATTGGTGCTGCTCATGCTGGATGGAGGGGAGTTGATCAAAATATATCTAAAGAGCTTTTGCAAACAATGCAAAAATATGGTGCTAGGGCAGAAAATATTATAGTTGCAATTAGTCCAAGTATTCGTGGTTGCTGCTATGAAGTAGGAGAAGATGTTGCAAAACACTTTTTTAAATATCCAAATGCTATTAATAAAAAGTTAAATAATAAATTTAATTTAGATATCTCAATAGTTGCAAAAGAGCAACTTTTAGAACTTGGATTTATAGATAAAAATATAGAGATAAGTCCAATTTGCACCTCTTGTCAAAATAGTAACTACTTTAGCTATAGAAAAGAGTGTGGTTGTAGTGGAAGATTTATGAGTTTTATTGCTATGAGTTAGTTAATTATAATTAGTTATTAGTAAAAAAATAAACTAATCCTCCTCACCACTATCAAAATAGAACTCATTTAACCCCTCTAAAAAGGCTTTTAATGTTTTATTAGCACACTCTTTAAATTTTGGATGTGTAGGAGAACGAAACATATCTTTAATTGCTGTTTTACTAATTTTAAAATCTGCTAATTCAAAAATAATCTCTAACTCAAACTCTTTTAAATTAAGTGCTACTCTTAATTTTTTTAAAATTAAATTATTATCAAGAATAACCTCTTCATTTTGCTCTTTTTTAGTTAATCCTCTTTTATACTGGATTAAACCATCTAAAAAGACTCCAAGCTCTTCATATGTTGCATTTGCACTATTTTTTTTAGAGCGATTTTTTAAGATACTATCTAATCTATCTCTTGTAATTGCAAAATCTTCTAAAGAGTAAATATGCATAATTTGCGCTCTATTTAAGTTGAGTGCCTCTTTAATTGCTATTATAATTTCTGAAGGTTTCATTATTTGCTTTTAACTTGAAGTTCTTTTGTGGCTTCAGCTAAATCACTCTTTAGCATTATTAATAATCCCAAGCACTCTTTATCTTTAATATTGTGTTTTAGGCTCCAATACTCTGGATCTGTATAAGTAAGATGTGTTTTTCCATTTAATTCACTATAAATTGCTACTCTAAAAGGTATTTCTAAAGCCATTGTAGGGTTACAACTTATTAGTTTTGTAGAAATTTTTGAATTATATAAGTTTATAGTTTTTGTAGGATACAACATCTCTTTAAGTTTTTTTGCTTCTTTTTCGTGGTCGAAAGTTGATGTAATTATATAATTTTTTCCCTTTAAATTTGAGCCAATAATTTTAACTGCATCATCTACACTTTTTGTAATTTCAAAATCAATTATAAATTTTGATTTTGCATTTCTTGTCTTTTCTGCACATCCACTAACAAACAACAATGCTACAATTAAACTATAAATAAATTTCATAAATTACCTTTATACATTAAATCTAAAGTGCATTATATCTCCATCTTGCACAATATAATCTTTTCCTTCTAGGCGCATTTTACCAGCTTCTTTTGCACCAGCTTCTCCACCAAACTCAATAAAATCCTCATAACTAATAACTTCAGCTCTAATAAAGCCTTTTTCAAAATCGTTATGGATAACTGCTGCTGCTTTTGGAGCGGTTGTATTTTGTCTAATTGTCCATGAGCGAACTTCTTTAACTCCAGCTGTAAAATAACTCATAAGCCCAAGTTTTTCAAACCCTTTTCTTATAATTTGCTCAAGACCAGACTCTTTTACCCCTAAAGACTCTAGCATCTCTTGTTTCTCTTCTTCATCAAAGCCAACCATCTCTTCTTCTATTTTAGCACACAATTTAATAACTTCTCTATTTCTCTCTTTTGCATACTCTTTTAGTTTCGTAACATACTCATTATCCTCTTCTAAACCATCTTCATCAACATTTGCACCATAAATAATCTCTTTTGCACTCAATAAACGAAGTTCTCTCATAAGAGTTCTATAAGCATCGCTATCTATCTCTTCAAAAGTAGAAGCTGGTTGTTCACTCTCTATATGCTCCAACAATGCTTTTGCTATCTCTAGTTGAGCTTTTGCATCTCTATCATTTCCTTTTGCTTTACGCTCTAGGTTAGATACTCTTTTTTCTAATGCATCAATATCTGCAAGTAATAACTCTGTTTCTATTATTTCAATATCTCTTATTGGGTCAATACTGCCCTCTACATGTGTAATATTTTCATCTTCAAAACATCTAACAATTTGTAAAATAACTTCTGTTTCTTTAATATTACTTAAAAACTTATTTCCAAGCCCTTCACCTTTACTAGCACCCTTTACAAGCCCAGCAATATCTACAAAATCTATTGTAGAGTATTGAATTCTTTCTGGATTAACAATTTTTGCCAACTCATCTAATCTCTTATCAGGCACTGGCACTACAGCTTTATTTGGTTCTATTGTGCAAAATGGATAGTTTGCACTCTCTGCATTTTGAGCCTTTGTTAAGGCATTAAATGTTGTTGACTTTCCTACATTTGGTAATCCTACCAATCCTATTCCTAAACCCATAAACTTATCTCTCCAAAATTTTTTTGCTATTATACTACTAAAGAACTATTTTTTTGGCAACATTTAATCCAAAACCACTTAAACCTACAAATTCTGTATTTTTATTAGATGTAATTAAATTAATCTCTTCAACTCCCAAAGATTTTAATATTTGCGCTCCTACACCAAACTCTTTGGCTTGTTCTTTAGATATAGTTTTTGTATCTAAAAATACAAGCAATCCACCATTTCTTTTTAAATAATCTATACCATTTATTAAACTTTTATACTTTTTTTCATTTAATAAAAGTTCTAAATCGCTAGAGAGGTTATAAAATTTAACATTCTCTTTTTTATTGGCATTATAAAATTTTATAACAGTATGTTCTCTCTCTAAGTGGTCTTTAAATATAATTTTTTCTACTTTTACTCCAAAAAACTCTATATCTTCACTCGATATTTGTTTAACTAACTGTTCATTTGCTAAACGATACTCTACAATATCAGAGATATATACAATCTTTAAATTATGCTTCTTTTTAAACTCTTGTAAGTCATCATATCTTGCCATTGTGCCATCATCTTTTATAATTTCACAAATTACAGATACAGGGGCGAGTCCTGCTAATTTACATAAATCTACAGAGCCTTCAGTATGACCTGTTCTAACAAGCACACCTCCATCTTTTGCAATCAAAGGAAAAATATGTCCAGGACGCACAAAATCCTCTTTTTTTGCAAGTGGAGAAGCTAACTTAGATATACAGTCATCTCTCTCAGCAGCAGAAATCCCAGTTGTAGCAGTTGCAGAATCAATAGATATTGTAAAAGCAGTTTCATGGTTAGAGTCATTACTTGCTACCATAGGCACTAGTTCAAGTTTATCTGCTATATCTTTTGATAATGGAGTGCAAATTAAGCCTCTTGCCTCTTTAGCCATAAAATTAACCATATCAGGAGTAGAAAATGTAGCTGCATAAACCAAATCGCCCTCATTTTCCCTATCTTCATCATCCATCATAATTACCATACGACCCTTTTTGATATCATCTATGGCGTCTTTTACTCTCTTTATAGCATCTGACATATTTTGCCTTTTTTAGTGTTATTATATCGAAATAGATTTATAATGAAGTATAAGTGTATAAGAGAAAAATAGTTTAACCCCTCTCTATCTCTCCTTGGTAACTTATTATTCCATATGTGAAGTTACCTGTATTTAAACCATTAGATTTTAATATTTGTTGAACTTGATAACTTCTACTACCAGTATGGCAATAAAGAATTATATTTTCATCTTTTCTTGCTAAGAGTTTTGGCATCCAGTCATAAAATTGAGTTGTTGGTAAAAGTTCATCTGTTCCTTTTATATGTCCCATTTGAAACTCCATAGGCTCTCTTACATCAATTAAACTAAATTTAACCATTCCAAGCTCTCTTGCTTCTAGTAAAGCCTCTATCTCATCACTATCAAGTTGCTCTTTTTTTACAAGAAGTTCTGCTTCATCTTTTGTTAAACCTCTTGAATGAGTGTGTGTTACCTCTTCAATATTATTCTCTTTTGCCTTTTTTTGAGCATACTCAGGGGTGCAAAATATTCCACAATGGCAAACTCCATCTTGAGGAATTTCTCTCTCTAGTGCTGGTTTACATGGACAAATTCTATTATCTGCCTCTTTTCTCTCTTGCTCTGTTTCACCCTGCACAATAAAGCATGGGCAGTATCTCTTGCCATAAATAAGTTTATTTCTAGCAAGTCCCATTGCCACACCCTCATTTACTTCATCATCAGGATTTTGCACAAAACCAAATTGTTTATTTACCTTATCAACAAATTTCCAAGTTTTCTCCAACTCTGCTTGAAAAATATCTGAATTTACATCAATATTATTGCTCATTTTACTACCTTTTTATAAATATATTCAATTAATTTTAGAGAAGAATTCTATCTTATAATTCTTAAAAAGTGCTATTTAACCTCTTTTAAAATTTTAACAAATTTTTCTGGCTTAATAAAACCTTGAATAAACTTATTATTTAATGCAGTTGCATTGCTGTCAAAAAGTAGTATATTTGGCGCTCCAAATATTTTAAAGTGTTTTATAATATCTTTATCATCTTTTGTATAATTTGTAATATCTAGTTTTATAAATTTAAACCTTTTTAACTCATCTCTAACATCTTTGTTAGGAAAGGTTATCTCTGCTAATTCAGAACAAGCTGCACAATTTTCTTTACCTATATCAATAACTACAGGTTTTTTTGCATTTTTAATCTCATTAAGTAATTCATTTAAACTATATTTTTTAGCTTTATGCTCTAAAGTTTTAATTTTTTCAACTTTTGAGCCTTTAAACTTCTCTAGTGGGTCTAGCACTTTTGTAGAGCCACTTACTGCTCCTATAAATAGCAATATACCAAATAGTAAAACAATAAAATTTATTACTTTAAATACTCCTGCAAAGCCTTTTGACTCTTTAGCATCAAATACGCCAAACATAATTGGTGCGCCAATTAGAAGAAAACTAAGCAGATAGATATATAAAGTAGGGCTAAGCACTCCTCTTGCAACATATAGAGCCATTAAAAGCATCAAGAAACCAAATATTTTAGATACATTCTCCATCCATCCACCTGGTTTTGGAACTAAATTGTTTGCACCAAGCCCAACAAGAAGAAGTGGCACACCAGCTCCTAAACCCATTACAAAGAGTGCCAACCCACCAAGCACTGCATCACCAGTTGCAGATATAAATAAAATTGCACCACTTATTACTGGAGCTGTGCAAGCACCTACAATTAGTGCAGATATTGCACCCATAATCGCTGTTCCAACCAAGCCTTTTCCTTGTGCATTATTGCTAATATTATTTAACTTTGTTTGCAATTTAGAAGGCAAAGCAATTTCAAAATAACCAAATAGAGAAAATGCAAGAGCTACAAAAATTAAAGCCACTGGAATAATTACCCAAGGATTGTTTAAATTTGCTTGTAAATCAAAATCTAAAAGCCCAGCTACTACCCCAATTACTGCATATGCCATTGCCATTGCAACAACATATACAAGAGATATTGTAAAAGAAGTTCCTCTACTAATTCCACCCTCTTTTTTCCCTGCTTGTTGAAGTAGTATTGAGCTTAAAATTGGAATCATTGGTAAAATACAAGGTGTTAAAGCCAAAAGTAAACCAACTATAAAAAATAGTAACAACACAAAGAGTAAACCTCTGCTTTTTAGGGCATTTGCAATATCTTGTTGGTTTCCATTTTTTGCAAGATCTTTTAACTCAGCAAAAAAACCCAACTCTTTTGTGTTACTTTTTTTCTCAATATTATTATTTAAAGTGCTATTTGCAACACTTTTATTATTTGATTTTAAATTAAATTTATACTCTTGTGGAGCATAACAAATCCCTTCATCTGAGCAACCTAGTAAGATAACTTCTAACTCATAATTACCCGTAACTCCAAGCTCACTATTTGGAATTTTAATAGTTAAATTCCCTTCATAAGCCTCTTGATTGGCAATTATTTTACCTTTTGGCAGTTTTGGTGTTAAAACTTTTTTAATAGGCTTTAAAATTTTAAATTTTAATTCATTTTTATAAATATGTATTTTTTTTCCAAGCTTTATATCAACAACAATGCCATCATTACTCTCTTTTGCTACTACTTTAAAAGCTTCTGCTGGTTTTAAAAAGTTCTGTTTTTCATCTAAGTTAAATCCTTTGAAACCTTCGGCATTAAGAGTTATTGAAGCTATTAGTAAAAGTAAAATCAATAGTTTTCTCATATTTTAATATCCTTAATTTAAGTTTGATTTAGTATAACATCTCTATATGGATTTTATGTGTAATAAAAATAAACATAACTATAACAAAATAAATTTAATAAGGAATTAAATGCCAAATAAATTAATAAATGAAGAATCACCATATCTAAGACAACACGCAAATAATCCTGTAAATTGGTATCCTTGGTCTAAAGAGGCGTTTGAATTGGCAAATAAAGAGAACAAACCTATATTTTTAAGCATTGGATATAGTGCTTGTCATTGGTGCCATGTGATGGAGAGAGAATCGTTTGAAAATGAAGAGATTGCAAAAAAATTAAATAATAATTTTATATCTATAAAAGTAGATAAAGAAGAACGCCCAGATATAGATAAACATTTTCAAGAAATTTTTATTAAAATGAATAATAAAGCTGGAGGATGGCCACTATCTATTTTTATGAGTAGTAATAAAGTTCCATTTTATAGCGCAACCTATATACCACCAATTGCAAATTATGGAATGATGGGCTTTGGAGAGTTACTTGATATTATTGCTAATAGTTGGAAAAAAGATAGCCAAATGTTAATAAGTAAAGGTGAAGAGGTATTAAATGCTTTAAAACCAAAAAATAAAATAGAAGCAACAAAAATTACTCCTGAATTAATAGATATTGCAACAAAACAGATAAAACAAGTTTATGATAAAAAATATGGTGGTTTTGGAAATGCTCCAAAATTTCCACACGCTTCTACAATTAATTTAGCAATTGATTTATATAAATTAACTAATGATAGTGAGCTAAAAAATATAGTAATAAATACACTTGATAATATGCTCTTAGGTGGCATTTATGATATAGTGGAAGGTGGTTTTTGCAGATACTCAACAGATGAGCAATGGTTAGTGCCTCACTTTGAAAAGATGCTCTATGATAATGCTTTAATGCTTGAAGTTTTAGCAAAATCATATAAGGTATTTAAAATCAAACACTATCTTAAAAGCGCACAAGAGATTGCAAACTTTATTATAGATAAAATAAGTCAAGATAATCTCTATTTTAGTGCTTGTGATGCAGATACAAATGGTATAGAAGGTGAATATTTTATATATGATTACAATGAAGTTAAAGAGGCTTTTGAAAAAGAGGGGTTAGATAAATCACTACTTTACGATTTAACTATTACAAAAAATGGAAATTTTGATGGTAAATCTATAGTGAGATTAAATAATATATCATTAAATGCAGATAAAAATATAGAAAAAGCTCTAAATATATTAAAAAATATTAGAAATAGTAGAGAGTTTCCTTTTGTTGATAAAAAAATTATCACCTCTTGGAATGCAATGTTTATAACAGGACTCTTTGAGTTAGCAAAAATTGATAATAGTTATAAAGATATAGCAATAAAATCACTTGATGCTCTAGAGAAAAAGATGCTAGTTAATAACTCTTTATTCCACAGCACACTAATAGAAAACTCTCCTAAAGTAGAAGGCTTTTTAGAAGATTATGCCTATTTAATTAGAGCAAAATTATCATCTTTTAGTATAACACTTGATGAAATTGAATTAATAGAAGCTACAAACCTTTTAAATGAAGCAATTAAAAAATTTTATGATAATGGAAGATGGAGAGTAGGGGATAGCGAATTTAAAAATTTTGTAGATGATTTTGATAGCTCTTATCCATCTTCACTTTCAATAATGGTTGAAAATTTATTGACATTGCGTTCGTTAACAGATAACTCTTATGAAAAATTTGCATATATGACACTTCAAGTAAACTCATATCAACTTATGCGCCAAGCAATATCTCGCCCAACTCTTACAAATTGCGCTATAAGATATATCAAAGATGATATAATAATAAAGTCAAAAATTAAAAATTTAAAAGAGTTATTAGATATTGATTTTAAATATCCATATACGCTATTAAAGCCAACATTAGATGAAAAGTTTGAAATTTGCAATAATAAAGCTTGTTTTGCAAGTGTAGAAAGTGCCAAAGAGGTAGAGAGAGTTGTGATTAGTTAGTAATTGGTGATTAGTATGGTAATAAAAACTTATCACTAATATTATATTTTGATTTTAAGATTACTTTTTTAGATTTCCACTTTCCTAGAAATGATAGAGAGGGTAAGAATAGAGAATTAAGATTCCGGGTCAAGCCCGGAATGACGGTGGTTTGTCATTCCTGCGAAGGCTGGAATCTAGTGAAGTTGTATGGCTTTTAAATTCCACTTTCGTAGGATAACATAATAGTAAATTCCCAACTATAAAACAAAGTCAGAATTCACACCAACATTCTCAACTTTCAATTCTAAATTATCAATTACTCAAATTTCTGGTTTCATAAAATCTTGATATGGTATTGGCTTAGAACTTTGTTCATTAATTAATCTAAGTTTTTTACTGCTATTTATATTTATACTACTACACCATCCAATATTAGTTGATAAAGAACTCTTTTTACCCACGCCATTATCTAAAAAATCATCCCAATTAGCACTATTTGGCAATATTTTATTTAATATAAACTTAACTCTAGGCTTTATACTATCTTTTGCTATTCTATTTCTAACACCCCAGCCAACTACATAATCATTACAACTATTTGCTTTTTTTGGACGAGATACAAAGGCAATATCCATATCTATATTGTAGTGATATTTCATTAATGCACTCTCAAACATCATTGCCAAATCTTCATACTGGTTTGTATAATTATACATATTTGTTGCATTATCAGTTGCAAATATTGAGCCTACATCTTCAGGCATCAATATTTTATCTTCACTATTTGCTTTTTTACCTGCATACAAAACTTTTCCCAAATGACTTAGAGTTAATTCTGTTAATGGCATACTTTCATAAAGTTGAGTAGATACTCTATACTCTTTTCTCTCTTCAAGTGCTTTAACAATTGGAATATCTCTATTTGCACCATCTACTACATCTTTATTAGCAAAATCGTTAGCATGTGAAAGTTCATGATAAAGAAGTCTTGCAAGATTTAACTTAACACTATCTATATCTCTTTTTATAGGATTTTTTATATCCCATTTTTTAATTGCAACTTGCGAATTTTTAACATATCTCCATGCAGGAATAAATTTTAAACTATTGCCATAAGATTTTCTAAAATCATCTTTAATAGTTATATCTTTTGCTTCATCTGGTGTAACCCATAAATATCTAGGGTCTAAATATATAGCACCCGTTTGAGTTGTATAAAATGCTGGATGAACATCATCATCAATTACAATTGCTGTTACAGAACCAAGCATTGTTAACACATCTGGTTCAAGTTTATCTAAAAGTTGCAAAAATCTATCACCCATCCACTTATTAGAAACAACTAAACGCTCTTTTATTTTCTCTTTTGTAATTTTGCCATCTTCTCTAATTAGTGGCAATTCATTTAGAGTGCAAGATTTTATTAAATCATTAGAAACA
>Ga0256843_1003048_pt1 | contig 11833 bp, 22 predicted proteins | sample AlvinellametaG_FD_191572 | JGI IMG/M metagenome (GOLD analysis project Ga0256843, IMG submission 191572) | Pompeii worm associated microbial communities from hydrothermal vent at the East Pacific Rise, Pacific Ocean - Alvinella | ecosystem: Host-associated > Annelida > Integument > Unclassified ... | reverse complement strand
TACGCAACAGGAGGTTTTTTACAGCTCTTACCGCTTTTTGAATGATTTTGGCAGAAGGAAAAAGTAGTGGATCTCCATTGTAATGCCTTATTCCAAGAATCTCATTATTTAAGACATATGTTCTGTATTCGGACAGTATTTTAACAATAGGGGATGCCAGAACTTTTGTTTCCATAGGAATGTGTGCCACCTTCCTTAAATCACTGTCTGATTGTAAAACCATTCCTGTAAATAACTTATCCTGAAATGCCGGTTTTACAAATAACAATTCTCCTTTTTGGTATCGGCAAATAACTTCTTTTAATGTGGTTATTTCCAATTTTCTGTTGTAAAAAGGTTCAGTTCCTTCCAGGCATTCCACCTACTCTATCTCTATATTCCTTTTCTTTAAGATTTTATGGATAAATCCGACTCCCGCAACAACAGGTGTTTCTGCTGTAATCTGATCCATTATCTCTTCGATCTTGTGAAAGAAAACAATATCAAATTTACGCATATTAAAACCTTCGTATGCAATGAAGTGAGAGCTATTAAAAAATTCGTTATTTTCTTTTTTTACAATAAAAACTTTCAAAAACTTATCTCCTTTTTGTATGCTCAAAACATCCTATTCCCGGTTATTTATATCGAAGTAACATTTAATATAGTAAAGCGTAAAATTCCTTAAAATAAAATTAAAAAAGGCACTCTGGCTGAGCTCCAAACCTATACATTATAGTTTTCAAAAAAACAAGATAAATTTTTTATCGATATTGACTAAATGAAAGAATCTTTCAACAATATTGATTCGGTTTTGATTTTTTCATGGTTTTTTACAAAAAGAGACTATAATCTTTTGGATAGGTTTGGTTAGGAAAAAACTTTTATGTCTTTGCTATAAATAAAGGCTCTTATTTTTTCAGGGATCTTAAGGATATTGTCAACGGAGAGAGGTGGACCTTCTTCATATAAATACTCCCCATTTTCATATTCTGCCTCTATATTTGTTGAAAAATTTAGAGTCAAGTTGATGTCATTTAAAATTAAAGAAGCTTCTCCTCTTTGTGCTGATATAAAACTTTCTAGATCTTCAATAACATAATCTATTAACTCACCAACTTTCTCCACATAAGCCTCGTCAAAATCAACTCGATCTTCAGAAATCGAGTTGATATTTTCAATCAGCTTACAAACTTTCTCTCGTTCCATTCTTTACTCCAATGATACTGTTTTTTTTGCTGTTTTCATAAAATATGAAAACACATTTCAATGATCATGTCAAGTGAATTTAAAAAGATCTGGATGAAAAACGTTTTATGAAAGTTTGTCAAGTAGCACAAATAATATATTTTTAAACTAAAAAAACTTTACATCCTCTTGACAAATTAACTTTAGTCTGCTATAATAAAGGTGAATTAAAAATAAGGAGGTAAAAATCATGAAACAAGCAATTCTACCAATTGACAAAATTTTTGATAGTTTCATTTCTGATCTTGAGAAAAGAAGTAATATTGTTCCTATGCCGCTGGAACTTGTTGATGAAAAAGACAAATATATTCTCAAAGCCGAAATTCCCGGAGTTGGAAAAGAGGATATCTCTGTTACTTACGATGACGGAGTGCTGAGAATTGAAGCTGAGAAGAAAGAGGAAACAAAAACAGGAAAATTCAGCGAGATCGTTTACGGAAAGGTTATTAGAGAGGTTTCTCTGAGAGGGGTTGAAGGAGATAAGATTCAGGCCGAATATAAAAACGGCGTTTTAACCGTTGAAGCTCCGAAAAAAAACAAAGAGTCTGTGAAAATCGAATTTAAAGATTAAATATAATCCGGTCCATATCGGACCGGAAACTTTTTTAGGTTTTGTGTGTCAAATATCTTTCCTCTGCTTTTTTGACCAGATCTTGAAGATCTTTTTCATTATTCCATCCTGCACTGTTCAATGCTGACAATATAAACAAAACACCTTTCTCCGGAGAATCTTTGTTTTCCTCAAAAATTTTTTTAAGCCCATTTAGTGCTCTTTCTAAATCTCCATCTCTCAAAGCTTCTTGATCCATATATTCTCCTTTCATTTCTGTATTAAATTATAACATATTTCTACTTAAAAAACTATAAAATAAGGTAGAAGATATATTATTTTTTGTAATTTGTTTTTAAGCTTTTTTATGCTATAATTAAATAAAAAAAAGGAGCTTGAATTGTTTCGAATCAAATATCGTGGAACAGAAATTCAAACTTTTAAAACAATGGACGAAGTGGTTGCATACTTTAAAGAGGAAACAGAGCTTAGCGAGCATCACAAGGTAGAAGAATTTCATCCTGTCGATGTGACGGATATGGTGAAAAATCTGATGGTTTCGGAAACAGATCTTGAAGCGCTGCGGAATAAACATTTCGGAAAAAAATTTCAAAGCGCTTATCTTGACGAGGATTATGAGCTTCCTTATACTTTTGATTTGCTTTATGATATTAAGAGTGTCGGTCATCTTGCATATAAATTCATTCACGACGGTGAAAGCAGAAAACTGCTTGCTCTGGCACTAGAGCATGGCATTACAGAAGATTTCATGAGATCTCTTCCTTTAAGAAACTGCTACCAAAAACCTATCCAAACCTATACATGACAGTTTTAAAAAGGGTTCAAACTTATAGCGTAGGATTGTTTCCAGAAAGTCTGAAAATCCGTTAGCACTTTTGAACTTCAAAGGATTACAACAGCACCATTAATTTTAAGTAAAAACTGAGCTATACTTAAAAAAATATTAAGAGCGAGGCATATTGAATGAAACTTATCGGAGCGAATGGTAACCATATCAGAGGTGTAATCGGAAAAGGGGAATTTAAAGTTTTTACAGAGGTCAGCGGTGAGGCTGAGAATCTTTGTCTTGTTTCAATTCAGAATGTTTTGGATATTGATGATTTAAAGCCTTTTGTGCATAAATATAAAGAGGCTTTGTGTCTGCGATTTGACGATGTGTTGGATGGAATGGAAAATTCGATCAATGACGACCAGGCATTGAGAATTGCGAGATTTCTGGAGAAACATTGTGATGATAGAATTCTTTTTCATTGTGAAGCAGGTGTTTCCAGATCTGCCGGAGTTGCTTTGGCTTTTGAGGTGCTGGTGAAGTCAGGCGGTCATAAAGAGAGGTTTTCGTATCATAACAGCAATATTGCTTCCAATGTGCGTTATATGCCAAATATGGATGTTTTTGACCGTGTCTGCAAGTTTCTTAAAAAAAGAAATACTTGTTTGAAGTGCGGAGGCAGTAATTTTGTAAGAAGTTAAAGGTGTTCTTGTTTGTGAAAATTGTTTTTTGGAAACAGGGATTGAAAGCTATTTTTAAGCTTATTTTTGGTATAATATAGTTATGAAAAGGTTTGAAGAAGCAAAGGAAAAACTGGATAGACTGAATTATGAGCAGGGGCGCCTAATGAAAGATTTGGGTGTATCTGTTTATCAGGGGCAGACAGAGTATATCGAGGAGCAGAAGAAGGGGATTAAAGAGGCAAGAGAGGCTTTTGAAGAGCAATTGGAAAAAGTGTTCGCTATCAAAAAAGACTCCTCTTTGGTTCCTGAAAATGCTTTTTACTGCTACAAGAAAGCACACCATAAAAGAGGAGAGCCTTGTCCGTATTGGTTTATTGATGCAGGGGCAATGACGCAGGATGACGGTATTTGTCTTCTTACCGGAGAGAGGGATGAAAAAATAAAATCCGGTTTCGGACTTCTCTGGGATCAGGTGAAAAGCTGCGGTATCAATATCGAAACAGAAATTGAATAATCTTTATTGAAATAAAGAGGATCCGCCTGTTTTTGACAAAATCAAGAGATAGAGTAAGAGATCTTGCAGAAGTTTTTACTAATGAACACGAGATTAATGCTATGCTAGATCTGGTTGAAGAAGCTTCACCGCATTTAACTTATGAGCTATCTACAAGTTTTTTTGAGCCAAGCTGCGGAACTGGAAATTTTGTAACAATTATTCTTGAAAGAAAGCTTAATTTTTAAAAGAAAAAATAAAAAGTGAGACTAAAAAATATTGTGGTAAAAGATATATAGAAGCAGCTTGTTGCAAAGTGTCTCAACTATCTATGGTGTTGATATTTGTCCGGACAATGTAGTTGAAACAAAAAACAGAGTTAGAGCAGGTATTAAAAAATTTCATAACCTGTCTTTAAACTCTCTTGAGTATATTCTTGAAAAAAAATTTTCAATGTAAAAACACTTTGGAAGACGAGATCTTATTTTCCAAATTCTATCGAAATAATTCAACCTTCACTGAGAAGGTTTATAAATTTTCTGATATGAAAAACAATATACATATGCCAATAAAGACATATCCAAAGCAAAAATACTGGGAATTACATCTTAATGGAGAAGAAGCATGAAAAATTTGAGCAATCATGAGGTATTTAAAGGCATTAACTGCTTTTTGCAATAGCCTCGATCTGCTCTTCTCTTGGTTTGAAGTTTTGATATCTATGTTATTTTTTTTGGGAGAAGCCTTCGGTTTATTTTCAGCTATATCTATTTTGATGAGATCGTTGTTTGCTCTTTTGTAGATATAAGTTATATGTTTTTTAATCCATCGGGGCTATTTTGTTTTCAATGTGCTCAATTTCTTCTTTTGTGAGGTTGAAATGTTTGTAGAATTTTTCGTCTGTCCATTCTTCGGTCATGGGGAGGTCTGGGACGAAAGCAAAGGCTGATATTCCATTGTGTTGATCTGATTTTGACAAAGAAACTAGATATCTAAAAAATTTAGTTTTTATGTATTTTAGTGCATTTTTTATAAAGTTATTTTTATGCCATAGAATCCACATAAGAGTCACTAACAGCTGTGTGTTCTTCTATTATTTTTGGATATGGAATGATTTTTTCCATTTTTAAGGTTTACTCCATGTGACTCTGTGACATTTTCAATAAATACAATGTTTTTTAAATTAGCTTTTAGAAGGCTGTTTCTGAGGTCATTATTTGATGCCGCAGTCATTAATCCACCAGGAACTATAAGTGAAAAATAATGAGGTTTTAGCTTTAATCCTGTATTTATAAATTTTTTCCAGATCTGTTTTTTTCCGCTTTGATACGGTGGATTCCCAATGATTACATCAAACTTCATTTTAGTTTTTAGAGGTGCTGTTGAAACCCACCTTTTGTTTTTACCTGATTTGTTTCAGGCGGAAAATCATCTTATTTATTTTATATAATATCATATTTTGGCTTAAAAAATACTTAAAATATTAATTGTTCAAGCATATGTTAAGATTGAGAAATATTAAAGATATTTAAGATTTTAAACTCTTTTATATGTAATTTCTTTATCTAATTTTAAGCAATGCTGTGGTATAATTAAAGAAAAAAAGGAATGGTATGGATCTGATTGAAAAAGAGATAAGCGCTTTTAAAAATGAGGTTTTTTTAAGTGAAGAAGAGAGAGAAGAATTTAAAAGTGTTGAGGATAAATATTTAAACAGTGAATGTGAAGCTTTGGTTGAATATCTTTTAAATCTCAGAAACAATGCCGGACAAAAAGTCGAACTTGGTCAGCAGGAAAATATCTTTTTTTCAGAAGCTTTTCATTATGTTTATTTTGAGAAAGGGAGATTTTATGATATCAGAGGAGGCTTTGACTGTATCGCTGATCTAATAGAGGGTTTGGATTATTTCAGTTGTGAAGAAGAGGTTGCTGTGCGGTTTTTAAGCTCTTTTTAATGTAAAAAATGATATAATATAATAAATAAAAGAACAAAGGAAAGGAAGTGTCTTGTAAATAGAAATGCTGTTTGTTCGTAGGTTTTGCAGATGGATTTTAAAGAGATAACTATGTGAAATCTCCTTATTAAGCAAACTTTTCTTTTGCTTCTTTGTGAACAAAACGGGTTTGTGGAATTATATATAATATAAATACAAGGTGGCGGTTATGAAAAATTAGGTTGCTGTCAATATAAAAATACATCTCCCAAAATTTACTTTATCAAATACTATAAATCTTGTTTTTTCATAACTTTATTATACCATATCTTTCCTTCCTTAAAAACCTCTTAAGTTACACCTTTTGTCTTTATCCGTTTTTAAGGTTTAAAATGGTATAATATATAAATAAAACAAAGATTTATTTGTAAGAATAAAGGAGGGTAGGGTGTGACAGAGTGTATTATTGAGCCTATAAAGGTATTTTACGGGCTATCTGAGGGTAAAAAAAAGAGATATATGGAAAAATCTTTTAAAAATCTTCGTTTTATGAATTTGCAGGGATCTGAAAAGCTTTGTGCACTTTTTGAAGCAGAGGGGAGGTTTTATTGTTCTCAAAATTTGAAATACAGGATTGGAGAAAGAATTCATCTTGGTAAGAAAATTGTTATATCTGTCAGTGTTAAAAAGGTTCAAGAGTTTTCTTTCAAAGATATCTTTTGCTTAGGGTATTCTCAGGAAGAGGATGCGAAGGATTATCTTAGATATATGGAACGGACAGACAGACTTGATAAAATGGTTGAAGAGTTTGTAGGTATAAGAGAGATTGCTATTAGAGAATGGTTTATCGATTTTTTAAAAAAGCTTGGTATTGATTATTATAGCAATAGCTTTGCTGAGGTTTATAAAATTAAAGATATTTAAAATCTCTAAGTGTTTTATATGGATTTCTTTTATCTGACAGCTTTTTTAAGCAAAGGTTAAGCTTAGATTTGATATAATATAGATATAAGAAAAAAGGAAGTGCTTTATGTGTAATTTTATCTATTTAGGTAATATTCTGAGTGAAGAGCAAAAAAGACTAATTCGAAAAAATATTAATTGTGAAAGAGATGTTGCTCTTTATGAGAATGGATGGATAGATATGGCAGAAAGTATCGGACTTGAAAAAAGTAAAGAGTATAAGGAGCTTGTTTCTATATTGCCCGAGCATTTTCGTATGGACAAGGAGATGTCTTTAATTGAGATTGTTCGTTTTATTGATGTGCAAAAGCATATAGACGATGAATATTCTGATTGGATATTGGCTGTGTTTGTCGAACTTAGTTCTTTGGATAATGAATGGCGATTTTGTATTGAGTCTGAGTCTGGAGAGGTTTTGAAGAAAAAGGTTTCTAAGTGGGATGTTATTGCTTTTAGGCAAAAAGATTATCATTGGGTTGAATCTGATAGTAGTAAAAAAAGAATGATGCAAGGAAGTCTTAAAGTTAAGGAGCTTATCAATACAAGTGTAGCTCTTTTATTTAATATCAAGGCACCTAAGATGTAGTAGGAGGTAAGAAAGTGGATATTGTAGATGGGTATAAGACAAGTAAAAACTATGACAAGCTTTTTGATATATTAAAAAGCTGTAATGTTGTTTGTTTTGTAAAAAAAAAGCAACAATTTAGAGTTTGTGAAGCAAAATTCAGTAAAAACAAGAAACATATTTCTGTTGGAACTGTCGGTATAGGTTATATAGAGGCATTTCCTTTTAAAGAAAAGAATTTGAAAGAGGATTTTATTGAGCAATGTAAATATTGGGACTTATCCTATATTGTGCCTGACTGTTTGTGATTAAAAAAATTCCTCTTGTTGAAGTTGTTCATAGAGTCTCCTGAGTGAATTTTTAAGATTATATTAAGTTAAAATATGCTATAATAAAAAAAATAGTGGGTAGGTATTAAATGCGAAAAATTCTTTTTCTTGATATTGATGGTGTTTTAAACATATCTGGTAAAACATATATTACTGCTATGCATCAGGAAGGATTAATGGAGAGGCATCTTGTTCAAAGATTTAATTATCTTGTTTCTCATGTGAAAGACATTGAAATTGTAATCAGCTCAAGTTGGCGAACTAATATGGATGATCTTAAAGATGAGCTTGAAAAAAGCGGCTTTTTGTATTGGGATAAAGTAATTGGAAGGACTGCTGTAGATTTTATAAGTTCTGCACAAAAAAGAGGGTTGCAAATACAGAGATGGATTGATGAAAATGTTGTAAGTATTCCGGGAACTTTTGTTTCAGGAGTTGATGCACATATAGCTATACTTGATGATGAATTGTTTGATTTACATAAGGTTTTTGAACAAAAAGATCTTTTTATTCTAGATCCTTCAAGTGGTCTTGATGAAAAAACTGTTTTGGAAATTTGCTATAAATTTAGAGAGTAGTAATTAATAGGAAAAGTAATGGATTTTTTTCAAAATTATGAAAATATAGGCAAAAACCGTCTTTGCCTTCATGGAGAACAATATCCTTATAGATATACAGATCAGTATATTAAGCTTGTTGGTTTTGATTCCTGGCTCGAAGTTATTTTAATATCTTTTCTTTATTTAAAACACAATCCTGACCTAAAAAATATTTTGTTTGGGAAGGTAGTAATTACATTAAAGAGTAGATTTAAAGATATTGAAAAATATTCTGAACTTGAAACAGCTGTCAGTCTCAAGCAACTTAAAATTTTAAAAAATTTTATACTTAATGATTTAAATACTTTAAGTTGCAATTTTCCTTCTACTTCTGAATTGAAAAATATGTCTGATAAATATCTTTATTATAAAAAAGCTATTAAAAACCCACAGCATTTTGAGGAGCCTCTATTTAATCAATTTTTTAAGGATTTTATTTAGTGTTGAATCTGAATTAAGTAGCAGACATATAGTCTTCAATATTGTTATTGGTGGGAGTATCCTATATTTGAATAATTTTAAAACTTTATAACTTTACCATCAATTTCTTTCTCATCTATATATCCAAAAAATCGACTATCAACAGATACTTTCGCATTATCTCCTAAGACATAAAAACTATTATTTTTGATTTTTACAATTCTTTTAACAATATCTTCTTTTAGATATTTTGATTTTATCGAAACAATATCTCCTATTTTTAAATCTCTTGGATTCACTCTTTTAATAAAAATAATCTGATTGTTTTTTAAGGAAGGATACATACTTAATCCTTTTATATGGGCAAAATAACCTATATTTTTAAAAATGGCAAAACTGATTGCGATTGCAAAAAAAAGCAAACAAATTTTATCAATTATTATTTTTTTGTTCATTTAACTATAATATCTATTTTTCTTGAAAAAAACTATTTTTTAAGAAAGTTTTAAGGGGTTTTGTGCTATACTTAATTAAAAAAAGGAAAATATATGAAAGCAAATTACTATAAAAATATTTTGGATAAAATTGAGAGTATATCTTTCTCTCATATTTTATATATTATGATAACAATATTTCTTTTTGTTATCTCATATTCAGTTGTGCTTTTTGGTTCTTCTTACATAGGAAAGCATTTTTTTGATTGCAATATATTTGACTACAAATATATTGAATATTTTATTGTTTCTGGTGCAGCGCTTTTAACAGGATTAATAATTTATTTTTTCGGTAGGAATCCAGAAAAAAAATAAAATTACTTTTTTGGTTTTTTAAAGTAAGATGTTTTTATTTATTTACAATAAAGATATCTTACTTTAAAAAAACCTCAGGGTCTTTATAGCAACTGCTGTCTTTTTTAATAATTTCCCAGTGCAAATGATTTCCTGTAGATCTTCCTGTAGAACCTACTAGACCTATTGGAGTATTTTCTTTCACCTTTTCTCCAGGCTCTACAAGTATTTTATTTAAATGCCCATATTTCGTTTTTGTATTATTGTGATCAATTAAGATAAAATTTCCATACTTTATGCTTTTTCCAGTTTCCTCAACTATACCTGACGATGGAGAAATTACAGTTGTGTATTTTAAAGCAGGAATATCTATTCCTGTATGAAAAGATATTTTTTTTGTCACAGGGTGTATTCTTTCTCCAAAAGAAGAAGAAATTCTTTTTATATTTTTTATAGGATATTTTTTTGGATCTTCTCTTAACTCTTTTATATTATTTTTAAGTTTTGTTTTTGCTTCGGCAAGAGTTTTTATTTCTATAAGGTTCCGATGTATTATTCTTCCTTCTATAAAAATAACACATGTTAAAAATACCGGTATTGTTATTAAAGGCAGTGTTTTAATGTTCAAAGTATATTTCCTCCTAAGTCCTGTTGTATAATATAAAATATAATAGTCTTTTTGTAAAGAGAAATTATAGCGAAAAAAAACATAAAAAATGATTTTTGTTTAATAAAAATTTAAGCTTTATTATGTTATAATTGCACTATGGTTATTAAAAATAAAATTAAGGATGGATATGAATTATGTTAAAAAAAGCAATAAATATAGGATTAAATGTTATTGATTTTTGTCTAAGAGCTTTTGTTTTAGGTTTTACTACTTGGATTGTAATTACTGTTGTTTAGAGAATATTAGTTTTGAATTATTTTTTGTTTGACAATAGAGGTCTTATCTTTAATAGACTTTATCTCCTTTGGAATAGCATGATGGATGATATAAGCTGAAAGAAAGCCAAAAATAAGAGCAATTGCAATTTTTTTAAAAACAGTTGTGGATTTGGTTACAATAGCTTGAACTAGAAGTTTTATTATAATAAAGATGGTTAAAGCAATAATTCCTCCTTCGATTACTGCCACCTGAGCAACATCATAAGTCTTTATTGTTGCTTCAAGACCATTTGTGGCAACAATAAAATTTTCATTCTGATAAGGTATTTTCTGCATATTAACCGTTTTGTTCATAGAAAAATTATACCCTAAATCTTCTTAAAAAACAATAAAATGTAACTGGACGCTTTTAAAACGTAAGCATAAATGCTCTATTATTTTATAAAGTTAACCTATTTGTTTTTTGTATTCGATGTTGATATAAATAGAAAAATATGATATGGTATCAAACAACAGATAATACAAGTCGCAGGTGTATAATCTGTTACTCTATCTAATAAATACTTTTTTTGATTATTTATAAAACTTTATATTGGAAGGTGTTTCGGATTTTTCTTTGCATTCTTATAACAAAAATACTCTACATTAATGTAGAAAGACATAAAAGGAGACAGAAATGGCAAAAGCAAATTTTATTAAAGATTGCCCTAAGAGTTATATAAACATTCAAGCTATTGAAAGAGTTTATATAGAAGATGGGTTTATTATAGTTGGTTTCGACTCAGGAGAAGAGCGTGTGTTAAAAAATATTGTAAGACCGGACGCTTTTCTAAAACACTATTTTCGTCAAAACCAAGATTTCATTAAAAGTCCAGTTTCAACAGAATTCTTAAGATTATCTAGCATTAGAGAAGTTGAAGTGAAAGATAAAGATACAACTTTAATTTTTCATTTGAGATCAGATAAAAAAATCTCTTGGGTAAATATCCCTGATGCAGAAAAATTTATCTCTAAATTATAAAAAAAAGGGGGTAGATATGGTTAGTGTAGATTTTGACTCAGTTTTATATGATCTTGAAATAGTGCTACTAAATGAGCTAAAGGATCTATATGGAAAGGAGATTAAAGATCTTATGGAGATTGATTCTTGGGATTATTATAAAAAGTTCCCAAGAGTAATAGAGTGCTTTTCTGATTTTGAACGATATTCAAAAGGAAGGGCAAAAGAAGGTGCAAAAGAGTTTTTGTCCTCTTTAAAAAACATGGTAGGAGAAAAGAATGTCCAGATAGTGACTGCATCTCCTGAACCTATTGTTGAGAAGAAAAATAAAATGATTCTTGATATGTTCGGAGATATAAAGGTAATACATTCCTTTCAAAAACCCAAATATACAAAAGGGACGGTGCTGATTGATGATGCTGTTCATAATGTTTTAGATCATTATCAGCAAACAGGAAGTCCTGCAATTCTTTTTGATCCAGGGTATGGTTGGAATCAGGAACCTGTAGAAAAAACAAATAAAGGGATTGTGAGATGTGGCTCTTATGAAGAGTCTTTAAAAGAGCTAAAAAATATTAAAAAAAAAGGATTGTTACATGCAAAT
>Ga0256843_1003044_pt1 | contig 11838 bp, 8 predicted proteins | sample AlvinellametaG_FD_191572 | JGI IMG/M metagenome (GOLD analysis project Ga0256843, IMG submission 191572) | Pompeii worm associated microbial communities from hydrothermal vent at the East Pacific Rise, Pacific Ocean - Alvinella | ecosystem: Host-associated > Annelida > Integument > Unclassified ... | reverse complement strand
ATAATCCTAAGTGGAACAACAGAAAATGAGGCAATCCCATCTAATGCAAAAAAGAGCATCTTCTTTAGTGGATATTTACTCTCTCCTGCAAACCTCTCCCCTCTACTATAATAGACACTACATGACTTAAACCCAATAAGTGGCACAACCCCTCTAATAAATAGATTTACCTCCTTAAACTCTGCTAGTGCATTTAAAGCCCTTCTACTTAAGAGTCTATAGTCTGCATGGTTTGAGATATTCTCAATTCCCATAAAGGCTTGAAATTTATAAAATAGTTCAGCAGTCCACCTTTTAAATTTGGTATCTCTGCTTCTATCTTCTCTAACCCCATAAACCACATCATACCCCTCTTTATACTTCTTTACAAACTCTCTTACTACTAAGATATCATCTTGTAAATCGGCATCCATAGAGATTAGTGCATCAGCTTCATCTTTTAGTTGCATAAGTCCAGCAATTAGAGCATTTTGGTGTCCAAAGTTTCGAGAGAGTTTTATACCTCTAAATATTTTACTTTGCTTTGAAAACTCTTCTATAAGTTCCCAAGTTTTATCTTTGCTTCCATCATCTACAAAACATATAAAGCTATCGTTAGAAATCTCTTTCTCTTTTATCATCTCATTTAAGAGTTTTTCCAATCTATTTTTAGTCTCTTCTAAAACCTCTTCCTCATTAAAGCAGGGAATTACAATTCCAAGTTTCATCACTTCTCCTATAACCACCAATGTTTAAACCATACTAAATAGTTATCTACATAACTCTTAGCCACCTCAATTCCACTAAGCACAGGATAAAATGCTAAAAATAGCCCAATTACTACTATAAGATAGCCATAAAAAAGAGTTTTTGATTTAAATAAATTTTTAAATAGATAAGTAATAGCTAAAATCAAAAATGGCACAGCATAGTAGAAGTGGTATATAAACATCAATCTACCAATAAATATATATGGTAGATATAGCCCCAAAAATGCAAATAGTATAAATCCACTCTCTAGCCTTTTATAGTGTAGAGAGTTACAAGCCAATATAAAAACTCCTAAGATTCCTGTCCAAAATATTGCTGGGTTTCCAAATACTGTAATTGAGCTAAATAGTCCATTTACACTCTCTCTATAGTAGCACATAGGCTTATAGTCTACAATCCAACTATACCACTCAGAGCTATATGGATGGGTGGCTTTGAGTTGGGAGTGGTATTTATACATATCAACTTGATACTTTAATATTGCATCAAATGAATTATTTTCCATATATATATAAAATGTTAAGTAATAAACTAATAGACCAACAACTATATAACTAAATAGTCCATATAGAGCAATTCTATAACCTCTAAAGCTATCTCTTAGTGGATATTTTATTATATAAATATATATTAAAATCCCTAAAAATCCAATACTACTAAATAGTCCACTCCATTTAACTCCACCAGCTAAGCCAAAAAATAGTCCACTCAAAAGTAGATATCTCAACTTCTGTTTTTCTAAAAATATAAATAGATACATAAATGATAGAATTACAAAAAATACTCCAAAGGTATCTATTAATGAGACTCTAGCTTGAGTTAGATGCATAAAGCTATATGTAATTAGAGTAGCACTAAAGATTGCATATTTTTGCTCTTTAAATATAACTAGTGCTAGATAGTAGAGTGCAACAATAATTAAAGCCCCAAAAATCACATCAACAACCCTCCACCCAAAAGGAGTCATTCCAAAGAGTTTAATTCCATACGATATTAGAGCTTTTCCTAAAAATGGGTGAGTAGTCTCATAGATTTGGAGTTTATGGAGTATCTCATAAGCAGTTCTACCAAAATATATCTCATCAAAAAACATACTAGAGTAGTAACTCTTATCTGGCTTAATATTTTGTTCATCATTTAACTTTTTTAAGTTTGTAGTGTAGGGAATAGTTCTATTTTTATCATCAAAAAACTCTATTTCTCCAAGATAGGCTTCACCTTTTGTAACTAAGATACCAATTTTAGATGTTATAATATCTGTTTTGATGCAATTCCAACGAAAAGAGTAGGGAAAACTATCTTTATATTCATAGAATTTTTGCCAACTATAACCATTTGAGTATCCAAGTTTAAAATTTATATCCCTATTTATTCCAAAGTAGTAGCATACTTTATTTATATGCTTACTCTCATTAAATTTTAACTCCACCTCCTTTTTATTAACAGATTTATCAATCTTTTCAAATGTCTCTGGAGCACTTTTATTGCCCAAACCATTTAGAGCAAATAGTAAGAAACTAATAGTAAGTATTAAAATAAAGGGGGGTTCTAGTATATTTTTTTTTTGTAAAATTCTTATAATATTGTATATAACTAGAAGTGTTAAAATAATACTAATAGCTAAATATAGCAACTTATTTGAGGCGTAAATATATGTAAAGATATCAATTGGGAGTGTTAAGATTATTTGTAGAAAAACCTTCTCTTTTGTATCCATTTTATTAAACTTTCAGTTTAAGATTTTGTGTATTTTAACAAAATATATTTGATGAATTGTAGAAAAATGCAACTAAGTTTGCATTTTTTTATATATTAAATACTCTATAATTTCATCACTTTTAGTTAAAGTGACTAAAATAAATTAAAAAAAAGGATAGGAATATGAGAAAAGGCTTAATTTCTATATTGGTATCATCACTACTTTTAACATCTATATCAATTGCAGATTCAAATGTAACTCTAACTAGTAAACAAGTTACACAAAAAGCTACAAAAGAGGCTACAGCTGATGCTAAATCTCATCAAGTGAAATTAGTGCAAGAGGCAATTGCATCATTAAAGTTATCGGCAAAAGCACTTGAAGCTTTAAATAAAAACAAACCAGAAGAGGCTAAAAAAGATATTGAATTAGCACTTGGAAAATTAGAATCAATTTTAGCAACTGAAAAAGCTCCAAAACTACTACCAATTGATAATAGAGTTATTGTAAAAAATTTTGCTGGAACTGCAAAAGATGTAGAAAAAGCTATTGAGACAGTAAAAGCTCTACTCGATAAAGGTAAAGTTCAAGAAGCAGGAGAACTATTAATTACACTTCAAAGTGAAATTGATATTGTAGTTGTAAATCTACCTCTAGCTTCATATCCAGATGCACTAAAACTTGCTTCTAAATATATTTTAGAGAAAAAATATGAGAAGGCAAAACAGGTATTAAATTTAGCACTTAGCACATTTACAGAAGTTGAGTATATTATCCCAATTCCAGTAGTAAATGCATTAGAGTTAATTAAGACTGCTTCAGCAATTGCTAAAACAAATAAAGAACAGGCACTAAAACATCTAGAGTATGCTAGTGATGAGCTAGATAAAGCTGAAAAATTAGGATATATTAGTAGTAGTGATGTAACATATAAACAACTTCATGAACTAATTGAAAAGACTGAAAAAGAGATTAAAGGTCCAAATAAAGCTGAAAAACTATTTAGTGAGTTAATTGAAAAGTTAAAAGATTTTAAATCAAAAATTCTACCAGCAGATAAAAATGAGACCAAATAAAACAGTCTATAACTTCTAACATTTTAGGGCTCAACAAAAGCCCTATCCCACTTTTAATATTGAACTCAAAAGCTTTTGTGTGTATGTGTGTTGTGGATTTTGCATAACCTCTTTTACATCTCCAAACTCTACAAGTTTCCCCCTCTCTAATACAGCAATATCATTAGCAATTAGAGGAACTATTGAGAGATCGTGTGTAATAAATAGATAGCTTAAATTCTCCTCCTCTTGTAATTTTTTTAATAGATTTAATATTTTTAATCTTACAGATACATCAAGTGCAGATGTTGGCTCATCACATATAATAAGCTCTGGTTTTAGGGCTAATGCTCTTGCAATATTGATTCTTTGTCTCTGTCCACCCGAGAATTGGTGTGGATATCTCTTAATATGGTCTGCTTCTAACCCTACCTTTATTAATAAGCTTTTAATTATCTTATCTTGAGCCTCTTTTGATTTTGGTGCAACACCTAAGCTAACCATTCCTTCTCTAATAATATCTCCAATATTCATTCTAGGATTTAAACTAGAGTATGGATCTTGAAATATTATTTGAATTTTTGAGCGATATTTTAACATCTGCTTTTGAGATATATTTGCAATGTTCTCTCCCTTAAAAATAATATCTCCTCCATCTATATCTATTAGTCTTAATATAGCTTTTGCTATTGTGCTTTTTCCACTTCCACTCTCTCCAACTAAAGCCAGAGATTCACCCCTTCTAATATAAAAACTTACTCCATCTACAACTCTGCTCTTAGATACAACTCTTCTAAAAAGCCCCTTTTTTATTTTAAAATAGACCTTTAAATCTCTAACTTCTAGGAGAATATCTCTCTTTTTTGTAGTTGATTTTTTCTCTTTTAAGATATCAAAATCTCTTAGTAGCTGTTTTGTGTATGGGTGGGTTGGATTTTTAAAAAAATTTAATTTATCTGCAATCTCTAAAATTTTTCCACCTCTCATAACAGCTACTCTATTTGATATATTATATACAACTCCCATATCATGAGTTATAAACAATATAGAGAGTTCTCTTTTTTGTTGTATCTCTTTTAGGAGTTCTAAAATTTTTGCTTGGGTTGTAACATCTAAAGCTGTAGTTGGTTCATCTGCAATTAGTAGTTCTGGTTCACAAGCTAGAGCCATAGCAATTACTACTCTTTGTTTCTCTCCTCCAGAGAGTTGATGTGGATATGAGTTATATTTTAATTCTGGATTTTTTAATCCAACTTCATAAAATAGTTCAATAACTCTTCTCTTTAAAGCTTTAGAGTCTAAATCTTTGTGGATTTCTAATATCTCTTTTACCTGTTTACCAACTCCTATAACAGGATTTAATGCACTCATTGGCTCTTGGAAAATCATAGAGATTTTTGAACCTCTAAAATTTCTCATTTTATATTCTGGAAGTTCAAATAGAGATATCCCTTTAAATAGAATATCTCCACTTTTAACTTCTATTCCATTTGGAAGAAGCCTCATTATGGCTAAAGCAGTTAATGATTTACCACTCCCACTCTCTCCAACTACTGTAAATATCTCTCCTCTTTTTATGGTAAAACTAACTGAATCTAATAATTTTTTATCTCCTATTTGTAAATCTAGATTCTCTATTTTTAAAATACTACTCAAAACTACCCCCTATTTTTTGGGTCGAGCACAAATTGAACTCTATCAGATAGTAAATTTGCAGATAGCACTAGAGCAAACATAAATATAAAGGCACTAAATAGAGACCACCAGACCATAGGTTCTCTTGCCATCTCAAGTCTTGCTTGATTTATCATATTTCCCCAACTATACATAGTAGGATCAACCCCAACCCCAACATAAGATAATACAGCCTCAGCCAAAACCAATCCACTAAAATCTAAAACTACAGATATTAATATAATGTGCATCAGATTTGGGATAATATGTCTTTTTATTATATTAAAACTACTAACTCCAAAAGCCTTTGAGGCTGTAATAAAATCTAATTGTGAAATCTTTAGAGTCTCTGCTCTTAGGAGTCTGCAAAGAGATGTCCAAGAGGTTAATCCTAAAATTAGGACTAAAAAGAGAAGCCTTAAATCTGCTCTTTCAATAGTGGTTTCAAACCATGTTGGGTGATTATCCATTAAAACTTGCATAAGTAGCACAGCAGAAGCAATCAAAAGCACTGAAGGAATTGAGTTGAGGGTTGTATATATGTATTGAATAATATCATCAACAACTCCGCCAAAAAAACCTGCACTAACTCCTAAGACTATTGCAAATGGAAGTGTTATTAGAGTTGTTAATACCCCAATTAAAACACCAGTTCTAATGCTCTTTAGACTCTGATATAATACATCTCCTCCAACCTTATCTGTGCCTAATACATGATAGTCAAAACTTAAAATATAGAGCCAACTAAATAGGATTATAAGAGTGCTAAAAGTTATGTATGCTGTTGTCCATGAAATAGCTTTATCTCTTTTAATATATTTTAAATGTAATAGTATAAAAATAGAGGATATAAGACTACCAATAACTAAAGCTTTTAGTGTATCTACTATAAATCTCCCTTTATTTACAAATTTTAAGGGTCTATATATCTGCTTTGTTGTGCCATTTTTATCTACAAAAATATCTTTACTATACTCTCTTAGGGAAAATGGGCTAGAGTAGGTTCTCTCTTTATTTTCTGCTCTATGTTTAAATGCGATATCTAAAAGACTTACAATATTAGAAGATGACTCATCTTTTATATGGATTGAGTCTATTAGTGCAAAAAATAGATAAAAGCCTAAAACTATAGCAGATACAATAGCCAATTTTGATTTAAATATCTCTCTCCATTTCTCCCTTATATCTTCAGACCTAGATACTATAGAGCCCAAAATGGTAATTGCAAATACTAATATCCAAATTAATATATCTGTCCATAAAAAAACCACTACTCTATAAACTCCCCGCTCTTTAGACTATCTTTAATATCTGCTAATAGTTCTAAAAAATCCTCTACGCTTCCAGTTCCTACAACCTTATCTATAACTTTTTTTCCATCATTTGTAATAAAATAGAAAGATGGAGTTCCCAATGATTTTAGACCAAGAGGAAGTTTTTGAGTTAAAACATTTACTCTAGTTACTACAAAATCTCTATCTAATGCCTCCTTTACTCTCCTATCTACAAATACCTCTCTATCCATCTTAATACAACCTCTACAATATGGAATAAACCCCTCAACCATTACAATTTTATTACTCTCTTTTGCTACTCTTAGAGCCTCTTTATAGGTTTTATAACTCTTTATGCCATCTGTTTTTACAATCTCTCTTCCAATATCAAATAGATACTTTGCTAATGCTTCAGCCTCCTCCTCACTAATATCTATTTTTGGCATTGTTTTATAAAAATTTAATATATTCTTTGGAATAATAGAACTGTTTCTATCTGGAGAGTTTAGATAGTTATATAAAAAATCCTCTATCTCCATAATTTGAGACTCACTATCTGCTTTTCTATCTCCAACTCTATCTCTCAGCCAATAAGATAGCTCTACTAGAGTTGGAGCACTTAGATGTAAAATTGTATTATTTTTTTCATAATTTTTTATAAGTGTTGGCTCTTTAATGTATCTTTTATGACAACTACTACACCTATTTTTAAAAATATCCTCACCACTATTTGCAAATATAAATGTAATTAGTATAGATATTAATGTTACAGCTCTCATAAGACTCCTTTTAGTTTTATTTTTAATTATAATATTTTTTTGCTATTTTTTATATTTTTTGTAATAATTATTTGAACTTTTAATATTGGAGTCTTAAAATGATAAGAACAGCTTGTGGATTGGATTGTCCTGATGCTTGCGGAATTGTCTCTAGTAAAGAGTTATTTCCTAAAGTTATAGCAGATACAACTCACCCTACATCAGATGGAACTCTATGTAGTTTAATAAATCACCATATTCATAGCCAAGATAGGTTAACAAAGCCTATGGTAGATGGAAAAGAGGTCTCTATGAGTGAGGCATTAGATGCTGTAGCTAAAGCATTAAGTGTAGATAAGAAACTTCTTTGGAGAGGCTCTGGAAATTTTGGGATAATGCAAGAGATTACAAATCTACTCTTTAAAGCGATAGATGGAACTACTACAAAGGGCTCTTTGTGTGATGGGAGTGGAGATGCTGGAATTTTAGCTGGAAGAGGTATAAATAGAATTTTACCTCCATCTCAAATAGAAAAGAGTGAAGTTGTAGTAGTATGGGGTAAAAATGTAACTGTAACAGCCTCTCACCTTATGCCCTATATTAAAAATAAAAAATTAATTGTAATTGATCCGGTTAAAACAGAAATAGCAAAAGAGGCAGATATATTTTTACAGATAAAACCTCGAATGGACTTCTATTTAGCAATACTTTTAGCTAGATTTATAATAATGCAAAATCATGAAAATAGAGACTATTTAGATGAGTGGGGTAGTGAATATGAAGATTTTTATGATTTTACAAGAGAATTTAGAATAAAACCAATCCTAGAGCATATTGGGGTAGATTTAAATATTTTAGGGAACATTGTAGAGTTAATAAAAGATAGTAGAGTTGTTTTCTTAGTTGGAAATGGAGTCCAAAAATACTCAATTGGAAACTTTGTGCTTCATGCAATAGACTCTCTTGCCACACTCCTAGGACTATTTGGAAAAGAAGGTAGTGGAGTTGCTTTTATTGGAAACTCCAAATTAGGCTTAAAGAATCCATTTGATGTAAATACAAAAAAGGTTCAAAAGGCTACTACAGATTTTGGAGAGTTTGAGACTGTTTTAATTCAAGGTGGAAATCCAGCAGAGTCTATGCCATCATCTACTAGAGTAAAAGAGAGCTTATCAAAGGTAAAAAATTTAATATATTTTGGATTATATGAGAATGAGACCTCTAAAATGGCAAATATTATAATTCCAGCTAAAAACTTTTTTGAGAAAAATGATATAAGATTTAGTTACTCTAGCTATATTGTTTCTCCTATGAGAAAGATTATAGATTCTCCAATTGGAATTAGTGAATATGATTTTACAAGATATTTAATGGAGAAGTTCAATTTTTATGATTTAAAAGATGAAAATTACTATATTGATTTTATTTTAAATCAATGCAAACAGATAGAAAATCACTTCTTATCTCCTGCATATCAAGAGTTTCCATATAAGAGCGGTTTTGGAGAAGATGGTGGAGATGAATTTGAGTTTATAGATGATTTCTATGATGATTTTGAGAAAATTAAAAAGTTTCAGCGAATCTCAAAAAATAGGAAAATAGAAGAAGATGGAAAATATTTTTTAATAACTCCAAAGGCTAAAAATGCCCTAAATACACAGTTTAAGAGAGATAATAAAATATATTTAAATCCAAAATCTGGTTTTGTAGATGAAGAAGAGATAATAGCAATTTCTCCATACGGAAAGCATAAATTTATTGTTAAAAATAGTGATTCACTCAGAGAAGATTCAGTTTTAATATATGCAAATGCCATAGGCGTAAATTATCTTACTCCTCCAATAGTAAGTGAAGAGGGTAATAGTGCATGTTACCAAGAGGTAAAAATAGAATTAAAAAAAGTTTAATTTCAGTGAGTAGATTTTAAAATTATGCTTATTATTATATATAAACTTATACAATATCAGTATATAGATTAAAAAAACATATAAAGGTAAATCTAATGAAAAAACTTCTACTTTCTCTTCTTTTGCTGTTTAGTTTTGATACACTCTGTTTAAATGCAAAAACTTATAGGTGGGAACACGGAGAAACATTTTTATCTTTCCTTAGGAAACATAAAATTCCACAAAAACTCTACTATCAATTAGATAGTGATGATAAAGAACTTCTAGCTGAAATTAGAGCAGGACAAAAATATAGTATCAAAAAACAGGAAAAGAAGACAATAATAGAGATTCCAGTAACAGATGAACTTCAAGTAAAAATTACAAAAAATGGGAAAAAATCAAAACTTGTCTTAGAGCCAATTCCTTTTGAGACTCTAAAGGGTTCTATCCATTTAAAAGTAACAACTAATCCATTTAAAGATTTATATAGAAAAACCCATAGTAAAGGGTTAGTAGATGCACTAAAAAGGGCATATAGTAGTCTAGATTTAAATAAAATGAGAAGAGGCGATACTATTACTATCTTCTATGAACAAAAAAGAAGAAATAAAAAAGCAATTAGTAGTCCTAAAATATTAGCCTCTCTAGTTACAATAAATGGAAAAAAATTTTATAGTTACTTAGCTGATGATGGAAGATATTATGACTCTTTGGGAAAAGAGTATAGAGTTATTACAAAAAAATACTCTCCATATCTAAAGCCAGTTAAACATTGTAGAGTTTCATCTAGGTTTACATATAAGAGATTTCACCCAATTCTACATAGATATAAAGCCCATCTTGGAGTAGATTATGCTGCACCTTATGGCACACCTATTAGGGCTATTGCTGATGGAAAAATTATTAGAAAAGGTTATAGAGGTGGATATGGAAAGTCTATTACAATAAAACATTCTAAAAATTTAAAGAGTCTATATGCCCATATGAGTAGATATAAAAAGGGGCTAAGAGTTGGTCAAAAAATCTCTAAGGGAACTATTATTGGATATGTTGGAAGCACTGGAAGAAGCACAGGACCACATCTTCACCTTGGAATATATAAAAATGGAAAAGCTGTTAATCCAGAAAGATATATTAGAACAAGAACAAAATGTTATGTAAAAAGATTAAAAGGAAAAGAGTATAGAAGGCTTAGAAAGAAAGTTATAGCATATAGAACAAAATTTAGAAAAATTATGCGAACGGGTGGAAATCCAATATATGTAAAAAATGGGGTATATCTATATAAGAAAAATGAGATAAAAAAAGGTTAAAATTTAACAAAATAGAGCCATTTGGTTCTATTTTTGTGCAATTATAAGTGTTGAAATCCCAAATGAGAAGGACTTTGTATATCTTATATTAAACCCTTCTGCTCTTAGCTCATCTTCTAACATCTTTGTTGTTAAAAACTCCTCAATAGAGTCTGGTAGATACTTATAGGCTTCATAATTTTTAGAGATTAACCCTCCAATTCTTGGTAAAACTCTCTTCATTCCAAAATCTATAAATTTAGAAAAAATTCCATTCCTATTTTGTTTTGTAAATTCCAATATTACTACAAGCCCCCCACTCTTTAATACTCTATAAAACTCTCTTAGTGCCTCTTTTCTATCTACTACATTTCTAATCCCATAAGATATTGAGACAATATCACAACTTGAGTCTTTAATTGGTAACTTTTGGGCTCTCCCCTCTAAAAACTTGGCAAATTTTACCTTCTCTTTTGCAATCTCTAACATCTTAACAGATGGGTCAACTCCCACATAGCTTTTTACATCAATATTAAGCTTTTTAGCATTTTTTTGCCAATATATAAGCAGATCTCCAGTTCCACATGCTACATCTGTAATCTGGTCTAACTCTTTTTTACTTAAAATCTCATAAGCCCTCTTACACCCGATATCTCTCCATTTTCTATCTATCCCCATGCTAAGGACTCTATTTGCCAAATCATAAGTTGGGGCAATACTATCAAACATATTTACAATTTTTTGCTGTTTTGTCTCTCTATCTATTTCCAAATTTACAACTCCATATTAATATTGATGTTATTATAGGTAATTTTTTTTTTAAATTACTTATCTTTGTATATCTATAAAATATTATTCAATATATTTTTGACTATAATTTTTTGAACATCAAAATAGGAAGATATATTATGAGTATATATAAAAAAATTTTACTACTATTACTTTTAGTAATATTCAATCTAGAAGCAAAGTATTTAAATTTGGGTATAGTTGACTCAAATGAAACAGCAAAAAAGTATAAAAACTTTAATGATACCTTTAATAGGGCATATATTGGTATTCCAAAGGGTGTGTTAGGCATTGCTGAACCCTTTTATGGCACATATAGTGAAGCTTTAAAAAAGATACCAAATCTAAAAAACTATACAAAAAAACTTCCAGCAGTTATATATATGCAAGGGTATAAGAGTTTTAGATTGGGAAGTAAGATTAGAAAGTGGGTAACTGAAGCTGGATATATCTTTTTTGCTCCAAACTCTTATGCATTAGAAGATAGACCAACTTACAATATAGTAGCCCCTCACAACTTTTTAGAAAAAATCCATGAGTTCAATTTAGCTGAAATTGACCTATTTGTAAAAAAATTAGATGAGTTATCTTTTATCGATAGAGATAAGATGTTTTTAGTAGGATACTCTGAAGGGGGAGTTGCTACTGCTAGATATAG
>Ga0256843_1003043_pt1 | contig 11843 bp, 10 predicted proteins | sample AlvinellametaG_FD_191572 | JGI IMG/M metagenome (GOLD analysis project Ga0256843, IMG submission 191572) | Pompeii worm associated microbial communities from hydrothermal vent at the East Pacific Rise, Pacific Ocean - Alvinella | ecosystem: Host-associated > Annelida > Integument > Unclassified ... | reverse complement strand
ACAAAAAAGACTTAATTCTAGCGATTTTCCCTAGAAAAAATCCATTAACCCATTATTTTGAAAAATTACAAAATAAAAAGGCTGTCCCAATTACTTTTGAGACAGCCTCTTGATATTTAATAAGACAACGAATTAAAATTTTTATGTAACTTTGAAGTTTAAACAACACGGCCTATGACTTACAATACTTATTCAGACAAATACATCAACAGGGAAATCAGTTGGTTATCGTTTAATGAACGGGTTTTGCAAGAAGCATCCGATCCGAAAGTTCCTTTGCTGGAACGTTTACGCTTTGTAGGAATTTTTTCTAACAATATGGACGAATTTTTCAAAGTCCGGTATGCCAAAATACAACGCATCAGCTTGGGAAAGTTTCCTGAGAAGAGCAAATTTGAAGTTCGCCAAGCTAAAAAATTGCTCAAAGAAATTACTAAAATTGCCATCAAACAACAAAATGAAATGCGTCAAGTACGCAGAGGTATTTTTCAAGAGCTCAAACAACACGACATTCATTTAATTGACGAACGGGAATTAAATAAAAGCCAAGGTGAATATGTCAAAGATTTTTTTATCAACAAAGTCAGCCCCTCATTAGTAACCATTGTCTTAAACGATTTGCCCGAATTTCCGATTATCAAAGATTCATCGGTATATCTGGCTGTAAAAATGAGCAAGAAAAAAGGACGTGAAATCAAAGACGATATCACCGAACCCATTTATGCATTGGTTGAAATTCCTACAGACGATTTAGGCCGTTTTGTCGTATTGCCCAAACAAGGCGACAAAAATTATATCATGCTACTAGACGATGTAATCCGGTATAATTTGGACGAAATTTTTAATATTTTCGATTATGATCACATTGAAGCCCATGTGATTAAAATATCGCGTGACGCCCAATTTGAAGAAGACACCGACAGAACCAAAAGTATCCTTGAAAAAGTCAGTTTTTATGTCCGCCAACGACAAAAAGGAGAACCGGTACGACTGATTTATGATGAAAGTATTGCCGATGACACCCTTGAGTTTTTAAAACAAAAAATGGGAATAGACGAACTCGACAGTTTGATTCCGGGAGGCCGTATCCATAACCACCGCGATTTTATGGGATTCCCCGATTTGGGAAAGAAAAAATTATTATATAAACAATATCCGCAATTGCCCATCAAAGATTTATCCTTGCACGGAAGTATCCTGAAACAGATAAAAGAAAAAGATTATTTGCTTTACGCTCCGTATCATAATTATAAATATGTAGTAAAATTTTTACGCGAGGCTGCACTTGATCCCAAAGTTAAAGAAATTAAAATAACCATATACCGGTTGGCCAAAAACTCACAAATAGCCAGTTCACTGATCAATGCGGCCAAAAACGGCAAAAAAGTCACCGTTCAAATAGAACTGCGCGCCCGTTTTGACGAAGCCCAAAACATCAAATATGCCGAATTGTTCAAAAACGAAGGAATCAATCTGGTATTCGGACTTCCCGACATTAAAGTACACAGCAAAATATGTATGATCGAACGTGAAGAACACGGCGAAATAAAACGCTACGGATTTATCAGCACAGGTAATTTTAACGAAAAAACCGCCAAAATTTATACCGACTATACCTTGCTGACTTCCAATCAGGAAATATTAGACGATGTAGCCAAAGTTTTTGATTTTTTCGATATCAATTATAAAATACCCAAATACAAACACCTGCTGGTTTCACCGCATTATTTCCGTCGAAAAATGTATGCTTTGATCAACGAACAAATCAAACGGGCCAAACAAGGAAAAAAAGCACTGATAAGACTAAAAATGAATAGCTTATCCGATCGAAAAATGATAGATCGCCTTTATAAAGCCAGCCAAGCCGGTGTTCAAATTCAACTTATTGTCAGGGGCATTAACCGCTTGATTCCGGGTATCAAAGGAATGAGTGAAAACATCGAAGCAATCAGTATTGTTGACAAATTTTTAGAACACCCCAGACTCTTTATTTTCGGCGAAGATAAAGATGCCAAAATATTTATAGGTTCGGCCGATTTTATGCCTCGTAACTTAGACAGACGGGTAGAAGTAACCACGCCGGTTTACGATCCGAATATCAAACAAGAACTAATAGATACCTTTAATATTTCTTGGAATGACAACGTAAAAGCCCGTATTTTTAACGAAAAACAAGACAACCAATACAAAAAAGGAGGTAAAAAACGCATCCGTTCACAATTTGCCACCTATGATTATTATGCTAACAAATTAAATAATTAATAAAAAAATTAAACAAAATTATCGATATTATTACTTAAATCTGTTAAATTTACTTTATTTAAAGTAATATACTGGCTTTTTGAGTTTTTTTTATATACTTTTGAAGTGACAAACACAGCAATTAATACAACAAAAAAAACAATTTTATGAAAAAAATTACTTTTGTATTTATATTTATAACTTTTTTAGCTGCCGGACAAGATTTTACCGATGTTACCGGAAATTTGCCTCAATTACAAGACGGTTTTTGTGCTTGGGGAGATTATGACAGTGACGGTGATATAGATTTATATTATACCGGATACTTAAATGCCAGTAACCCCGGAGGAGGTGGCTTATACCAATATGACAACGGTGATTTTGTATTGGTAGAAAATTCCGGTTTGCCTCAGCTCAAACAAGGTGAAGCCGATTGGGCCGATATAGACGGCGACGGTGATTTGGATATTGTTATCATGGGATACAATGACAATACTTATGATGCATCGACTGATGTTTATATCAATAATGGAAACGGAACTTTCTCGGCATCCAATTCAGGCATCATAAATGTATACTGGGGTGATGTGCATTTTGTCGATGTTAACAACGACCAAAAACCCGATGTAGCCATAACCGGAACGGAAACCGAAGGATACACCAGCGTAACTAAAATTTATAAAAATAACGGAAACGGAACTTTTACAGAAATTCAAGCTTCCATAACACCTGTCAATGTGGGAACTATTAAATTTGCCGATTATGACAATGACGGCGATCAAGATTTTGTTTTAAACGGAAACAGTACCATAGACGATGTTCCTTACACTAAAATATGGAAAAATAACGGTGACGAAACTTTTACAGAAACGACCATTGCTCTAGCCCAACTATGGACAGGAGATATGGAATGGTTTGATGCTAATAACGACAGTTATATAGATTTAATCATTTCCGGAAGCAATTCTTCTTCGGACAGTGAAATTCACCTGTATTTAAATAACGGTGACGGAACTTTTACAGAAAAATCATTTATCGGAGAATCGGTTGATGAAGGAGATATTGTTACGGCCGACTTTGACAATGATGGTGATATAGATATTTTTCTTAACGGAAAACACCAATCAGGTAGCAGTAGTAACTATGTAGCTCACCTGTATATCAACTACGGTGATGCAACATTTACTGAAAATACTTCTACCGACTTATTAGCCGTTTCAAACGGAGATGCCGATGCAGCAGACTATGACAATAATGATTTACCCGATTTATTTGTTACAGGAAACAGAGAAAGCGGAAGTAGTGTTTATGGATATGCTGCATTATACAAAAACGGAGAAACTACCGAAATTGTCATTACAAATTCTTCAAAAGATTTTAAAATTTATCCTAATCCGGCTACTGAAAATTTATTTATTGAAAATTTAAATGATAATACATTCCAACTAAAAATTTTAGATATTACCGGAAAAATTATTTATCAAAATAATGATAACAAGTCATTAAAAATCAAAGTAACCGATTATCCCAAAGGAGTATATTTTGTAAAAATCAAACAAGAAAATAAAACCATTGTTCATAAAATATTAGTCAAATAAATACACATATCCCGAAGTATCAAAGAATATAAAATTATCTACCGGAAAACACTCACCGTAAAAACGCCGGAAAAAAGCTTAACATTACTGATAATTCATGTTCTATTTGAAACTTCGGGATTTTTTTAAAGGGTTAATTCCTTAAATAACTGCTCTAAATTTTTATTTTTACGGTGCATTTGTAAGATCTTTAAACCGTGAGTATTAGCAAAATCAAAAATAACAGGGCGCATATCTTGTTGTGCACTAAAAGCCAAACACCAAATATTATCCATCAAATTTTCAATTTCCTCAATTTCGGGCAATTTTTCCAAAAATTCTCGTTCGATACGCATATCAAATTCCACTTCTATGATTTGTCTTTGTCCGGTTTGTAATTTTTTCAAACTTTCGTCTGCTAATATTTTTCCTTTATCGATAATCAATACTCTGTCAGCCAATTGTTCTACTTCTTGCATAATATGAGTAGACAAAATAATGGTTTTATCTTGCCCCAGTTTTTTTATCAAACTTCTAATTTCAACCAATTGATTAGGATCCAAACCGGTGGTGGGTTCATCTAAAATTAATATTTCCGGATCATGAATCAAAGCCGCCCCCAAACCGACTCTCTGGCGGTATCCCTTAGAAAGTTGCCTAATTTTTTTATGAGCTTCGGGATATAAACCGGTTTCCTGAATAACTTGTTCCAGCCGTTTTTTGTCAATCCGGTAAACCGAAGCCACAAAATCTAAATATTCACGAACATACATATCTAAATATAGAGGATTATGCTCCGGTAAATATCCTATATGTTGCTTAGTTGTCAATAAACGATTACTTACTTTTTTACCCAGAACAAATACCTGTCCCGAATCGGGTTGTACATAACCTGTAATAATTTTCATGATAGTAGATTTTCCGGCTCCGTTCGGACCTAACAATCCTACTATTTCTCCTTTATCTATCTGAAAAGAAACCTGATCTAAAACTTGTTGGTTGCCGTATTTTTTACTGATATTTTCAACTTGCAGTCCTTTCATTTTTTTAATCTTTTATATATCAATCCGGCTATATATTGGGCAGACATAAAAGCTATTACATTATATAAAACCGAAATCCATGTAAAACCAATATAATAATGTTGCTTATTATAAATGCGTAATAAAATGATAAAAACCACCGGAATATGAATAGCCAACATCCAATCTCGCGACTTAAATTTACTCTTGGCCCTGAGAAAACCAAAAGGAAAAGCCAAAAAGAAAACGATGATAGCAAAAGTTAGATTATTCATACATTATGATATTTTAAGATACAAAGATATAACAATATGAATAAAAATTATCAGGAATAAAAAGCCACAATTTTTATATATTTGAATGTTAATCAAAAATCACATGTTTTCAAATATTTCATTAACCGACTACTTATTTCTCGATATAGAAACCGTTCCTCAAATTTACGATTTCGAGCAATTGTCAGAAAAAGAAAAAAAACTTTTTGAAAAAAAAGTAAGATTTAAAATCAAAGAAAATCAAACGGTAAAAGATTTGTATGAACAAGCCGGCATCTTAGCCGAATTTGGTAAAATTATTGTTATTTCCGTTGGTTTTTTTACCGGTAATGACAGCCTTGAATACCGGGTTAAATCTTTTGCTTCAGACAACGAAAAGGAACTTTTAGAAAGTTTTAATCAACTGCTCAACAGCAATTATTTCAAGCGAAAAGAGTTAAGACTCTGTGCGCACAACGGAAAAGAATTTGATTTTCCATATATAGCCCGCCGTATGATTATCAACGGTATAAACCTGCCGGAAGTTTTAAAAGTACACGGTAAAAAACCATGGGAAACCTCATTTTGTGATACCATGGAATTATGGCGATTCGGCGATTATAAAAATTATACATCTTTAGAATTATTGACACATGTTTTAGGCATCCCTTCTCCTAAAACGGATATTGAAGGAAAAGATGTGGCTCGTGTGTATTATGAAGAACAAAATTTGGAGCGGATAAAAAATTATTGTGAAAATGATGTTATAGCCGTAGCCCAAATCATGCTCCGATACATGGGACAAAATATTCTTCAAGAAAAAAATATAGTGAGAAAATAATATAAGAAATATTTGATTTAACTTTGTTGGCAAACATTAAAACAAAAAATTATGGCTTCAATTTTTACCAAAATTATCAATCGTGAAATTCCGGCATACATAGTTGCCGAAGACGATAAGCATATTGCTTTTTTAGACATTTTTCCCAATGCCAAAGGACATACATTGGTCGTTCCTAAAAAAGAGATAGACAAAATTTTCGATTTGTCTGAACAAGATTATTTGGAATTAATGCGATTTGCCCGTAAAGTAGCCAAAGCACAAGAAAAAGCATTTCCGGAAGTTCAACGTATAGGAATGGCGGTAGTTGGGCTAGAAGTTCCTCATGTTCATGTTCACCTGATTCCTCTTAACAAAATGGATGATATGAATTTTGGCAACAAACTTAAATTTACCCCTGAAGAATTCGAAGCAACCCAACAAAAAATTCAAAAGGCATTTGAATAAAAAAATCCGGCAGATTAGCAAAAGAAATCTGCCGGATATACAAACACAAACAATCACCAATTATTACCAAATATTAACCCGTTCTTCCGGGTTTAAAAACATTTTATCACCTTTTTTTACTTCAAAAGCTTTATAAAATGCACCTATATTTTTTAAAGGCTGTGTAGCTCTTACTTGTCCCGGTGCATGCGGATCGGTTTTAATTTGTTTTTTCAAGGCTTCTTCACGCGTTTTGGTTCTCCAAATAGTAGCCCAAGACATAAAAAATCGTTGTTCGGGAGTAAATCCTTGTATTTTTTCGGGTTTTTCATGATCGGCAAAATATAACTGCAAAGCCGTATATGCAGCATTCACACCTCCTAAATCGCCTATATTTTCACCCGAAGTAAAAATACCGTTTACAAAAACACCCGGCAGAACTTCAATTTTACTATATTGATCAGCCAATTTTTTTACCAACACATTAAATTGTTCAAAATCCTGATCAGTCCACCAATTTTCCAAATTTCCATCGGCATTAAACTTAGCACCTTGATCGTCAAAACCATGTGAAATTTCATGGCCAATAACGGCCCCCATTCCTCCGTAATTAACGGCCTCATCTGCCCTGTAATCATAAAAAGGAGGTTGTAATATGGCTGCCGGAAATACAATCTCATTATATACCGGATTATAATAAGCATTTACCGTTTGTGGCGACATTCCCCATTCGGTTTTATCAACCGGTTTTTTCAATTTATCTATTTCTTTATCAAAATGCCAACGAGACACTGCCAAATTATTATCAAAATACGTGCCACCGTCTTCCGGAGCTATAATTTGTAATTTTGAATAGTCTTTCCATTTGTCGGGATAACCTATTTTTACCTGCAAACTCTCTACTTTATGAATAGCTTTTTTCTTGGTTTCTTCACTCATCCAAGGCAAATTAGCAATTCTTTTTTTATAAGCTTTTTGCAAATAAGTTATCATCTCACGAGCTTTAACTTTGGCCTCGGGAGGGAACATTTTTTCCACATATAATTTACCTACGGCTTCACCGATAGCTCTATTTACTTGTGAAAGAGCTCTCTCCTCTAAAGGCATTCTTTGTTTTTGTCCGCTTAAAGTTTTGCCGTAAAACTCCCAATTGGCATCAGAAATTTCGGTAGAAAGCATGCCGGCAGTTCCACGAAACACGTTCCATGTTAAATAGTCTTTAAGAGCTTCAAGTGATGTATTTTTTAATACTTCATTCACTTTTTTCATATATTCAGGCTGGGTAACCACCACATTATCAACAGAAATATTTAAAGAGTTTAAATATTTTTTCACATCTAAGTCCGGCATCAATTCTTGCCATTGTTCAAGTGTCATCGGATGATAAACATTCTCAGGTTTACGACGTTCCTCTTTGGTAAGTTTGGCTTGGGCTAAAGCTGTTTCTACTGCCAAAATATTTTTTTGTGCCCGGGTTATTTCTTCCTCATTTTTATTTAAAAATTGAAACATTTTGGCTATGTGCGCCTTATATTGTTCTCTAATTTTTTTACTATCCTCATCATCAGCCGTATAATAATCTCGATCGGGCAACCCGGCTCCTGCCGGCCATATATATAAGACATTCTTATCACTTTCCTTTTTATCGGCATCTACAGATAATCCAAAAAAAGAGGAAGATAACAGAGGCTCTGTATTAATCATAAATTGTTGAACATCATGTAGATCTTTAATCTGCTCAATCTGTTTTAAGAAAGGCTCTAAAGGTTTTAAACCTGCCCGGTTACGGGTTTCTATATCTAAAATTGAAGCAAAATAATCAATAGCTTTGCGTTGATCACTTCCTTTTTTAAAACGTTTACTTTCTTGCGCCTCTTTTAATAACTCAAGTGTTTTTTGATCGGTTGTTTTTCTCAATTCATTAAAACTTCCCCAACGGCTTCGATCCGCCGGAATCTCGGTTTTTTTCATCCATTCTCCATTGACATAATTATAAAAATCGTCTTGTGGTCTGACTGTTTGATCCATATAGTTTAAATTTAATCCTATCGATTGTTCTATCTTATCATGCGACTTGTTATCTTTGGTTTTTTCTTTACAAGATGACATACCGGCAAACAAAATTAAAAACACAAAAAATTTATTCATAAAGATATTTTTTAGTGATGCAAATGTAGACAAAAACCTTGCTCAATCATGTTAAGAATATGTTATAAACCCAAAGAAATGGTGTAATTTGATAAATTCTTATTTTTTTAAATATTTCATTATTAAAAATTATGCTCGTTAAAAAAATGAAAAAAACAGCACCTTTAAATTCTGTTTTTTTATATTTTTTTTCGCATCTTTGCTTGCCGTTCAACAAAAAATTACGTTTGAAAAAATAAACAAATGAAACATCAACCTCTCAGCGATATTAAAATAGCTCAAAGTGTTAAACCTTTAAAAATCAAAAAAATAGCTAAAAAATTAGGGATTCAATCTGACGATATAGAACCTTATGGAAATTATAAAGCCAAGTTGCCTTTACACCTGATTGATGAGAAAAAAATAAAACACAATCATTTAATACTGGTTACCGCCCTAACCCCAACACCTGCCGGAGAAGGAAAAACTACCGTAAGTGTCGGATTGACTGACGGATTAAACAAAATAGGCAAACAAGCTACCGTTGTTTTAAGAGAACCTTCATTGGGGCCTGTCTTTGGTATAAAAGGAGGTGCTGCCGGTGGTGGTTACGCACAGGTAATTCCTATGGAAGATATAAATCTGCATTTTACCGGTGATTTTTCAGCTGTTGAAAAAGCCAACAATCTTCTTTCGGCACTCATCGATAACCATCTGCACCATGGCAATAAACTAAAATTAGATGTCAGACAGATATTTTGGAAACGAGTAATGGATATGAATGATCGCGCTTTAAGAAATATTGTGGCCGGATTGGGCGGTAAAAATAACGGTGTCCCGCGTGAAGACGGTTTTAATATCACCCCTGCCTCTGAAGTAATGGCCATACTTTGTCTGGCCAATAATTTAAATGAGCTAAAAGAAAAATTAGGAAATATCCTGGTTGGATTGAATATGGACGGTGAACCTGTTTATGCCCGCGATTTACACGCTCAAGATGCCATGACTATTTTATTAAAAGATGCTATTAAACCTAATTTGGTTCAAACCTTGGAACACAATCCGGCAATTATTCACGGCGGCCCTTTTGCCAATATAGCCCAAGGAACCAATTCGATTATTGCTACAAAAATGGGATTGAGCTTAAGTAAATATGTGGTTACCGAAGCCGGTTTCGGAGCCGACTTGGGAGCCGAAAAATTTTTAAATATCAAAAGTGTTTACGGCAATTTAAATCCCGAAGCTGTTATTTTAGTAGTAACGGTTAAAGCACTTCGTCACCACGGAGGTGAAAAGAATTATAAAGAACCTAATCCGGAAGCGGTTAAAAAAGGATTTGAAAATGTAGAAAAACATATTGAAAATATCAAAAAATTTGGCATTACTCCTTTAATAGCCATCAATAAATTTCCAAACGATACGGTAGACGAAATAGAAATTATCAAAGAAGAAGCTAAAAAAATGGAGATTGATGCCATCTTGGCCGAAGAATGGGAAAAAGGTGGCGAAGGAATGACGGATTTGGCGGAAGCTGTCGCCAAAATCATCGATAGTCAAAAAAATCATTTTAAACCCTTATACGATTGGAAACAGCCGATTCAAAATAAAATCAAAACCATTGCCCGCGAAATATATGGTGCCAATGATGTCGAATACTCTAAAAAAGCCCTGACAACTCTTAGGAAAATAGAAAAATTAGGCTATGAACACCTGCCTATTGTAATGGCAAAAACACAAAAATCACTCTCCGACAATCCTTCAAAAATAGGAAGGCCAACCGATTTTAATGTTTTTGTTAGAGAAGTGGAAATCAATACCGGCGCGGGTTTTATCATTCCTATTTTAGGCAAAATGATGCGAATGCCCGGATTACCGTCCACACCGGCCAGTGAGAATATGAGCATAGACAGTCAAGGCCATATCAGCGGTTTGTCTTAATCTTCATAGTTTTTCATCTCACTATCAAAAAAATCATAAGCACCGGCTATAACATTTTCAATAATATCCGCATTTTCTTCGGCTTCTTGCCGGGTAAATTCATCAAACCATTCTACTTCATCCGTATTGATATTAATGATAAAACGCGGATATTCGGTGTGTAAAACAAAAATATCGTCTTGTAAAGCGGCATTGTCGGCAATTAAATATTTAGGTAATTTCATCAATCTTATGTTTTTAATTATCGGTTAAACTTTAAAAAAATTAGTAAGCTGAAAGATATAAAAAAATAATTCTAAAATCAAAATCCGATGTTCGACTATGAAAAATTTATCATAGTGTGCAAAAAATTACGATTTCGAGATTTTATATAATTCAAATGTTAAAAAAACTTCTATTACTGTTTAAATATTGTATCTTTGATTTTATGTTAAGTTGATAATGGAGAATTATTATGTTTAAAAAAGATATTTTCGGTAATTATATTTTTCTAAAAAAAATCATCATGTTCTTATTTGGCGTCATTTCAAAAAGACGTTATAAAGGATTTAATGAATTACAGATAGAAGGTATGGAACTCCTTCGTTATCTACCTGATAATCAAGTTCTTTTTGTATCAAATCACCAAACCTATTTTGCCGATGCCGCTGCCATGTATCATGTGTTTTTTGCCGCTTTAAACAACCAAAACGACATTACCGGACTGAAATATTTACTCCGTCCGAAAACCAATTTGTATTACGTCGCAGCCAAAGAAACCATGACTTCGGGTATTTTGCCTAAAATATTTATGTATGTAGGAGCCATCCCCATTATGCGCACTTGGCGTGCCAAAGGAAAAGAAATTAAACGTCCGGTTAATTTTAACGACATAGCCAATATCAGTAAAGCCATACAAGACGGTTGGGTGATTACTTTTCCGCAAGGAACAACCACTCCTTTTAAGCCTATTCGACGCGGAACGGCACATATTATCAAAACCAACAAACCCATAGTAGTGCCCATTGTTATCGACGGATTTCGTAGATCTTTTGACAAAAAAGGACTGCAAATCAAAAAAAGAGGAATCTTACAAACTTTTACCATCAAAGCACCACTGATTATTGACTACGAAAACGATACGGTAGACGAAATAGTAGAAAATATAGCTTATGCCATTGAACAACATCAAGATTTGCTCAAAGTAGTTCCGGTAGAAGAAATTAAAAAACAAGAAGAAGTTAACAAAAAAAGAAATTTCTGGACAGGCAAAGATTATTAAAAATCTCCGGATAAACCATCTTGTAAATTCTTAAATTACTTTCAAAAAATAAGTTTCTGTTTTTAACACTTTTTTCATACATTTGATAAAATTTTCGGTATGATTTCATTTATCAAAGGAAAAGTCTTTGAATTAACGCCAACCTATGTCGTTATT
>Ga0256843_1003042_pt1 | contig 11844 bp, 10 predicted proteins | sample AlvinellametaG_FD_191572 | JGI IMG/M metagenome (GOLD analysis project Ga0256843, IMG submission 191572) | Pompeii worm associated microbial communities from hydrothermal vent at the East Pacific Rise, Pacific Ocean - Alvinella | ecosystem: Host-associated > Annelida > Integument > Unclassified ... | reverse complement strand
TTTTAGCGATAGAGTACTACGTAGTTTTACAAATGCCAAGATAGGTTTTATGATGATGCTTCAAGCCTATATGAGAGCTAAAAATGTAGAAGTTGAGTTTGGATTTGAGACAAAGGTAATGACTGGTAAAAATGAGGAATTTGAAGTTTTTGAACTTGGACGAAGACTCTATTATCAACTTGCAAAACAAGAGCCATATTCTGCATATGAGCGTTTTACAAATGTAGTTAAGCGTGAAAAACTTGAAGATATAAGAAAGCTCTCTCCTGGTGTTGATGAAAACATAGCGCAGATGTTAGAGTTAATTTTAAATGAGAATGAGGCAAAGAGAGCTGTGGTTTTCTCAGAGCTTATTCCTTTTATCATGCTTTATGAGAAGTAGAATATTTTTTATGCTACAATAGGAAAAAATAGACTTTAAGGTTAAGATCATGGATGCACAATTAGCTCTTTATGTAGTTATAGCTCTAGTCTTGTTGCTTCTTGTTAGCTTGATAGTTAATATAAAACTCTATATAACATTGAAAAAACGTAAAGAGAGTGATGATCTTCTCATTCGTAGTGCATATTTTAATCCTGTTACAGACCTGCCAAATCGTCCAAATATTGAATTAGTTATAAATGAACAGATAGATAGGGCGCTTAGACATAACCAAAGTTTTTTACTTACTGTGATTAAGGTTATAAACTATCATGATGTAAAAGCAAAATCAGAGGAGTTGGCTGATGAATTTATGCTTGAAGCAAGTGATAGATTACTTTCTTCAATTCGTGATGAAGATATTGTTGGACATATTACTGATGATGGGTTTGTAATTGTTTTTAATGAATATCTTGATGAAGAAAATTATGACATTATCATTGAAAGAATTAAAAAAGCCTTTAAAGAACATCCTCATATTCATACCAAATATCACCTAGTTTATAATATCTCTTTTGGACATACAAAGTACCCAAATGACGGCACTGATGCAAAACTACTGATAGACCGTGCAACCTCAAATGCATTAAAGTAAAATAAAAGCCATTTTTTAGTATAATTCACGGATTTTTATAAAAAGGTGTATGCATGGCTAACAAACGTGTTTTGGTTAAGTTTTCAGGTGAAGCTCTTGCTGGTGAAGCAGGTCATGGGATTGACACACAGATTTTAAAGTACATTGCACAGGAGATAAAATCTCTTGTGGATGCTGGCATTGAAGTTGGTATTGTAATCGGTGGTGGAAATATTATCCGTGGTGTGACTGCTGCACAAGATGGGATTATTAAACGTACATCTGGTGACTATATGGGTATGTTAGCTACTGTAATTAATGGTGTTGCAATGCAAGAAGCTTGTGAGCATGCAGGGCTTCAGGTAAGAATGCAGACTGCCATTAAAATGGAGCAGATCGCTGAGCCATACATCAATCGTAAAGCAACACGTCATCTGGAAAAAGGTCGTGTTGTGATCTTTGCAGCAGGGACGGGTAATCCATTCTTTACAACAGATACTGCCGCTACACTTCGTGCAGTTGAAATTGGTGCAGAAGTTATCATAAAAGCGACAAAAGTTGATGGTGTTTATGATAAGGATCCTGCAAAGTATAGTGATGCAAAAAAACTTGATGAACTTACATACGATCAAGCATTACAAGATCATATTAAAGTAATGGATGATACATCAATCGCACTTGCAAAAGATAATAGCTTACCTATTATTGTTTGTGATATGTCTATCAAAGGAAATCTGTTAGACATTTTAAATGGCAATATGAAAAATTGCTCAATAGTTAAATAAAGGAAAATAAATGAAAGTTGAAGAATTAACAGCAAAAGTTTTAGAACAAAATCCACTAATGGATCGTTATCAACTTGCAATCGCTGTAGCAAGAAGAACAGATGAGTTAGAAAATGGTGCAACAAGTAAGTTAAGTGTTACATCAAACCATATTAAATCAGCAGATTTAGCATTAATGGAAATTGCTGAAGGCCTTATCGTAGTTAAAGGCTTTACAAAAAAAGAGAAGTAATCTTTTGGGTCTGAATCAACTCAATATTGAAAAGATAAAACATCTTCGAGATGTTGATTCAGCATCTGCTTATCTCTTTTCACAAATTTCCCCTTCACCAGAATTACAAGAAGCATTAGAATTCTCTATAGAAGCTCATAAAGAGCAGTTCCGTAAAAGCGGTGAACCTTATATAATCCATCCAATTTTAGTAGCATCAATCGTTGCAACACTTACCAATGATGAATCAATGGCAATATCTGCACTTTTGCATGATGTTGTAGAGGATACTGAAATCACTATTGAAGAGATTGAAGATCGTTTTGGACATGATGTTGCGCATCTTGTCTCTGGAATGACAAAGATTGATGTTATTCGTGACAGTGAACTTGTTCCATCTAACTCTGATGAGAAGTTAGTTGTGTCTGCTCTATCATTTAGAAAGATGTTATTAGCAAGTATTGAAGATGTACGTGTTTTAGTAGTAAAGTTGTGTGATAGACTGCATAATATGTTGACATTAGATGCATTGCCTCCGCATAAGCAAAAGCGTATAGCTGAAGAGACCTTAGTTGTTTATGCTCCAATCGCCCATCGTTTAGGGATTAGTTTTTTAAAGAACCTTTTAGAAGATCTTAGTTTTGGATATCTCTTTCCAGAAGAGAAACATCATATTGATAACTATCTTGATACAAACTATCATGCAATGGAGATGAAATTAAGTGAGTTTAAAGAGTCTATCTCTAAAACACTTATAAAAAATGGTTTTTGTGAAGATGATTTTGAAGTACTTTCTCGTATTAAACATCGATACTCTATATATTTAAAAATGCAACGAAAAGGTGTGAGTATCGATGAGGTACTAGATCTTTTGGCTATTAGGATTCTTACAAAAGAGCCTATTAAATGTTATGATGTTTTAGGACATGTACATCTAAACTTTCGTCCACTTGCATCTCGTTTTAAAGATTATATTGCTGTTGCTAAAGATAATGGTTACCAAACTATTCATACAACAGTTTTTCATAAAACTGCCATTTTTGAAGTACAGATTCGTACATATGAAATGCATAAAACTGCAGAACTTGGTGTAGCTGCACACTGGAAATATAAAAGTGGTGGCAATAATATCAAGCTTGATTGGCTTGATAATCTTCAGTATCAAAATGAGTCTGTTGAAGATTTTTATGCATTGATTAAAAATGATCTTTACTCTGAAGATATTTCAGTCTTTTCTCCAAAAGGAGATGCATTTACACTTCCTCGGGGAGCAGTTGCACTTGATTATGCTTATGCAGTTCACAGTGAAGTTGGGAATAAAGCTCTTTCAGCACTTATTAACAAAACAAAATCTTCTCTTTTGACAGAGTTAAATAATGGTGACATTGTTAAAATAATTACCGGTGATGAGATTCAAACACGTTGTTCTTGGATAGATGCAGTTAAGACTTCTAAAGCAAAGACAAACATGAAGTTAAATTGTAATGCACGCTTGCGTGAGATTAATGCAAAAGCGGCTATCAGTATTGTAGCTACTGCTATGAGCTTAAGTTATTCTCGTGTACAAGAGTGGTTTAAAAAGTGTCAATGTGATTCTTTGGCAACACTTCCAAATGATGTAGAATATTTTAAAAATGTTATTCATAAGTATGTGAGTGAGATCAGTAAAAATAGTCGTTTTAAAGCATTTATCTCGCGTCATAGATTTAAACTGAAACGTCAAGAGTTCTCAGGTCTTGTTGTCTATGCTACAAGTAATGTAAGTGATGTTGTTTTTGACTATTGTTGTCATCCAAAACCGGGTGATGAAGTTATGGCATTTTTAGAAAAAGGCAAGGCTCATGTACATCATAAAATGTGTTCTAATGCTGCAAAGAAACTTGAAGCCAATGAGCCTATGGTTTTTGTTAAGTGGGCACAGGAAAACCTTTACAGATATAAACTGATTGCATCACTCCATAATGAAAAAGGTGCATTGGCAGAATTCTTAACATATTTAGTGAAATTAGATATTGATATATTATCGATTGAACTTGGGAAAGAACATTCTGATTATATTCAATATTGTGAGCTTATTTTTACAACAAAAGAAGCTGATATTAACAGACTTCGTGCTAAAATAGAGTCGAAAATTAAAGTCATCCATTTAGTACGAAGTGATGATGCATATAAAAATTAAACAATTTTAAAAGAGAGAGTAGATGATAGAAGAAGCTTTAAGGGAAATTCAGCGAGGTTGTGCTGAAATTATAGATAATGAAAGGATTGAGAAACTTTTAAAAGCTTACTATGATGAAGGTAAGACATATACAGTAAAAGCTGGATTTGATCCTACTGCACCTGACTTACATTTAGGACATACGGTATTACTGCAAAAACTTGCGACATTTCAAAAATATGGTGGACGTGTACAGTTCCTTATCGGTAGTTTTACGGCGATGATAGGTGATCCAACTGGAAAAAGTGCGACAAGAAAAGTGTTGACAAAAGAGGATATTGTAAAAAATATAGAGTCATATACAACACAAGCATTTAAAATTTTAGATAAAGATAAAACAGATATTGTATATAATAATGAATGGTTAGATGAGCTTGGAGCTGCGGGGATGTTACAACTTGCATCAAATCTAACTGTTGCTCGTATGCTGGAGCGTGATGACTTTTCAAAACGCTATGCTTCAAATACGCCAATAGCAGTAAGTGAGTTTATGTACCCACTTTTGCAGGGTTATGACAGTGTATATTTAAAATCAGATATCGAGATCGGTGGAACTGATCAAAAATTTAATCTTTTGATGGGTCGCCAATTACAAAAAGCTTATGATGTGAAAAAACAGCAGGCTGTACTTATGATGCCAATACTTGAAGGTCTTGATGGTGTACAAAAGATGAGTAAATCACTTGGAAACTACATTGGTGTTTCTGATGAACCAAATGATATGTTTGGAAAAGTACTTTCTATCTCTGATGATTTGATGTGGCGTTACTATGAACTTTTAAGTACTAAATCTTTAGATGAGATAGCTGCACTTAAAGAGGGTGTTGCTAATGGTAGCTTACATCCTAAAAAGGTTAAAGAAGAGTTGGCATTAGAGATTACAACACGTTTTCACAATAAAGAAGCAGCAGAAGCTGCAAAAGCTGAGTTTGATAAAGTTCATGCAAAGAGCCAAATTCCTACAGATATAGAAGAGTTTGAAGTAGCAGCAGAAGATGGCCAATTATGGATTGCAAAAGCACTGGTAGATTGTGCTCTTGAGCCTTCAACTTCTCAGGCTAGACGTGATATTAAGCAAGGTGGTGTTAAAATAAACCAAGAAAAAGTTTCAGATATGCAATTGCAACTCACACCGGGTGAGTATCTGCTACAAGTAGGGAAAAGAAAATTTGCAAAGTTAAAGGTAATTTAATGAGTTTTAAATCTTTAAAAATTGGAAAATATGAGATTGAGAAGCCTATTGTACAAGGTGGAATGGGTGTAGGAATTAGTTGGGATCAACTAGCAGGAACAGTGTCAGCTGAGGGTGGACTAGGTGTTATATCTGCAGTTGGAACAGGATACTATAAAAACAAAGAGTATGCTCACAAGCTAGTATCAGGCAGACCTTTAAGTGAAGAGAACTTTTACTCTAAAGATGGTTTTAAAGCTATAATAGATAATGCTCGTAAAATTTGTGCAGACAAGCCATTAGCAGCAAATATCTTATATGCTATCAATGATTATGGTCGTGTAGTGCGTGATGCATGTGAAGCTGGTATAGATATTATTATTACTGGTGCTGGACTTCCTACTAATATGCCAGAGTTTACTGAGGAGTACCCTGATGTTGCTCTCGTCCCGATTGTATCTTCTGCTAAAGCATTGAAAATCATCTGTAAACGTTGGAAAAAACGTTATAACAGAGTTCCTGATGCTGTTGTTGTTGAAGGCCCAAAATCGGGTGGACATCAAGGATTTACTTATGAGCAGTGTAAATTACCTGAGAATCAACTTGAAAATATTGTTGGTCCTGTTGTAGAAGAAGCAGCTCAGTGGGGTGACATTCCTGTTATTGCTGCTGGAGGTGTTTGGGATAAGAATGATATCGAAGATATGTTAAGTCGTGGTGCTCGTGGTGTGCAAATGGGTACACGATTTATCGGTACTTATGAGTGTGATGCTCATGCAAACTTTAAAAAAGTTCTTCTTGATGCAAAGGAAGAAGATATTGTTCTTATGAGTTCTCCTGTTGGATATCCTGCACAGGGTGTTGTCACTAACCTTACTCACTTGGTTGAGAAGCGTGAAGGTCCTGCTATCAAATGTATCTCTAACTGTGTTGCACCATGTAATCGTGGTGAAGAGGCTAAGGTTGTTGGTTTTTGTATTGCAGATCGACTTTCTGATGCATATGAAGGTAATACTGAGACAGGACTTTTCTTCTCTGGAACAAATGGATATAAACTTAATAAAATTATCTCGGTAAAAGAGTTAATGCAAAAACTGACAGAGGGTGAATAGATAGCAGATGCTTCGCTCTCTTTTATTATCTCTTTTCTTAGTAGCTTCGCTTTTTGCACAAAGTAACAGTGCACTTTTAAAGCGAGCAGATAATTATGCTAAATCTTCAAGCAAAACAAATCAATTTCGTGCTTACAATGATTATAAAAATCTCTATCTAAAAGCTTTAATGGATGATGATGAAAAACTTAAAAAGGCAGCGCTTAAAGGAATAGTGAAGACCGGTAACCGCCTTCATATAGATGTTCTCCAGTATTCAAAAGAGTTGGCTTCAATGCAATCTATAAAACAACATAATACTTCTAAAAAGCATAAAACTTCCAAAAAACAAAAGTTACGTGTTAAATCTTCTCATAAATTAAAATCAGTTCGTTGGCATAATGGTAGACTTGTACTTAGGTTTGATAAAAAATTACATTCAAATCAAATTAACTATTTTAAATTATATGATAAAAAGAAAAAGAGATATAAGTATATTTTTGATATTCATGCTTCTATGCTTACACGATCACAAACACTTCGTAAAAATGGTATAGATAGAATTAAACTTGCACAGTATAATCCAAATACACTCCGTCTTGTTATAGAAAACAGATCAAAACTATCTATACGTTTTAAAAAAGAGGATAGATCTTTACTTATACGCATAGATAAGCTAGGTAAAACTAACAAGAGTACCCTTAAGAGCAAAACAACAACATCTCCATTACACTATCATAGAAATAAAGTGATAGTTATTGATCCTGGACATGGGGGTAAAGATCCTGGTGCACTTGGTTATCGTAGATATAGAGAAAAAGCTGTTACCTTACAAATAGCACAGGAGTTAAAAAAGATCTTAAAATCGAGAGGCTATAAGGTATATATGACTAGAGATAGAGATCGTTTTATTAAACTTCGTCATAGAACAAAATATGCTAATGATAAAAAAGCAGATATATTTATCAGTATTCATGCAAATGCAGTAGGTAAAAAGCATGCAAAAGCAGTTCATGGAATCGAGTGTTATTTTCTTTCTACATCACGTTCAGAACGTGCTAAAAGAGTTGCAGCTATGGAAAACTCAGCAGACTTAGAAGATATGAATTATTATGGCAAGCAGTGTTTTTTAAATACAATTAACTCACATAATATTATTGCTGCAAATAAATTAGCAATTGATTTGCAACGAGGAGCACTTGCTAGTTTACAAAAGAAATATAAAAATGTTAAAGATGCTGGTGTACGAGAAGGCCCATTTTGGGTTTTAGTGGGTGCGCAAATGCCTGCGGTTTTGGTTGAAGTGGGATTTATTACACATCCGATGGAAGCAAAAAGGTTAGCCAACAGAAAGTATCAACATACTATGGCATTAGGTCTTGCAAATGGGATAGAACGTTATTTTATAAATAATCGTTAAGATAGAAGATTATTCTTCTATCTTGTACTCTAAATTTCCTGCACGAGACTCTTTTTCATTGATGAGTCGCTCAATCTGCTCTTTTACTTTATCATAACGAAACTGCTCTTTAAAACCTTGAATACGTCCACCAGCAGCATTTGGATGGCCACCTCCGTTTGCCCACTCTTTAGATATCTGAGAAACACTAACCTGGTTATTTGCGCGAAGACTCATAGTCCCGCGTGAACTAACATCTACAATGAAGTCATATTCTGGAAATTTCATTAAAAAACCATTACCAATAATAGAAGTATTTCCAACACCATATGAGAGATAACCACGATAGCCTTTATAATAGATAGTCTTTTCATTACGAGCACGACCTAAAAGCTCTACAACATACTCTGTTGCAAGGTTATCAAGTGTATCATTTTTATCTTTACGGAAAAAATCTTTTTTTAAGAAGTAGATTTTTTCATCTAGAACTATAGGAGCATCTGGCTCATTAATAAACTGTGCAGCTTTATGAAGGAGTGAAAGTTTATACTCTGAATCTTCATCTGGAAACATAACACGGTTAAGTTCTCTTGTTTCATTGATAAGACGCATACATACTTTTCCATACTCAAAGTTATTATGCTCTTCTTGTTTCCATAAATCAACTGCATTAACAACATCAACATATTTTTTCATCCATGATGGCTCATCAAAGTTAAAATGTTCTTTTACATAGTCATAAGTTATTTTTGTTGCAGATCTTGTTGTATCAAGATAATACCATTCATATTTTTTGGCACTCTCTTCTCCACTGCCATGGTGGTCAAGAAGTTGTAATTCTATATCCATTCCATTTTCATTTAATTTTTTGACCTCATGTGTTAACCACTTCGATTCATCTGCAGTAAGGTTAAGGTCTGTGATGAGAATAAGTGAAGGTTCTTTTTGTGATTTTATTTTTTCGAGTAAAAGATCAAGCTTTTGTTTGACTTCAGCACCATAGTTAGCATTGTAATTAAAAATTGCATAGGGTGTGTATTTCATTATCAATTGACAACTATAGCCATCTAAGTCTATGTGTGAGAGATGATGGATTGTTCTGTTTGTATTCATTTATTACCTTTATTCTTCAGTTTGATTTGTTATAGAAATGGAGCCTAGTACTTCAAAAGTGGCACTTGAATCTATCTCTGCGTGAGAAAGTGTTACTACATCAAGGGAGAATCTCTCAAAAATTTCGGCTACACCACGACGGATTTGTGGATCGACAATAATAATGACAGGAGAGATGCCTTTTTGTAATATCTCAGCAGCTTTTGCACTTGTTGCCTGGATAAGAGCATTGATCTCCCCAACATTGAGCATAAGGTTTCGTACTCCATCTTGTTCCTGGGATTTTTGTAGTAGGAGCTGTTCTGTATTGGTATCAAAGGTTAACAGTCGTATAACACCATCATCAGATGTATACATCTGTGTAATTACGCGTGCAAGTTTTGCACGTACCTGTTCACTTATAAAATCTACATTTTTCGTATACTCTGCTATATCAGCAATAGTTTCTAAAATTGTAAGCATATCTTTAAGTGGAATTTTTTCATGAAGAAGTGATTTTAGCACTCTTTGAATCAATCCGATAGAAGCAACTTTCATAACATCATCAACAATAACTGGATATGTTTCTTTAATTTTGTCGATGAGTGACTGTACCTCTTGACGAGTGAGGAGCTCTTCAGCATTACGTTTGATAAGTTCACTCATATGAGTAGAAATAACAGTAGCTGGATCAACAACTGTATATCCGTTTATGATAGCATCCTCTTTTTGGTCTGCTGTTATCCAAATAGCATCAAGACCAAATGCAGGTTCTTTAGTTGGCTCACCTTGAATCTCTCCTGTAGCCATACCGCTATCCATAGCTAAAAATTTATCAGGCATGATTTCACCCTCACCAATTGCAATACCTTTGAGAAGTACTTGATACTGGTTAGGTTTAAGATGTAAATTGTCCCTTATACGTACCTGGGGCATTAAAAATCCATAATCAGAGGCGATTTTACGACGCATAGAACGAATGCGTTCAAGAAGATCTCCACCTTGATTTGCATCAGCAAGTTTTATAAGTTGATAGCCAAGTGTTAGTTCTAGCATCTCCACTTTTAGGATATCCTCAAGTGCCGATTCTTCCTCTTTTGCTATCTCTTCATTTGATTTTTTTGGTTTGAGTTTTTCTTCATCTTCAAGTTGTTCTTTTGTCTTTTTCCCTAAGATATTTTCAACATCCAAGATAGATAGCTCACCTTTTTCAAATTTATAGATAGACCAACCAAGCAGACCAAATAGTAATCCAACAAACATCATTGAAGCTGTTGGAAGTCCGGGTACTAGTGAAAAGAGGATCATAATAACACCAACGATCATCATAGTTTTTGCATTGCCAACCATTTGATTGATTGTTCCCTCTGCAAAGTTATCACCATCACTGGAACTTCTTGTTATCATAATACCTGTTGCAGTAGATATAATAAGTGCAGGGATTTGACTGACAAGTCCATCCCCAATAGTTAAAAGTGTAAATGTTGAAGCACTATCTGCTACACTCATATCATATTGAAAAACTCCGATTAAAAATCCACCAATGATATTAATCAGCGTAATAACAATACCGGCAACGGCATCTCCTTTTACGAACTTGGAAGAACCATCCATTGCCCCGTAAAAATTTGCATCTTGTAAAATTTCAGCACGACGTGCTTTTGCTTCTGCATCATCAATGAGTCCTGCATTTAAGTCTGCATCAACTGCCATCTGTTTACCAGGCATAGAATCAAGTACGAATCTTGCAGCAACTTCAGCAACCCTTGTAGAACCTTTTGTAATAACCATAAAGTTAATAAGAACTAAGATAGAAAATACTATGATACCAATGACAAAATTTCCACCAACAACGAAGTCCCCAAAAGAGGTGATAATATCACTCACAGCTTCGGGACCTTCATGTCCTTTACTTAATATCATTCTTGTGGTAGCAATATTAAGCGAAAGCCTATAGAGGGTTAAAATCAAGATAAGAGTAGGGAATGTTGTTAAGTCTGTTGGTTTTGGAACATAGAGTGATATTAAAAGAATTAAAACAGATATAGCAATAGAAACAGTAAGAAGTACATCAAGTACAGAAGATGGTAAAGGAACAATAATAATTGCTAGAATCGCCATAACAAATAGAACAACACTCAGATCACGTTGTCCTATTAGGAAATTAAGACCGGTTCCTATCTGCTGTCTTGTAGTTAATTTTCTTTTTGCCAAACTATTTTTCTACCACGTCTAATTAATCTTCTAGTATATCAGCTAAACTGAGTTCTGCAAGAAAATAATCTATTTTCCCTTGTAGTTTATGTAAAAAAGGCCAGATTGAACATATCTGAGCTTTGTTGGAAGGGCAGTCATGCATAGATGGCGAACACTCAAATACTGCAGGTGCTTTTCCCTCAACACTAGTCATTACATCTAACATATTGATAGTTGATGGTTCTTTATTGAGTACAAAGCCACCATTGACACCTTTGTATGATTTTAAGATATTGGCTTTTGCAAGTGATTGTAAAATCTTTGCTAAAAAACTTTTGGAGATAAAGAGCTCTTTTGAGAGTGTTTCACTATCTAAAGGGTCTTTTGCTTTTGCTAAAACTATAAGAGAAAGTATCGCATATTCACTGGCACGTGTTATTAACATATTTAAAAATCTTTACGTAATTATTTTGACTCTTATTATAGCTAAAAAAAATAAAACTCTCTAGAGTTAGAGTTATAAATAAAACTAAAGAATAGTTTTGGTATAATCCCGCTTCAACTTCTTTTGCACATTTGTAAGGGTAAGTAAATTTTATACCATTCAGGAGGCTATTATGGCTTTAGATTCGGCGAAAAAACAAGAGATTATCGCAAAATACGGACGTAATGAGAATGACACTGGT
>Ga0256843_1003041_pt1 | contig 11845 bp, 14 predicted proteins | sample AlvinellametaG_FD_191572 | JGI IMG/M metagenome (GOLD analysis project Ga0256843, IMG submission 191572) | Pompeii worm associated microbial communities from hydrothermal vent at the East Pacific Rise, Pacific Ocean - Alvinella | ecosystem: Host-associated > Annelida > Integument > Unclassified ... | reverse complement strand
TAAATGATAGTGTTATGTCCATAGCTGAGATCATTAACCTTATCAAAGATATTTCAGATCAAACAAACCTCTTAGCACTTAATGCTGCGATTGAAGCTGCTCGTGCTGGTGAGCATGGTCGTGGTTTCGCGGTAGTTGCAGATGAAGTAAGAAAACTAGCTGAGAGAACACAAAAGGCAACTCAAGAAGTTGAGATAAACATAAATGGACTAAAACAAAACTCTAACTCTATGATGGTTATCAGTACAACTTTTATGGATGAAACAAGTAGCGTAATAGAGACACTCAAAGAGTTCTCTGAAAACATCACAATGGTTGTACAAAACTCTTCAAATATAAAAAACAAAACACAAAACCTTACAAATGAACTACATGTAAGTAATGGAAAAATTGACCATATATCTCTCAAACTTTCAACATACAAAGCTCTTTTAAAATCAGAAATAATTGCTATTTCTGATGAAAACAGTTGTAGATTTGGTAAATGGTTCAACCAAGTAAGTCAAACAATTCTTAAAGGAAACTCTCATATTCCTTCTATTAGCAAACATCATGCAAATGTACATCAAGGATTAAAAAGAGCTATGCAGGAGCAGCATGATAGTAAATATACTTTAGCAATAAAAGAGATAGAGAGTGTAGAAGCTTCAAGTGAAGAGGGTTTTGTTGAATTATTACAAGCGGTAAAAGAGGTATCACATTCATAAAGTCAAATTTGCAGGGTTTTGGATTCGTTTTATAGCCTCTTTCCTAGATACTATTTTTCTAGCTCTCCCTGTTGGTATAGTTATCTACTTTTTAAGTGGTGGAGAGTGGTTTGATTTTTCACAATACCAACACAATATTCAAATGGCAATGAGTGGTAATACACATGCACTTGACACACAACCTAAAACCTCTTTAAAGTGGGAATTTCTTTTTGAACTTACTGTTTTAATAATAACTATGCTCTTTTGGAAACAGTGGAGAGGTGCTACACCAGGTAAAAAGTTTGTACATATCAAAGTAGTTGATGCACAAAACTATGAAGATATTTCAAATACACAAGCTATTACCCGCTCATTTGGTTACTTAGCTTCTATTTTTTCTTTTTTAATCGGTTTTTTAATGATTGGTCTGAGAAAAGATAAGCGTGGTCTACATGACTTACTTGCTAAAACTGTCGTGATATATGATGAAGAGAGAGAAGATTAAAGCTTCTCTTCCTCTTTCTCTGTCATAAAAAAGCTATCTACACTTATATTTTTAAATGCAGCATTTAAAGAGGTAAAGAGTTGAGGAAACTCTTTTTCCATCTTTGCCAACATCTCTTTTGTACTCTCTCTTGCATGAGGCATTTTCACATCAAAACGCATTGCAGGACAAGCCTCATCACCTATCGCTTCTATCTCGTTATCCACTACAAAAGCACGTAGTTGACGCTCTCTCATCTGAATAAGAGGACGAATCACTACTAAACCATTTGCAGCAGTATATTTTGGTGCAAGACTACGCATTTGACCATTGTATATAAAGTTCATAAAAAAGCTCTCTGCTGCATCATCCATATGATGTCCAAGTGCTACTTTATTACATCCTAACTCTTGTGCTACGGAGTAGAGATACCCTCTTCTCATTCGAGAGAAAAAACTACAAAATGATGAATTTTTACGAATTTTCTCTTTTGCAAGTTCATATGTTTGCGTCTCTCTTACAACATGTTTAATACCATGCTCTTCACAGTGCTTAGCAAGTGTAGAGTAATCCTCTCCCATTCCATAAGAGATAGTCACAGCAACAAAAGAGAACTCAAAAGGAGCACGACGTTGTTGCTCCTTCATCGCATGGATCATAGTAAGTGAGTCTTTTCCACCACTCAATCCTACAAGAATTGTATCACCCTCTTCTATAAGTTTAAACTCAGCATTTGTTTTACCAAGTTTTGACATGATTTTTTTTGAAAGTTTAACAGACATTATTTTTCAACTAGTTTATCAACCATTTTCATAATAAATGTAGCACTCTCTAAAGCACTTTTCTCTAAAAACTCATCAAAAGAGAAACTTGCATCCATATCTGCAGCATCACTAATAGCACGAAGTATAAAAAATGGAACATCTAATGCATTACAAACAACAGCAACACTAGCACCCTCCATTTCTAAAGCGTCAGCACCAAACATATCACCTATCCAATTCTTTTTATCTTCATCTGCTATAAATTGACAGCCAGTAGCTATAATTCCCTCTTTCACATCTTTTGTCATATCTGAAGCGACCTCTTTTGCCATCTCCAACATATCTTTATCAGCCTCAATAAAGACAGAACCCTCTGGTACATATCCATGTGGATGACCAAACGCAGTAATATCTAAATCATGTTGGGCTAACTTAGTCGCTATAACTAAATCACCAACATTAAGTTCAGGAGAAATTGCACCAGCTACACCACTAAAGAGTAGTCTATCACACCCAAATTTTTCTATAAGACTTGCAGCCGTTAAAGTGGAAAAAACTTTCCCTATTTTGGAGTATGCTATAACTAATTCAACACCTTTATAGTTCACCTCATAGTAATTGTTTGCTGCATATTTTGTAGTTTTATACTCACCAAACTTTTCTAATATTGGTGCTATCTCTTCGGGCATTGCTCCCATTATTGCTATTTTCATTATTTTTTATCCTCTATTTCAAATGTTTTTATAATCTTCTCAAACTTTTCTAATTTTTCTACAATCTTTCCACTCGAGTTCACAATACAAGAGCCTCCCCAAAAACCAAGTCCATCTTCAAAACCTACTCTATTGACAAAAATGAGCTCTGCACTACACTCTTGGGCTACAGTTTTGATAATCTCATACCATTGAGACTCTATCTCTAAACCATGCTCACCAAATCCACGAGCCGGTGATGCAACAAGTGCTATAATGAAATCAGGATTTTGTTCTATAAGGTCATGATGTACATTTTTATGCCATAAATCTTCACATACAACCATTGAAACTCTTTTTTTATCTACTAAAAAACTTTCAAAAACATCTCCGGCTTCAAAATATCTAGCCTCTTCAAACATTCCATAATTTGGCAAATGTACTTTGTTATGCTGGCTAATAAACTCTCCTCTACTGAAGTAGACTCCAGCATTTCTAAAAAATGTATCATCTCTAAGTGCTAAGCCAATAACAATATCAATATCTTTACTTAACTCTCTTATGCCATCTAGTTCTTCCATCTTCCAAGCATCTTCATAGAGCTTATCTTGAAGAAGATATCCACTAAGTGAGAGTTCAGGAAAAACAATCAAATCACTACTATCTTTAACACTTTTAATAATCTCTACAATCTCTCCTAAGTTTTTTCTACTTAACTTAGGAGAAGTTTGTGCCAATGTAACTTTCATATTATGAACAGATTTCCTCTTTTACTTTTGCTAAAGAAGCCATATCTGAAATATTCAAAGTCTTTAACTCTTTTGCAATTCTTCTATTTAAACCTTTGAGTGTAATGCCATTACCAAACTCTATTGCCATATCAAGTTCTGGAGCTACTGCTAAAATAGATTGTTTATACTTTACAGGTTTTACAAGTTGATCTTTAAGTAAAGCTACTGCTTCTGCTTTTGTAGAGTAAGGCTTAGTTGTTACATTTGATATAACTGGAGCCAAAAAATTATCACTCACCATTTTTTCCATTAACTCAGCTAAAGGCTCTTGTGCTGAAGCTAAAAGTTCACAGTGTGATGCAACTGACATATCAAGGAGAAGTGCACGTTTTGCACCTGCATCTTTAAAAGTTTGCTCTAATGATGCTAAATCAGATTTTATACCAGCAACAACAAGCTGTCCATCTTGGTTATAGTTTGCAGGCCAAACTTTTTTACCCTCAGATTGTGCTTGTGCACATACTTTTTCAACACTTGCATCATCAAGTCCAACTAAAACCATCATACCAGCATCTTTCCCTTCACAAGCTGACTGCATCAAAGCACCACGCTTATGTACAAGTTCAACAGCATCAACATAATCAATAGCACCTGACGCACAAAGAGCTGAAAATTCACCAAGAGAGTGACCCAAAAAAAGTTCTGCTTTAACATCTGGACATGCATCACTAAAAAGTTTATATGCTATCATCTGTACTAAAAGAATAGCAGGCTGTGTGTATGCTGTTTGTCCTAACTTCTCATTTTCTTCAAAAATAAGTTCTTTAAAATCAACACCTATACGCTCACCAGCTTTAGCAAACATCTCACGAGCCACTTCACTATTCTCATAAAAATCTTTTCCCATTCCTACTGCTTGAGATCCTTGTCCTGCAAATATCATTGCTATTTTACTCATACCTACTCCTCTAAATATTGTTTATTATCAGATATTTTTTTTCTTAATGTATTTCTATTTAAACCCAACTTATCTGATAGTTGTAGCTGTGATTTAAATCTACTTAGCCCTGCTTTGATTAATGGAACTTCATAAAGATAGAGAAAATTTCTATAATCACTGTTTGAACCCATTTTATTATAAAGATAGTTTTCTATAATTTCCATAAGTTCATTATCTTTTATATCTTGCAAAAGATAATTTATCATAACTTGCCTCTTAAGAGATTTTGAGTTAAGAGTCAAGTTTGGTTGAAAATTATCTAACTCAAGATTTTGACTTCCACCAAAAAGTTCTGAAGCCTCTTTTGCAAAAGTTTGTACCAGTTCCTCAACATCTTCCATTCTTTCACTAAGAGGTGGAATGTCAAACTTAACACTAAAAAGGTCATCTATAAATTCATTTGAAAAAGATTGTCTTGAAGTGGCAACTACTCGAATAGAGTTATTTTTAATAGTTTGTATCAGACGTTCTATATTTGGGGAGGTATCAATGTTAGATATTATAATTTCACTACAACTCTCTAATGTTACAAGGAGTTCATCAAAGTTTGATGCATCAACAACTGATGCATCAGGAAGTATAAAAGAAGCTAAACTTTTTTTTCCTACGCCAACTTCTCCCATTATAAGAGCATTGACGCTAAGAGTTTTTAAAAGAGTAGCTGTCTTAAAAGCTTGATAAGAAGCTTCAGAGGCTGTTACAAAATTAGTTACATCCACAGCCGCTGCCGCCACCTGTTCCACAACATCCATCATCTTCTTGTTTGTTTTCAGCTGGAACACCAGTCATAACTTCTTCAGGAGTAGCTTCTCTAATATTATTTATAGTTACACTAAACATTAAATCTTTACCTGCTAAAGGGTGATTAAAGTCGATAATTACTGTCTCTTCACCTATCTCTTTAACGATAACTTGAACAGTACCACCATCTTCACCTTGACCATATAGAGTCATACCTTTTTCTAAATCAATTCCAGCAAATTGATCAGCAGGAACTTCTTGAGTTGCATCCGCATTATACTCACCATACGCATCAGCAGGTTTTACTAAAATATCAGCTTTTTCACCAATATCCATATTTACAATTCCATTCTCTAAACCAGGGATGATTTGACCTTTACCAAACATAAATACAAGTGGAGCTCCACCTACATTACTATCTACTACTGTGTCACCATCTTTTACTTCATACTCTATCGATACAATTTGATTTGCTTCTATTGCCATTTCTTTTCCTTACATTTTAAATAAATTAATTTTGCGATTTTAACATAATATTCTATATTATTGCTGAATATACTTTTTCGCTTCCTTCGCCTCAGCTGAATTTGGATAATTTGCCATAACTGCTTCAAAAAAAGCATTTGCATGAGCAGTATCACCGGTTTTTTTCATACTTATAGCAGTATGAAGCATTAACTTAGGCATATACGATGCTTTTGAGTAGAGCTGTGAACTCTTTTTAAAGTAAGAAATTGCCTCGGCATAGTTCTTTCTTCTATAGTTCATCTCACCTATCATATAGTGTGCATACGCAGGCTTATAACTCTTTTTTATCAGATATTCAAAGTTTTCAATTGCATTTGTATAATACTTTTTCTTAAAGTATGCATTTGCTTGTTTATAGACTTCAGCCGAACTCATTGAACTAAACTTCGATTTGGAACTACTGTTTTTTTTGCTTCTCTGTTTTAACTCTTTTGCAACAAGAGCTTTAAAAGCATTTACATCATTAACTAAAGTATTAAATTCTGACTTTGAGACGTATTGAGTATTTATAGTATCAATCAACGCAGACATTTCACTCATGACTATTTTTTGCTGAGCTATTGACTCTGAATTTTTCTCTATTATTTCACTCAGTCTCTTCTCATATTCATTACTATTTTTAGAGGATTCTAAATTACTTTCTATAAATCTTTTTAAGGTAATTTTATTATTGTGCGCTTTTCTACTTAAACTCTCTATGATAGTTTGCAAACCATCTATTCTCTCTCTTAAAGAGTCTAATTCATTAGCTTGATTATTACTTTTTACTGCGACTTTATGTAGCTGTTTTTTCGTATCAAGTATGACTTTTTCTTTTGATGTTAGTCCATAAGGATTAGAACTTGTAAGATCTCCAGCACCAAACGCAGATGGTTCAGCACTTAAAAGAGAAATAGGAAGTATGCAAGAGAGTAGAAAAACTATCTTACTCTGTTTCATTGAAAACTACGGTAGAAGTTTGAAGTCTACGCGACGATTTTTAGCCCAACACTCTTGAGTTTTATCTTCACATACTGGATTACTTTCACCATAACTTACCATAGAGATACGACTACCATCTATACCTTCAGCTACAAGTGCTTTTTTCACTGCATCAGCACGTTTAAGTCCAAGAGCAAAGTTATACTCATCACTACCCCACTCATCACAATTACCTTCAAGTTTTACATTGTAGTCGATAGCACCTGTTTTACCAAGTTCTGCTGCTTTTGAAATTTTAGCTTGCATATCAGCGTCTATATCAAACTTATCAAATCCAAAGTATACAGCTGAAAGTTGAGACTCAACATCTGACATACTCATATGAGATGAGTTGTTAGTATTTGAAGAAGAGTCAACCATACTATCTTCACTTGCAACAGTTTCAGTCTCAACTACTTCTACTTCTTGTGCAACTGGCTTTTCTACCTCTTTTTTTGTCTCTACTGCGGGTTGTTTATCACTACATCCACTAAAAACTAAAAGTGCCGCTACAACACTTGAAAGTACTATACTTTTCATATTTGATATCCTCTGTTTTAAAAATTGCCTTATTATACCAAAAAATATATAACTTTCATTAAATTATATAAATTTCTACTCTTGATTACCAATCCATCGATTGAACTCGTCCATACTTTAATGGAAAAAGATAATTCTTATTATGATTTAATCTAATGATTCCTATAGAACTTTGATTTTTATAATTTTTTATAAAAAGAATTGCGTCACCATCCTTAGAAAATCTTGGAAATTCGTTTATTCCCGTAGCTGTGAGACGTCTAATAAAATCAGTCTTAATAGAAATGAGATGTAAGTTAAAGGTATTTTTTTCAAAAGCATTAGATGTCTCTCTTGCCTTATAAACAATATACTCACCATTTGAGCTACAAGCAGAATTACTTCTACCATAATAAACAAGCTGTTCAATTTCATCAGTAACTAAACTTTTTGAAAAAACATTAGGATACCCAAGTCTTGCAGATATAAAAATAATTTTATCTTTACCCATAAACTGAGCATTCACATCAATACCACCATATTTTGTTTCACGTTTGTATTTTTTTGTATCAATATTGTAAGTATAAATATCGGGTTGTCCGTGTTTAGCCATTGTCAGAAGTAAAGTTTTTCCATCGCGACTTACATCCGAACAGACAAGCATACCATCAGAAGACATCATACTTTTCACTTTTGCAGTTCTAATGTCAACATACTTCAGCGTAGGTTTAAAACCATCTAAAGATGTATAATAAAATGATTTTTGATTATTTGTAGCCCACTTAGGAAAAACATTAAAACCACCTTTTACAATGACATGCTGATAAGAGAGTGAATAGTCAGCTATAACAATTTCACTCTTCTTTGGAGCAACGATTCTTGAAAAAATCACCTTTCTTTTCATCCACTCTACAGATGGCTCACCCATAAAATCATTAATATCATAAGCCATAGCATGTGAAACAAACATATAGATATTTTGTCTTGAGACTTTATAACTTTTCGCGAAAACTTCTAAATCTTTCTCTATAAGCTTCATATCTACATTGAGTGCACCACTATCATCTTCATACATTTTATATCTTAAAACATAGTTCATATCTTTATTTTCAACTAGTACTGTTGTATCATTATAGTGTGTTTGTCTATGAAATCTATCTACATTGAAAAGACTAATAACATTTAAGTCTGCAACTATTGATTTGAAAAATTGTAACTTAAAAGTGTCATCGTAACTAATCGAAGCATCTTCGACTGCTATTGAAGGTAAAGCATCAACTTTTTTTATTACTTCTATTGTTGCATCACTTGCAAACAAAACTCCAAACATAATAAATAGTGAAAATAGTATTTTCAAATTTTACTCCTTTGATATTAATATAACGATTGTTTTACTTGATTTATGCTGTGGATTTATAGGAAAATTCACATGCATTAATCTCTCTTTGATTTTATCAGCTTCAGCATTAAGTGCACTATTTGCAGAGTAATTTAAAATTCTAAAGTCTATAACTTTACCAAATGGATTTAACTCAATAACTGTTTTAACACTATTCCCTTCACTATTTGGAGGTACATGAAAATGCTGATAAACAATGGCTTGAATTTTAGCTAAATACTCATTAACTTCTTGTGCCGTAGAACTTGCATCACTCTCATTATTTGTTTTTACACTATCTAAATTATTTACCTTTTCAGAGATTGATTCTACTTGATTCTCTTTTGTAGTTTTAATTTTCTTCTGTAATTCCAAGTATCTTTTATTGTCAACTTTTTTTGGTTTCTCTTTTTTAGGAACAATTTTTTTTGTCCAAACATCACTAAAAAGTTTATTTATATCTGCTTTTTTTTGAGGAGTAACAACCTCTTCTTGAACAACTGCAGCTTTTTTATTCTGTTTTTGTTTCACAGATTTTTCTTTTGGAATTTTTAAGGAGATGGAAATGTAGTTGTCTTTTTTTAAAGCAAATGAATTTATCATAGAGGGCTTAAAAAGTGTAAATATAAAAAGCAATAAAAAAAATGTAAAAAGTGATAATGATATAAATCCACTTATATAAAAGTAGTTACTGTTCTTATCCATTTGTAGCTAAAGATACCTCTGAAAATCCAGCCTGTTTTACAGCAGCTAATACAGACATAACTATCCCATAATCTAAATGTTTATCGGCACTTATGAGAACAGTTGCTTTTTTATCTAATTTACTAGAGTAGAGTAAAAAGTTGTCCATAAAAGCATTTAAAAGATACGTATCTTTATTTATCTTCACATTTTTATCTTTATCAATTGTTATATGAACAGGTGGAATTTTTGAAATTTGTTGCGTCGTAGAGCCTTGTGGAAGCTGAATCTTCTCTTCAAAGATAATATTTGGAGCAATAACCATAAGTATTGCAAGTAAAACGAGCATAACATCTACAAGAGGGGTAATATTTAATTCTGGTTTATCATCCCAATCATAAATCATTTTCTACGCCTTACGAGCTATTATTGCATCACTTTGCATCTGAAGATAACTGATAAGTTCAAATGACTTTCTCTTTAAAATTTGATGATAAGTATAAGAAAATATAGCTACAAATATACCTGCAGCAGTAGCGATAAGTGCATCAGAAACTCCACTTGCTATGACAGACATACTTCCTGTTGTTTGACCAATATGAGTAAATGTATCTAGTATTGATACAACTGTACCAAAAAGACCAATAAAAGGCGTTGTTGATGCAAATACAGAGAGAACAGAGAGACCTTTTGTTGCCTCTTTTGTTGCAGCAAGCATTCCAAGAGCTAAAACTTCTTTTGAAATATTATTACTAGTTTTGATAAAATTATTTAAAAAAGAGTTTTCATTGACAGTTGTTGCTCCCATTAAAAGTGACTCTAAAGAGCTACTCTCACGTGAGACCCAACTATTAATAGAAAAATATCTATAAAAGAAAACCCAATTTAAAACTATAAAGTATATTGACAAAAGAGCCAATACCCCTATAGTTACAGGATGACTTTTAAGATAAAAATCTATTAAATTGTTTAGCATGTTAAAGAGACTAAATTAAGTTCTGCGCTGCAGATTCAATTTTAGCTGACACAGAAGCAATTGCAGAGCTAGAGTCCGCAATATCACTAATAAGTTTTTTCGCTTCGTCAAGTGCTGTAGCAATTTCAGCTTCATTACTACCACGAATAGCAGCAGCACCTTCAACTAAAATAATCACTTTTTCTTCGTCTACTTGAACAACACCCCAGTTGATAACAATCGCTTCAACTGATTTGTCCTCTTTTTCAACATCAATAACACCAGTAGTTAGTAGTGTTGTAAGAGATGCATGTTTAGGTAGTACTCCAAATTCTCCCTCTTCACCAGGAAGAACTACGCTAACAGCTTGACCATTATAGATCTCACCGTTAGGAGTTAGGATTTCAAGTTTAAATGTTTCCATTATAGTCCTTTAATAAGCTTTTGCTTATTTGTTTTTCTCTTGTTTTGCAATAGCTTCGTCCATACCACCAACCATATAGAATGAGTTTTCAGACATATGATCATACTCACCATTTAAGATTCCTTTGAAACCTTTAATAGTGTCTTCAAGTTTAACATACTTACCAGGAGCTCCTGTAAATACTTCAGCAACGAAGAATGGTTGAGAAAGGAATTTCTCAATTTTACGAGCACGTTCAACAACATTTTTATCATCTTCACTAAGCTCATCCATACCAAGAATCGCAATGATATCTTGAAGATCTTTGTATTTTTGAAGTGTAGTTTGTACACCACGAGCAACAGCATAATGCTCTTCACCAACAATTTGTGGATCAAGTAATCTTGAAGTTGAATCAAGTGGATCAACTGCAGGATAGATACCTTTTTCAGCAATTTTACGGTTAAGAACTGTTGTTGCATCTAAGTGAGCAAAAACAGAAGCTGGAGCAGGGTCAGTTAAATCATCCGCAGGTACATATACCGCTTGAACAGAAGTAATTGAACCATTGTTTGTAGATGTAATTCTATCTTGAAGAGCACCCATCTCACGAGCAAGTGTTGGCTGATAACCAACAGCTGATGGAATACGACCAAGAAGTGCTGACATTTCAGAACCTGATTGAGCAAAACGGAAAATATTGTCAATGAACATAAGAACATCAAGACCTTTCTCATCACGGAAATACTCAGCCATAGTAATACCAGTAAGTGCGATACGGTTACGTGCACCTGGAGGCTCAGACATTTGACCGTAGCACAGTGCAACTTTATCAAGTACGTTTGAGTCTTTCATTTCGTAGTAAAGGTCATTCCCTTCACGAGTTCTTTCACCAACACCAGCGAATACTGATAAACCATCATGACCATGAGCAACATTGTGAATAAGCTCCATGATAATAACTGTTTTACCAACACCAGCACCACCAAATAGTCCAACTTTACCACCCTTAGAGTAAGGAGCAAGTAAGTCAACAACTTTGATACCTGTTTCAAACATTTCAGTAGTAGTAGATTGTTCTACTAATGGTGGTGGAGCACGGTGAATAGACCATGTAGGTGCATCTTCAACTTGATCACCACCATCAATTGTTTCACCAATTACATTGAAGATACGTCCAAGAACTTTCTCTCCAACAGGCACTTTAATAGGAGCACCAGTAGCAGTAGCATCCATACCACGAACTAAACCTTCACTCATATCCATAGCAATAGTTCTAACACGTCCGTCACCTAAGTGAGCAGCAACTTCTAGAAC
>Ga0256843_1003040_pt1 | contig 11845 bp, 10 predicted proteins | sample AlvinellametaG_FD_191572 | JGI IMG/M metagenome (GOLD analysis project Ga0256843, IMG submission 191572) | Pompeii worm associated microbial communities from hydrothermal vent at the East Pacific Rise, Pacific Ocean - Alvinella | ecosystem: Host-associated > Annelida > Integument > Unclassified ... | reverse complement strand
GGAAGAGGCAGAAATGGAGGTTCCGGTGGAGGAAGGAGATTGGGAGTTTTCCCCTTGGGAGACCTTTACCACTTTCACTTTTTTTACCTCCACTCCCCCTTGGGAAGGGGTGCCTGTGGAAGAGTTGAGTTGGGCGACCGGTGGAGATGTTACTGCCCCTTTGACCGGCTCTCCCCGGGAGAGTTTAGATTTAAAAAAGTGGTAGATTTGAGGTGCGTGGGTAATTCCATAAAAACCTCCCCCTATCAAAAGAGCCCCCACTCCCAATTTAATTCCCCATCTTATCCACAATCGCTTGTAATACCGCTTTTCTAACTCCTCATATCTATGCATTAAACTCCTTCAAATCCATAATTGCAATTTCAATATATTTGTTGGAGAGCTTCCGGAGATTTACTTTGGCGGGACTCCGGGTATAAAAGTAATCCAATACATCAAAAAGTTTAAACATTAACTGATTTGTCCCCCGGAGAGAGCCTTTGGCAAACTTATAAATTTTTCTGAAATTGCTTTTGGTAAACATTTTTGCCACATCATTTAACCCCGCCCGATTCAATTTGGTAAGGATAAAGTTTTGGGTCTCCTCAAAGGAGATAGGGTCGGTGGGAATAATATAGTTTATTCGGCTTTTAAAATGTTTCTTTTTCAAAAGTTCGTCCACATTGGTATCGTGGGTTGCAAAAAGGAGAGTTACATTTCCCCTATCGGCGTAAATCCGGAGATTTTCCCAAGTTTCTGCCGATAGAAGTTGGGCTTCATCAATTAAAAAGGTTTGATGATTGGTCGGTTTTACCTTTTTCAAAAGGCTCAAAATGGAGTTTATTTCCGAATAGGGATTGGAAACAAAAAAGATAATCTCCTCATCTTTAATTTCTTCATAAATTTTTTTGAGAATCATACTTTTTCCACTCCCTGCCTCCCCGGTCAGAATAACAATTTTATCCCTTTGCCGGATAATGGAGATGAGGTCAATTTTGACCTTTTCTTGGGAGGGGAGGGGAACATAAAGGTCAGTTTTGACCACATCTCTAAAAAGTTCCCGTGCCTTTTTAAAATCCTCCAAAGCCCAAATCCCTTAAAGTTTTTTTCTCATTGAGTTTAATAATGTGGGGGGTGATGATAAAGACCAACTCTTTTTTATTACTGATTTTCTCTTTATAGGAGAAGAAAAAGTTGAGAATGGGGATCTCTTTTAAAATTGGAACCCCATTCCGGGTAAAACTTTTATCATTGAGGATAAGTCCCCCCATTACCAGAGTTTGTCCATCTTTCAATCGAACCACGGTAGAGATGGTTTTATCACTGGTGTTTGGTGGGCGGTCAAGGGTGTTATTATAGACATCTTCGGGATTTACAAAGGAGCTAATCCGGGGGTAAACATTGAGAATAATAGTTCCGTCATCGGAAATTTGAGGGGTAATATCCAAAATTACTCCCACAAATTTTGAACCTACCACATAACTAACTTGGGTGGTTCCATTATCGGTAGTGGTAGATTTATTGGGATATTTGTAATAGACGGTATCTCCGACGGTTACAATCGCTTTCTGGTTGTTGAGGGTTACAATTTTGGGGTTGGAAATGGAGTTAACATTCCCATATTTAGCCAAAAAGTTTAAGAGAGCTTTTTCTGTAAATTTTGACCCACTTTTAAAGATGGAGTTGCTTCCAAACACATTCCGCAAAGCCAAACTGGTGCTTCCGGAACTGGAAATCTGTAAGGTTGACCAGTTAATCCCTGTTTGGTGGCTTTCGCTCAAATTTACACTCAAGATTTTTACATCAATTAACACCTCTTTGGTGAGCCGTTTTACCAGAGTTTTAATATATCGGTCTACAGCGTCCAATTGCCGTTTGGTTCCGGTAACGGTTACCAACCCCGCGGTTTTGTCAATTACAACTTCCGGAGTTTTGGCATTGAGGGGGTCGGGGGAGTTGTTTCTCAAAAGGGCGGTTACATCTTTTTTAATTTTACTCCAGAGGTCGGATTTAAATTGGGATTTGACGGTAGACCCTTCCAAAGTTGAGGTTCCCCCGCTGGTGGGGGCATTTCCCCCAGTCCCACCGGTCTCTCCTCCACCTCCAGAGTTACTGGAGGTGGAGACCATATTTGAACCCTGTCGGCTCATTGCAATCCAGTCCAGTTTGTAGGTTTTAGTTTTGTAATAGCTCACTTCCAAAGTGTTACCATTGAGGGTATAAAATAGCCCCCGTTTTGCCAAAATCAAATCCAGAATCTGGCGGAGGGTCATATCTTTTATTTTGACAAAGGGCATTTTTTGGTCTACTTTTTTCTCCGCTTGGGTATCGGTGTAAACCACATTTATACCACACTTCCCGGTTGCCAAATAAGCTAAAAATTCCCGAATTGTCGTCCGATTTTCCGGGTTGAGACTATTGGTATAGGAGAAGAGCCGATTGGAGCAACTACCCCATACAACTCCCACTATCAAAAGCAACGCTACCACTACTCTTTTCATCTATTTCACCTTTATTGGGAATTGATTAAATAGCCGTTTGGTTATCATTTTTTTGCCACATTTGAGGGTTACCCCATCGTCAAATACCCGCCAAAGGATACAAGTGGCGACCGGTTCTCCCCGTTTGAACCATTTCTTTTCTACATTTACCAATTGATCTCCCCGATACTTGAGAACTTTCAATTTGGCACTATCGTCCAAAATTGCCAAAACTTCAAAACTATATCGGGTTTGAATCACCGGCTTTTTGGGTTTAATATCCACTTTCACCGGTGGAGTCCAAAAGGGGGTTTTCATTCGATTGAAATTCTCCAGTTTAAAATTGTAATTTAAAAGTTTAGTTACTTTTTTGGATAACTCCTCAATCTCCCTCTCCTCCGGAGAAGGTGGTTTAATCTTTTCCGGTTTTTTTGCTTGAGGTTTAGGCAGATTTGGGGGTTTTGGCATCGGTTTTTCTCCCCCCCAAAGGAGTGCCCCGGTTATCAATAAAAGCACCCACTTTCTCATTTTTTAAACCCATACACTTCCAGTTGAATCTGGAAAGTTTTATTTTGATCCATAGAGAATCCTTTTACCCTTACTAAGTCGACTCTTTTTTCCAGATTGTAGATAAAATCGACCACATTTTTATAGGGTCCCCCTCCTGTCAAATTGAGGTCCATTCTTGGCACCAAAAATTTTTGTTGGAATCTGGCACCGGTGGCATCTTCCACGGCAATTTTTACCTTTTTAATATTTTTTTTCATTTTTTTCCGGAGTTTTTTAATCTCCTTTTTTATTTTACTCTCCTCCCCTTTGGGCTCCTTCTTCTCTTGATTGACGGCGTAAATTACATTACTCAACCGGGCAAATTTGAGTCCTGTAGTTTTGGTGGTATCGGCAATATAACTCAAAAATTCAATCCACTTTTCAATATTAAATTGCAGAGGTGAGAGGGCAGAGGTCAACTCCTCCACCTTATTTAAAGTTCTCTCCAATACCACTTTCTCCTTCTTATCTTGGGCAATTTTCCGGTTAACTTCCGCAATTTTTCCTTTAATTTCCCGGATATCTTTCCGGAGTTGACTTACTTCATTGGTATACTTGGTGAATCTTTTATAATTTTGATCTTTATAATCCATTACCGCCGGAAATACAAAATATCCGAAAAGGAAAATGATTAAGGCAACTGCCCCTCCAATTATCATATAGACTTCCTGCTCTTTCCGCCCTTCAAATTGCTCATCTATCCGGTCTAAAAACTCTTCAAATTTCTCCTGTTTCCCGTGTCCGTTCATTTTTTCCCTTTCTTATTTTCATTTAAGGGTTTTTCAAATTGGAGGGGAGTGTTTTCATCGGTAATCATTAAAGTGGCAGTATAGACCCCCTTCTCTTTCACAATTTCAGGGGTAAAGACATTGAAGCCGGCATCTTTTAATTGTTGGAGAAGTCGGGGGATATTGAATCGGCTATGGGTGTAAACCGAAACATTATACTCCCCATTCTCCATTTGAATCCTTTTCAGATAGACATTATTCCGATTCATATAGTAGGCAATATCGGTCAAGTTTTGGGAGACGGGGATATCTTTATATTTGAATTTGTAGAGGGAGTTTATCAAATCCCGATTCAATTTTATATCCCCTTTCAATTTGGCAATTTTCTCCTCAATTGTCTTTAAAATCCCCTCTTCCCTATTCAATTCCCCCTGAAGGGAGAGTTTTTGGGAGCTCAATTTGGTTTTGGTTTCATAAACTTGATTACTCCGGAAATTGTAAAAGAATCCAATTCCCCACAGAATTACCGCCGGGATAGTCAATAGAATTGTAGTGGCAATTGTTGCCCCCAAAAGTTGCCCACTGGGACGGAAAAAGAGGGTCGGCTTCCGGGGGTGGAGGGTAAAGTTATAATCCAATTTGCCGGTTTTATAGGCGTAGTGGGTTTCCAGCATTGCCAAAAAGAGGAAAGGCTCAATGGGCAATTGATCAAGGTTATACTTTTTGGCAAATTCGAAACTATTTACATCGCTAATTGTTGAAAATTGTTTACTCATATATTCTTCAATTCCGGCAATTCCCCCATATTGACTGGTAATAAAGATTCGCTCAATATCTTGAATATTGAAAACATTGGGAATATCGGCAATGGTATTCTCGATAATTGTAATCAGTTTATCAAAGACCCGTTTCAATCTTTCAAATACAATCTTTTCCCCTCCCCGATAGCGTCCCTCAATTAACCCCTTTTGGTGGAGAAGGCGGATAAAAGTGCTTTTATTAAAATTGGCAATATTGAGTTCACTTAACTCTTCCCACACATCATTTAACCCTTCACTGAGGGTTTTAATTGTCAAAAGCTCTTTTCCATCATAAAAGGCGATAAAAGTTTTATCTTCCAATAACACCACAAAGGCATCGGTTGCCGGCTCCAAAATATCATTATAGAGGGCACCAAAGGAGAAGGCAGGGAAGGAGAGGTAATCCAGATAGCCGGTCTCCTGAATAATATCGGCATACTCAAACTCCACAAAGGTGGAGGGGATAATTACCGCTTCTACCCCAACTTTTTTCTCATTTTTCAAATTTTTAACCAATTTATATTTGATGATATACTCTTCGGTCTCATCTATCCCGGCATTGGCATAAATTTCAGTCTCAATCATACTCATCAACTCATCGGGTGATGATGTTCTCTCCACTGCCCCTTTATCCAATTCAAAACTATAAAAGATAGCTTTTTCCAATGGAAGATAACTACAGAGAAGGGGCTCTCCTTTGAGGGTGGAGCCCCGGTAAATCCGGATAATTTTCCGGTCGGCGTGGAGAATATACCGCTCTTTATCCTTTACCCCTATTACCTCATCAACATTATAATCATACTTTTTCAAATATTTTCTGAACTTTTTGGGAATAAGTTTAACCCACCCCTCCTCCTGCACCCCCTCTTTAAATCTCTTCAATTGTTGTAGTCGCCGGAATCTACCTATCCCCATCATTGTTCAATCCTATAACCCAAATCTGCCAATCGTTTTTTATTTTTTGTCCATTTGGGAACCACTTTCACATACAACTCCAGATAGATTTTTTTTCCACTGAATTGCTCCAAAAGCTTTCGGGCATACATACCAATTTCCTTTATTTTTCGTCCTCTTTCCCCAATTATTATACCTTTCTGGGAGGATCTCTCGGCAATAATTGTTGCATATACCCGGTCTAAATGGGGGAGTTCTTCAATTTTTTCAATAATAACATCGGTTTCATAGGGGAGTTCATCTCCCAACTTCTCAAATAGGGCTTCCCTTATCAACTCTTTGTAAATATCCCTAATATGTTCAGTGGAAATAATTTCTGGGTCAAAATAGTATGGATGTTCCGGCAATTTCTCTACGATTTTATCCAAAAGCTCCTCTTTCCCTCTTCCGGCCACTGCACTGACCGGCACAATTTCCGCTTCCCGGTTTACTTCCAAATACTCCTCTTTTTTCTTTTCTACATCTTCCCCTTTTACCAAATCTATTTTGGTTAACACTACAATATGGGGAATTTTTTTCTTATTCAATTCCAAAAACCACTTGTAACCTTCCAGATTGTCCCGAACATCGGCTACAAATAGAAGTAAATCACTCTCCCCAATGGTCTTGAGAGCCTCCCCCAACATAAATTTATTCAACAATTTTTCCTGTTGATGGAGTCCCGGAGTATCCACCAAAATAATTTGAGCCCCCTTCCACATTACTATACCATTTATCCGTTTCCGGGTGGCATTGGCTTTGGGCGACACCAGAGCAATTTTTTCCCCCAATAACCAGTTTAAGAGTGTAGATTTTCCGCTATTGGGTCTTCCCACAACCCCCACAAACCCGGCTTTGGTCATAGTTCCACCTTTTCAGAAAATTTACCCACTGGTCTAAATCTAAACCCAACTATATTTTCATTTTCTTTAATTCCCATTAATTTTTACCCCCTCTTTTTGAAAGTTTAACATAATCCCCCCCTTTCCAGTTTCATTTCCGTTTGTTACAATCTAACCAACCTTTTTCCGGTAACTTAATCCCATATCCCAACTTCAAAGGTTTTAGTTAAATGGACGACAAGCGGTTTACTCCTTTTTGGGAAAGAGTAAAAGGGGGATTACACAACTTTTTTCGGACTCTCAACTCCTACTTTGTAATTTTCCGATGGAAATTTGGAAGGGTATTGAAGTTTATCTGGAAAATTATTCTGGGGATCCTGATTGGAATGGGGCGGATTTTCCGGTTCTTTTTTACCCTTTTTCTGATTATTTCCGCAGTAATTGGAGGAATTGCCCTTCTCTATTTCCTCCATCTCTACAAATCGGTGCAGTTTATAGAGGAAAAAATCTACTACTACAATCCTCCATTGACCACCCGCTTTTTCGACAATAAAGGGAAGTGGATTGGCTATCGGTATAGTAAAGAGAATCGAATCTATGTCGATTACAAACATATCCCGGGAAGGGTAATTGAAACCCTTTTGGCTACTGAAGATACCTCTTTTTTTGAACACCCGGGAGTAAATGTTAACGCCATTTTCCGGGCTTTAATTAAAGATATTAAAGCGGGACGGAAAGTTGAAGGGGCATCTACAATTACCCAGCAATTGGTGAGGAACCTCTACTTGACCCGGAAAAAGACAATTGAGCGGAAAATAAAAGAGATAATTATCTCTTTGAAAGTGGAAAAGGAGATTTCCAAAGAGAAAATTTTGGAGAGATATCTCAATCAAGTCTTTTTCGGAAATGGCTACTACGGGATTCGGACTGCCAGTTTGGGGTATTTCCACAAAGACCTGAATCAACTGGATTTGAAAGAGATTGCAATGTTAATTGCCCTTCCAAAAGCTCCCAGTCGATATAACCCCATTACCCATTATGAAGATAATATTGAAAGGGCAAACAACATTATTCGCCGACTCTTCTCTTTGGGGTGGATTAGTTATCCCGAATATAGAAAAGCTGTTCTGGAACGCCCCAAAGTCTATAAAAAGATGTTGAAAGAAGAGGCAGGTTACGCAATTGATACCGCCATTGCCCGGCTCAAAGGAAAACTTCCCAAACTTTTGAGCAATGGGTATGATATTTATCTCACCGTTGACCTTCCCACCCAAAAATTGGCAGAAAAGACAATCAAATGGAACTACAACCGCCTCACAAAAAGATACCACGACCTCCGGGGACAACTCAATGGAGCCCTAATCTCCCTCGACCAGACTACCGGAGAAGTTAAAGCGGTAGTAGGTGGAAGGAAATACCATCGATTGGGTTATAACCGGGCATATGACGCCCGCCGGAGTGTGGGAAGTAGTATCAAACCTTTTATCTATTTAATTGCTCTGGACCACGGCTATAATCCCGCCACTTTAATTCCCGATATTCCCCGGACTTTCTGGGTAAAGGAGAATGGAAAGTGGAAACTCTGGAAACCCCACAACTACGAAAAAGACTCCAAAGGTATGATTCCCCTCCGGGAAGCTTTGGTGCACTCCAGAAACTTGGCTACCGTCAATCTGGTCGCCCAACTGGGATTGAAAACCGTTGCCCGGGGACTCCGACACTACGGCTTTAAAAATTTCCCTGTTATCTGGAGTATAAGTTTGGGAAGTATAGGGGATAATCTTTGGGATTTTGCCGAAAGATATACCAATATCTCCAATTACGGAAAAGAGTCTAAAATCTATATAGTAAGGAAAATTATAGCCCAACGGAGTGGAAAGGTAGTATTGGAAAATAAACCTACCCACCGGGTTACAGACTCCCCAGCCCAAACCTATATGATTATAGATATGATGAAAGATGTAGTTAAACGGGGAACCGGAAAAAAAGCCCAAGTTAAAGGGATTGAGGTCGCCGGAAAGACTGGAACCACCAACGATTTCCGCGATGGTTGGTTCAATGGTTTTACCCCCAATAGTGAAACTATTATCTGGTTTGGACGGGACGATTACAAACCGATGGGGCATAAATTGACCGGAGGAAAAGTCTCTGCCCCCGCATTCGCCTATTTCTACAGAAAATTACTTTTAATTCATCCTGAACTGAAACGCCACTTTAAGGTTCCAAAAGGAGTCCATCACTTCACTCTGGGAAATGGGAAAAAAGAACTTTACACCTCCAAATCTCCACCGCCTCCGCCAACTCCTGAACAAACCGGCTCTACCACCGGTGGAGGGGGCGGTGGTGGAGGTGGGGGTGCCACCCCCGGAGTTAAGGGAGATGCCGATACTCCTCTCTTCTAATCAAGCTCCCCTCTTTCCCCCCTCAATTTTGTGATATGATTTGACCCAGTTTTCTCCTCAATTTTTCAGATAGATTTATAAATTATGGATAGAAGGAGTTGGGTTTGTTTGGATTTATTAAAAAAGGGTTGAAAAAAACCCAAGAGGTAATAAAAAATGTTGTGAGGGGAGAAAAAGTTGGGGAAAAACTCCCCAAAGAGGTAATTGAAGAGGCATTAATAGAAGCCGATATAGATTATGAACTGGTAGAAAAAATTGTAGATAAACTCCCCAAAGAGGTGGAAAGAAAGAGATTGAAAAAAGCTCTTTTAAACCATTTTCCCTATCAAGGAGAGGAGTTTAAAATAGGGGAGCATCGCCCTTTTTCTATTTTAATTATCGGCGTCAATGGAGCGGGAAAAACCACCACCATTGGAAAATTGGCACACCGGTTTAAAAATGAAGGATACTCTGTAATTTTGGGAGCCGGAGATACATTCCGGGCGGCGGCAATTGAACAACTCTCCATCTGGGCAGAAAAATTGAATGTGCCCATTGTCAAAACTAAACAGGGACACGATCCGGCAGCAGTTGCCTTTGATACCATTGCCAAAGCCAAAGCCCGGGGAATAGATGTTGCCCTTATCGATACCGCCGGACGACTCCACAATAGGGTAAATCTCCAACGGGAGTTGGAGAAGATTGTCCGGGTAGCCAAAAAGGCAGACCCGGAAGCCCCCAGTAAAATTTTTCTAATTTTGGACGGCACCCAAGGAAGTAGTGCCGTAAACCAAGCCCAAATTTTCAACCAGATTGTAGGGGTCGATGGAATTATTGTTACCAAACTGGATGGCACCGCCAAAGGGGGAAGCCTTTTTACTATTGTAAACCAATTGAAACTTCCCATCTACTTTGTAGGAGTCGGAGAAAAAGAGGAAGATTTAATTCCCTTCAACCGGGAAGAGTTTATCGACACAATCCTCGACGCCCTCTATCAACCCCAAAGTGGAGAATAGAGACTCTTTTTCCATTTTTAATTTTCTGCTCTTGAAGTTTCCACCTTTTAACTTTTTCTCCCTTTGATGAGGTTACAATTTCTCACAGGAGGGGTTTAACAAACTTTGAAAGTTTTCTTTTTTAAAACGCCTAAAAAAGGCAAAAGAGGAGAAAAAAATGGTTGTCCATCTCTGTTGCAGTGTCGATGCCGGCTATTTTCTCAAAAGGTTAAAGGAGGAGTTACCGGAGGAGAAATTGATTGGCTACTTTTTCGACCCCAATATCCACCCCTACGCCGAATTTAAATTACGGAGTCTGGACACCCGGCGGGTCTGTGAAAAATTGGGGGTTGAGTTTGTGGAGGGTCCCTATCTGTTGGAGGAGTGGTATACCCGCACCGCCGGATTGGAGAGGGAGCCGGAAAAGGGGAGTCGGTGTAGCCAATGTTTCGATTTTTCACTGGAGGAGAGTGCCAGATTTGCCAAAAAGATTGGGGAAAAAAGGGTTACCACCTCCCTTTTGATGTCTCCAATGAAGAGTCGGGAGCAGTTGAAACAGGTGGGAGAGTATCTGAAAGAGAAGTATCAAATCGACTTTTTTGCACCAGATTATCGGAAAAAGGGAGGCACCCAAGCCCAACAACTTTTTGCCAAAGAGTTGGAAGTTTACCGGCAAGATTATTGCGGGTGCATTTACGGACTTTGGAACCAAAAAAAGGAGTTGGCAATTGTCGACCTCTCCTCTCCGGTGGGTGGGGAGACCCTCCCGGGGAGTGTGGAGGAGAGATTGGAGCTCTACCGATGGCGGTTGGAGTTGGAGGAGGCGGGAGTCCCCTACAAAATCCGAAAGGAGGAGTTTTTAAATTATCGACTCCTCCGGGGCGGGGTAAAACGGCGGAAACCGGGAGAGAAGAGTTGGAAGGGAATTCCAACTTTTATCCTCTTCTACTCCCATTTATCCCGCCCAATACGGGGGGAGATTGTGGGGGGAAGGGGAGGAGTGGGAGAGTTTAACCGGAAAGGGATTCTCTTTCTGGATTTGGAGGAGTTCAATCGGCTCACCTCCCTCAATTACTCCACAATTTGGGAGCTTTACCAGACTCCCCCCCATTGGAAAACCCAGTTGAGATTGAGGGAAAAACTCTTCTCCTCCCCCTACTCCCTCTCCCCGGTTGTAGTGGTTGAAAAAATTGAAACAGGTTACCGGTATCAAATTGAAATTGAGTCGAAACTTTTCCCCGACACCCGGGAGGAGTTGGTTATAATTCCCCAAAACTCCAAAGGAGCCGACAATGGCAGAGGATATTTTGAAAATAGGGAAGTATCAGTTTAAAAGCCGATTGATTGTAGGAAGCGGAAAATACCCCGATTTTAAAACCACCCGGGAGGCAACTTTAGCCAGTGGGGCGGAACTTATCACCGTTGCAGTCCGGCGGGTCAATATCCTCAACCCCGATGAGGAGAATTTGATGGACTATTTTAAAGATACCAATGTAAAAATCCTCCCCAATTCCGCCGGGTGCACCACCGCAGAGGAGGCAATTACCCTCTTCCGACTGGTGCGGGAGGCAACCGGTATCGATTTAATCAAATTGGAGGTTATTGGGGATACCCAAAAAACCCTCTACCCCGATGTAATTGAAACTTTGAAAGCGTGTGAAGTTTTGGCAAAAGAGGGGTTTGTGGTAATGGCTTACACCAACGACGACCCAATTATTGCCAAAAGATTGGAAAACGCCGGGGCAGCGGCGGTAATGCCTTTGGCAGCCCCAATCGGGAGCGGATTGGGGGTTCAAAACCGCTACAATGTGGTGTTTGTAAAAGAGGCGGTAAATGTGCCGGTAATTGTAGACGCCGGAATAGGCACCGCCAGTGATGCCACCATTGTAATGGAGTTGGGGGCAGATGGGGTTTTAACCAATACCGCAATTGCCCAAGCCAAAGACCCGGTTAAAATGGCGGAGGCAATGAAATATGGGGTAATTGCCGGAAGAATGGCTTACAAAGCGGGACGGATTCCCAAAAAACCCTACGCCACCGCCTCCTCCCCAACTGAAGGTATGATTCAGTTTTAATCTCTTTTTTCCTCCCCTTTTGGGGAAAGGGCAGAAATTAAAGGAAAAAAAATTTAGCTTCCCAATTTCTCTCTTTTTTTTAA
>Ga0256843_1003039_pt1 | contig 11846 bp, 10 predicted proteins | sample AlvinellametaG_FD_191572 | JGI IMG/M metagenome (GOLD analysis project Ga0256843, IMG submission 191572) | Pompeii worm associated microbial communities from hydrothermal vent at the East Pacific Rise, Pacific Ocean - Alvinella | ecosystem: Host-associated > Annelida > Integument > Unclassified ... | reverse complement strand
ACCACCGATAACTAGTACCTTTTTCTTATCACTTGACTCTTGTGCTTTTTGTGGTAGCTTTGTAATGTTTGTTGTAGAGTATAGGTATGGTGTTAGAGCTTTAAACTCTGCGGCACAAGTATCAACTTCATTGTACTCTAGTTTGATACCTAACTTTTCTCTAGCATTATAGATGTCATTTTCTGTAAGGTTTAGTCCATCTTTTTTATTGATGATTTTTGCTATCATAATATCTGAGAAACCTTGAGATTTGACATCTCTAAGTCTTGTTTCATCTGAAAGTAAAGATATATCCATACTTTTTTCACACTCTACAAGTTCTTGAAGTTGATATAAGAACCATCTATCTATCGCACACAGTTCAAATATCTCATCTACACTCATACCTCTTCTAAATCCTTCATATACATAAAGCATTCTATCAGCATTTGAACGGCGAATCTCACGAGTAAGAGTCTCATCATCACACTTGATAAATTCAAATCCACTAAGACCAGTCTCAAGTGAACATAGAGCTTTTTGGAATGACTCTTTGAAAGTCCTACCTATCGCCATAGCTTCACCAACTGATTTCATACTTGTAGTTAGAGTTGAGTCAGCTTGTGGGAATTTCTCAAATGTAAATCTAGGAAGTTTTGTCACGATATAGTCAATAACAGGCTCAAAACTAGCAGGTGTTCCTGTGATGTCATTTGTAATCTCATCAAGAGTATATCCAACAGCTAATAAAGTAGCTACTTTTGCGATAGGATAACCAGTAGCTTTTGAAGCTAGTGCTGATGAACGGCTTACTCTTGGGTTCATTTCGATAACTATCATTCTTCCTGTTTTTGGGTTGATAGAAAACTGTACATTTGATCCACCAGTATCAACACCAACTTCTCTAAGGATAGCAAAAGAAGCATCTCTCATCTTCTGATACTCTTTATCTGTTAGTGTAAGTGCTGGAGCTATAGTGATAGAATCTCCAGTATGCACACCCATAGGATCAAAGTTTTCGATAGAACATACGATGATACAGTTATCTTCTCTATCTCTAATAACCTCCATCTCGTACTCTTTCCATCCTAGAAGTGACTCTTCTATAAGTATCTCACTGATAGGTGAAGCCTCTAGCCCACCTTGTACTATCTCTTTGTACTCATCCATGTTATAAGCAACACCACTACCACCACCAGCTAGTGTGTATGATGCACGGATAATCAAAGGGAAACCTATCTCTTTGGCAGCTTCTAATGCTTCATCCATATTGTAAGCATATTTTGAAATAGGCAAATCCATACCTATTTTGATCATAGCCTCTTTAAAGGCTTGTCTATCTTCACCTTTTTTGATAGCTGCGGGATTGGCTCCTAGAAACTCAACACCCTCAAGCATACCTTTTTCATGCATACTCATAGCAACATTTAGTGCTGTTTGACCACCCATAGTAGGCAGTATAGCATCTATATTTTCTTTTTTGATAATATCAGAGATAACATCTTCTGTGATAGGTTCTATATAAGTTCTATCTGCAAACTGTGGGTCTGTCATGATAGTTGCTGGGTTTGAGTTGATAAGAACTACTCTATATCCAAGCTCTTTTAGAGTCTTAGCTGCCTGAGTTCCTGAGTAGTCAAATTCACAAGCTTGACCTATAACAATCGGACCTGAACCGATAAGTAAAATTGATTTGATATCTTCGCGTTTTGGCATGGAGAAACACCCTTGATTTTTAGTTTCAGATTATACTATAAATGGGTGTAAAATGCCCTTAAAAAAGGGCAAAAGACTAAAAGAGATCTAAAGTAGATTGTGGTTTATGTTGTTTTACTCTTTTTTTCTTTTTCTTTTTAGGCTTAGGCTTATGTTTTGGTTTAGGTTTTGGTTTATGCTCTTCTTCTGGTATTTCTGGTTCTATCACTTCATCTTTTGTTTGTATGATATCTTCTCTTGTAGGTATAGACGATATGATAGGTATAGTATCATTATGATCAATATTAATTGATTTATTTGTTTCATTGTTTTCTATATTTAGTTTCATATACTCTTTCTTTGTTATATAATATGGTGTAATATTGCTATCATTGCTATCATACATTTGTACTAAATCAACTTTTGCATTATTGATAAGGAAAAAAGTTTTAGGGTGATATACATCACTGTATGTTTTGATATAAGCTATAGTGTAAGCACTTCTTAATTCTACCTTTGTAACTATACCTACTGGTATATCGGCAAAAAATATATCATCCATACCAGATGTTACAACTTTATCACCTTTTTCTATCTTGTGCCATTTTGGTATAAATTTGACAAGCATTTTGTTCTTATCTATACCTATAGCAATACCTGGTACTTTCTCTTTACCTATCACTACAGAAAATCTACATTTATTATCTGAAGTTAGATACCCATATAGTTGATTGTTTTTAAGTTGGGCTATACCAGCTGCTACAGTTCCTTGTATAAGTCCATATAGTTTATCTTCTTTTATACCTTTTGGTTTTGTTAGTATGATTTGAGAAAAACTGTTAAGCTTAACATATGATATAGTCTCTACTATGGATATATTTTCTGCTGGTAATCTACTGAGTTTTGGAAGCATTGTGTATATATCTTTAATCTGTTTGATATAATGTACTTGCTCTAGTAATCTTTTTTTAAGCACCCTGTTTTCATCTCTTAGTTTTTCTATAGTTTCTTGTTGAAAAAGATAACTTTGACTTTTATTCTCTAAATCCTGAGTGATAAGTTTATAGTTCTGTTTTATTGGATTTATGATATTGAGTAGGGCATATTCTATCTTTTGGTTATTTCGGCTCAGAAGTAGAGCCAAAATAAGTAGTAAGACAATAATAGTAAGAATTCTAGTCTTCATAAGCCATTTGTTGTAGCATATCTAGCTCTTCAAGAGCTTTACCAGTACCTTTTGCTACTGCCAACAGTGGATCCTCAGCTATATAAACAGGAAGTTTAACTATATCTGATAGATACTTATCAAGTCCACGGATTAATGCACCACCGCCAGTTAGTACGATACCATTTTCTACTATATCTCCAGCTAAGTCTGGTGGAGTAGTTTCAAGTACAGTTTTAAGTGCTTCAGCTATCTGTTCTAAAGAATCTCTCATAGCTTCACGGATATGTTCTGATGTTATCTCTACAGATGTTAAACTACCTTCTAATTGATCTCTACCTCTAACGATAGTTACCAACTCTTCTTCTAATGGTATGGCAGTTCCTATTTTTATTTTTAACTCTTCAGCAACTCTTTCTCCGATAAGTAGGTTGAAGTTCTTTTTAACATAATCAACAACAGCTTGGTCTATATGGTCACCTGCTACACGGATAGATTTACTTTGAACTAGTCCACCCAAAGATGTAACACCTATCTCAGTAGTACCACCACCAATATCAACTACTAAGTTACCATTTGGATCTTTGACAGGAATTCCAGCACCAATAGCAGCTGCCATAGGCTCTTCTATAAGATATACATATCTAGCACCTGCATTTTCAGCAGAATCTTTTACAGCTCTTCGCTCAACTTGTGTTAGTCCATAAGGTACACATATAATAATACGAGGTGAGAAAAATCTTTTTCTTCTATGTGCTTTTTCTATAAAGTATCGTATCATCATCTCAGTTACTTCAAAGTCAGCTATAACCCCATCTTTCATAGGACGAATAGCTTTGATATTGCCAGGAGTTTTTCCTACCATATCTTTAGCTTCTTGTCCTACGGCTAGTATGCGTTGTTGACCATGTTTATCATACTGTATAGCAACAACTGAAGGTTCATTGATACTTATACCTTGATCTTTTACAAGCACCAATGTATTTGCAGTTCCTAAGTCTATCGCTAAATCATTTGAAAACATACCCATTAGTTTTTTAAACATTTTTTTCTATCCTTACTTTTATGCACTTTTTTTTTGTTTGATATACAGTGGTTCACTTTTCTTTTTAACAACATTTTTAGTTATAACAACTTCATATCCTTTAAGTTCAGGCAATTCAAACATGATATCAAGTAGTATCTCTTCTAATATTGTTCTAAGCCCCCTAGCACCTGTTTTCCTCTCTATTGCTTTTTGTGCTATACATGATAGTGCTTCCTCTTCAAAAGTTAAAGTTACACCATCTATAGCAAAAAGTTTTTGATACTGTTTTATGAGTGAATTCTTTGGTTCTACTAAAATTCGTACCATATCCTCTTGAGTTATCTCGTTAAGTGTAGCTAAAACATGTAACCTTCCTATTAACTCTGGAATTAGACCAAAGCTTACCAAATCATCAGATTCTACTAAATGCAAGAGATTTTCTTCTTCTTTTTTTGTTCTTTTAGTTTGACCAAAACCTAGAGTATTACTTCCTAAACGGCGTTTGATGATATCATTTAACCCATCGAATGCTCCACCACAAATAAATAAAATATTTGAAGTATCTATTTGTATAAAGTCTTGGCTTGGATTTTTTCTACCACCCTTTGGTGGTATATTGACTATAGAACCTTCTATGATTTTAAGTAATGCTTGTTGAACACCTTCTCCTGAAACATCTCTTGTAATAGAACGGTTCTCTCCCATACGAGCGATTTTATCTATTTCATCTATAAAAACTATACCTTGTTCAGTCAATTTTATATCACCATCAGCTTCTCTATATAGTTTTGTAAGGATGTTTTCAACATCTTCCCCTACATATCCAGCCTCTGTAAGGTTTGTAGCATCAGCTATAGCTATAGGTACATTTAAAAACTTAGCTATAGTTTGAGCTAGAAGAGTTTTCCCTGAACCTGTAGGACCAATAAGAAGTACATTTGATTTGGATAAAATGGTATCATCATCTTCTATCTCTTTATCTCTAAAGATTCTTTTGTAGTGGTTATAAACAGCAACAGCTAGAGTTTTTTTGGCGCTATCTTGACCTATAATATACTCATTTAGCATTTCATACATCTCTTTTGGAGTATATAGGATATGAGTTCTTTCTTCTATATGCTGGTCAGAATTGTCTTGCTCTCCAAATAGTATATCATAGGCTGAAACAACACAGTTTGAACATATATAAGCATTTTCTCCTGCTATAAATGGATTATCTTTATTTTCTATAGCACCACAAAAATTACACTCTTTCATTTCCATTAATTATCCTCTTTATTCGTTTTTCTATCAAATGGTATGCCTCTTTTTGATTCCATTATAAATTGGCATAATTTTTTTATATTGGTTGATGAACTTGTTTCATATAAAGTTTTTGCTACATCTTGCAAAGGTTTTCCTTGTTCAAAAAGTTCTTTGTATGCACTTTTTAGTTCATTTATCTCATCTCTACTGATATGTCTTCTAAGCCCTGTGAGATTTAAACCTTTTAGTTTTGCACGATTTCCTTCAACTAAACAAAATGGTGGTACATCTTGAGATAATGCACTAGCACCAGCAACCATAGCATAATCTCCTATATGTACAAATTGATGTATAGGTGTCAATCCACCAATAACTACATGGTTACCCAACTCAACATGGCCTGCTAGTGTAGCACCATTTGCCAAGATACAGTTATCTCCCATTATAACATCATGCCCTAAGTGTACATAACCCATAAGCAAGTTTCCATTGCCTATCTTTGTGACACTTCCACCACCTTGGGTACCTGGGTTTATCAGAGTAAACTCTCTTATGATATTGTTATCTCCAATGATGAGTTGGACATCTTCACCACTGTATTTCAAATCTTGTGGAATAGAGCCTACAACAGCATGAGAAAAGATACGATTGTTTTTACCTATAGTCGTATCTCCATCTATCACTGCATGAGATGCTATAGTAGTTCCATCACCTATAGAAGCTTTGGCACTGATATATGCATAAGCACCTATAGTTACATCGTTTCCGATAGTTGCACCATCTTCTATGATAGCTGTTGGATGAATGTTTGACATGTTTTATCCCGTTTTATTTATCTACTATCATGGCTTTTAGTTCAGCCTCAGCTACAAGTTTGTCATCTACATATGCTTTTGCATCAAGCATCCAGATAGCACCTTTGTTTTTTATGACATTTAGTCTATATTCAAGTCTATCTCCTGGTTTTACTGGAGATCTAAACTTAGCTTTATCGATACTCATAAAATAAACAACTTTGTTTTCAATCTCTTCTTGAGTTGCATTGTCCATGCTTTTAAATGCCAAAACACCACCAGCTTGTGCCATACCCTCTATGATCATAACACCTGGATATATAGGGTGTCCTGGAAAGTGTCCTTGAAATACAGGTTCTGAGATAGATACATTTTTATAACCTACGATTGACTCTTTTGGAGTTAGTTCAGTGATTCTATCAACCAATAAAAACGGATATCTATGTGGAAGGATTTTTTGGATTTCAACTACATCATATAACACTTTAAAACCTTTTGTAAAAAATTAGTAGAATATTTTATCTAAAAGTTTGTAAAATTGTGATAAATCACTCCAACTCTAGCAAAACTTCTTTAACATCACTATATGTTTTGGCGTCACAAATGATTTCTACTTTACTATCGGGTATGCTTTCTACTACCAAGATAGCACTCAAATCATAAAAACTTAAAAGCTTTTCTCTTATGCTTATTTCCACCTCAAAGTTAGGTGGGGCATATATCAACTCTGTGACATTTTGGTAGTTGCTTTTAGATAGTTTGTTATAATTTGCCAATGTTATAAACTTAACCTCATCTCTATTTAGATAGTGTAGGGTATCTATCTTATACTCTATCTTACCTCTTGTGTATCGATTTTTGATAGTAGAGTAGGGCAAGAAGTGTGCTGGTGTTATCTCTTTTTTTACTTTTAAGTAACCATAAAGTAGTCTGTAGTTTAAAAATCTCTGTTTTACTATCTTGTAGTTGATGTTTTTTTCTTCTAAGGCTACTCTTTTATGATACAACTCTATCTTAGCCTCTATAGAGTTTGGTTGTATCTGGTTGGATATAGGGCTAAAAAGTTCATCAGCTAACTTATCTTGTATATCTCTTTGTTTTTTGAGTGCAAACATACAACCACAATAGTCTTGTCTATACAGAGCATCTTTTTTTGCAAGTATATTTTGTTGTTGTGTTCCATTGTTTTTACGATAATCTGGTGCGATAAAGTCTACACCATACTTATCACCTATAAGTTTACCTGAGTTTTCTAGTTGTTGTAGTGATTTTTTAGGGCTTGTTAGAAGGGTTGATGTATATATCTTTTGGTTTAACTCTTTGGCTTTTTTAGCACTAGCTTCAAATCTATGGTCAAAACATACACTACATCTAGCACCTTTTTCTGGTTCATCTTCTAGCCCTTTGATAGCTTGTAGCCATCTTTGAAAGTCATACTCTCCTTCTATCAGTTTGATACCTAGCATATCACAACTTCTTTTTACATCAAGAAGCCTTAAGTAGTACTCAGAGTATGGGTGTATGTTTGGGTCATAAAAAAAACCTATCAACTCTTCATTTGGATAATCTTCTTGGAGTTTTTGTAAAAAGTAGTGACTATCTACACTACAGCATATATGTACTAACACTAAACTTCCTTACAAATAATATCAGCTACATTTTTAGAGCTACCGTGACTAAGATAATCTCTAAGCTCTTTAGCTTTTTGGGCAAATAACTCTTTATTTGTATTTTGATACTCTTTTAGTAGGTTTTCAACTGTTACATCTTCTTGGAGTAGTTCATTGTGAAGTGTGGTGTTGTTGTATCTAGTCAAAAAGATATTTGCCAAACCTATCTGTTTGATACCAAAAATCTTAGTACCTATAAAAAAGTCTATCTTTTTAGCTATATATGCCAAAGTAAAAGGGGTTCCTATAAGTGCAGCTTCAAGTGTAGCCGTACCAGAACATACAAAGGCAAACTCACTTTGTGCTAGTGATGTTTGTGCATCATAAGATAGTTCAAATCCACTTATATCACCATACCAGTTATCTATCTTATCTTGTGATAATGTTTTTGGTATGACTAAGATAGCTTTTTTCTCTTTTAGTTGCTTTTTTAACTCTCTAAATATTGGCATAAGCTTTGTTATCTCTGCTTTTCTGCTTCCTGGCATATATGTGATAGTACCACTTTTAGCTTCATAGTGTGAAGTTATCTCATCAAGTAGTGGGTGACCTACATATTGAGCTTTATTATAGTACTCTATCTCAAAAGGCAATATACCCAAAAGCTTATCACAATACTTTTCTAGCTTTTCTACTCTTTTTGGACGAGATGCCCATACTTGTGGAAGTATATAGTAGATGATCTCTTTTTGTGGGTATGCTTTTTTAAGTTTTTTAGCAAGTGGTAAGTTAAATCCTGAACCATCCATAAGTAGTATTTTATCTACATCTTTTGCCAACTCTACTAACTCATTGGCTACTTTGAAAAACCATCTAATTTTTTTGATAGCATCTACTACACCCATGATAGCCATATCAGATATATCATATAGTGGTTTGTGTTGTGTTATGTTTTTATCAAAGATACCTACAAGTTCTACATCATCACTTATGTACTTTAACATCTCTTTTAAGTGTAGGTTTGAAGATGGTTCTAGTGCAGATACGAGAAGTTTCATAGTTATACCTTTTTAAGCGACTAACCAAAATGCCAAAGATGCTAGTACACCACCTATCAGGGCATATGGTAGTTGAGTTCTTACATGTTCTATATGTTCACACCCTGAAGCCATAGATGAGATGATAGTAGTATCTGATATAGGTGAAGAGTGATCACCAAATATCCCACCACTTATAACAGCAGCGATAACTATAGGAATATCCAGATGCATACTACCAGCCAAAGCTAAGGCTATAGGCATCATGATACTAAAAGTACCCCAGCTAGTTCCTGTAGCAAATGCCATCACAGATGCCGTGATAAAGATAAGCATAGGTATAAACTCAGTTTGTATATTGCCATTGAGTAGAGTTGCGATATATTTAGCAGTTCCCAAATCACCTATAACATTACCTATAAAAAGTGCCAAAATAAGGATGATACTTACAGGTATCATATCAGCCATACCTTCATATAGTGAAGCAAAGTACTCTTTGTGTGTTATGAGTTTTTTGGGTACATAGTAGATATATAAAAATATCAAAGTTACGATTACAGCATAGTAAACAGATGTAGAGCCTGAACCTTTAAATATATCACCATCTCCACTAAGATACAATCCTATAGGCACACTTATTACCATCAAAGCGATAGGAAGTACCATACTCCAAGGGGATTTTTCTATAGTATCAAGATCGGCTATAGGTTTATAAGGTATAGGTTTTGCATAACTCATAGGTGGTAGTTCAAATTTGAAGTATATAACTATAAGTACAATGATAAGTGTAAATATAGAGTAAAAATTATATATGATAGAGTGTGCAAGAAGGGATATAGCATCACCACTGATAACATGAGAGTCTATAGCAGTTGTGATAAGTCCCAAAAGCAAAGCACCCCAAGCATTGAGTGGGATAAGTGAGCATATAGGTGCAGATGTAGAGTCACATATATATGCTAGTTTTGCCCTACTTACACCATGCTTATCACACAGTGGTCTAGCTACAGTACCAGCAACTAAAGAAGTGATAGATGACTCGATAAAGATAACAACACCTATGATATAGGCTAAAAGCATAGCACCTTTTGGTGAGTCTATCTTGTTGGCTTTTGTAGATAGATAAGCTACAAATCTATCTACAGCACCACTGTTTGTTATGATCTTGATGATAGCACCAACTAGAAGCATAAAGATGATAGTTTTTGTTATCCACCCTTTAGCAAATAGTGCTACTATCCCGTCAAAGAGAGCTAAAAAAGCATCAAAAAAGTTGTAGTGATGAAGCACCAACTCACCGACAAATATACCACCCATTAGTGATATTACAACATCTTTTGTTATAATAGCTAGTATGATTGTCAGTAGTGGGATTGCTATTGATAATATTCCATATTCCATAAAGGAGATTATACCAAATATGAAACAAATAATACTTATAATCTTTGTAATGTTTACATCTTTGTTTGCAGAGGGTAAGATAGATACAAAGCAAATGATAGTAGTGACTACAAAAAGTTGGAATGATAACTATGGCAAACTACAACGATATGAGTACTCAAAACAAAGATGGCATAAAGTTGGAGATACTATCGATATAAAGTTAGGTAGAAATGGATTAGGTTGGGGGATAGGTCTTCATCAGACACCTAAAAATGCTACATATATCAAACATGAAGGTGATGGAAGAAGCCCAGCTGGTATCTTTGAGTTGAAACAGGCATTTGGGTATGAGCCTTATGATATATCTTATCCATACAAAGTGTATAAAAGAACAGACCACTGTGTAGATGATATACACTCCAAATACTATAACAAGATAGTAGATAGTACAAAGGTTGATATAGACTATAAAAGTAAAGAGTATATGAAGTTTGCAAAAGACTACTATAGCTATGGTATCACAGTCAATCACAACCATTTTGATGAAGATGGTGCTATAGCAGGTAGGGGTTCTTGTATCTTTATACATATCAAAGATATACCAACGGCAGGTTGTACCGTGATGAATAAAGCACAGATACAAGAGATACTAAAATGGCTTGATAAAGATAAAAATCCTATTTTAGTACAAGGTACTTATAAGAGTGTACAAAAGCTTATACAAAACTATATCAAGTAGAAGTAGTTTATAACCACTCCTTTAAACTCTCTATATCACTATATGATGTCATATCTAACATTATAGGTGTTATAGAGATATACCCTTCATTTATCGCTTCAAAGTCTGTTATATGCCCTTTTGTATCCATCCATCCAAGTTCAGGAAGTCCTATCCAGTAGTACTCTTTACCCCTTGGGTTGTAGTGTACTTCAGCATTATGTGCATATAGTCTGTTTCCAGCACGAGTGATTTTATATCCTTTTGAATCTTCTTTGGCTATAGGTGGTATGTTTATGTTGAGAAATTTTCTTTTTGGAAGTGGATAGTTATCTGTAAAAATCTTTTTGACCAACTCATATATAGCATCTTGAGCCAAACTATATCCAAACTCATCTATACTTTTACCAGACTCTGCATATACTTGAGATATAGCGATAGCTGGGATACCTTGTAGTACAGACTCCATAGCAGCTGAAGCAGTACCAGAGTATGTTATATCTTCACCCATGTTTGAGCCTATATTGATACCCGATATAACAAGGTCTGGTTTATTATTGGCAAACAGTTTGTTGAGTGCTAAAAATACACAATCACTAGGAGTTCCATCATCTAGTTTGTAAAAGTTCTCTTCAAGTTGTATAAAATGTAGTGGACGAGTAAGTGTAAGTGAATGTCCACAAGCAGATTTTTCTGTACTAGGTGCTACTACAGTGATATTTGCCAAAGGCTTTAGTGCTTCGATAAGAGCTTTTAGCCCTTTTGACTCATAACCATCATCATTTGTTATCAATATATGTTTCATTTTAAAACTCTTTATGTTTAATTTTTGTGTGATTATATCAAATCATATTGGAGATTTTTATATATAAGTCAATTTTTACAAAAATTAAAGTATTATCTTGCAATTTAATTTAGGAGTATTATTTATGATAGAAACTATCGCAACTACTGATGACTTTAAAAAACTTGTAGCAGATGTTACTTCACAAGATGGCTACAAAGAGCCTATGGCATTTGGTATAGCTAGAGTTGACAGAGGTCAAAAAAATGCTGATAAGATTTTACAAGCTAGTTTTGGACTAATCAACTGGCAAGAGAACTATGGAAGTGCAGCTGTGTTTATAAAAGCACTTCAAGAGGCTAAATGTGATGTGGATTTTAGTGGTAGTGAGTTTGTAGCTACTATCAAC
>Ga0256843_1003037_pt1 | contig 11850 bp, 13 predicted proteins | sample AlvinellametaG_FD_191572 | JGI IMG/M metagenome (GOLD analysis project Ga0256843, IMG submission 191572) | Pompeii worm associated microbial communities from hydrothermal vent at the East Pacific Rise, Pacific Ocean - Alvinella | ecosystem: Host-associated > Annelida > Integument > Unclassified ... | reverse complement strand
AAAGGCACCTTTGAGCCCTCTGAAATAATCGTGAGTTGCCTCATCACCATCGATGCTTACCCCTACATAGTTGAAAGTATCGGTTATTTTTTTGATATTGCTTTTTGTAAAATAAAGCCCATTACTTGAGAGATAGGTGATAATGCCGTTTTCTTTACAAAACTCTGCAATTTCAAAGAGATCCTTGCGTGTTAAAGGTTCCCCTCCTGAGAAGATGATAAACTTGACCCCATTTTCTTTCATCTCTAAAATGGTTTTTTTAATTTGTTTGGTTGTCAGTGTATCAACTTCATCAAGCGTTGATTTCGAATAGCAATGGAGGCATGAAAGGTTACATCGATTGGTAAAGTTCCATATCGCGATACTGCCATCGAGTATACGCTCTTTTTTATCTTCAACGACAGAAGCTATAAGGTTTGAGAGTCTAAACATTATTTTCCTTTTTGTTCTAAGACATAATCTGAGATGGCATCAAGTTCATCATCATTGAGATCTAGTTGTGTCATAACACTACGTTTGTAACCAAATTTTTTATACATAGATCTAGGAGAGATGATATAGGCCATGATTTCAGCTTTTGTTCTTTTGGATGCTATTTCACTAAATGGTGGACCAAAAGCGACTGCTGTTTGATGGTGGCATCCCCAACAGTATGTTTCAAATACTTTTTTTCCATCAAGTTTTTGAGCTTGAGATGTGCATGTTATAAGTAATAGTATTACAGCAATTCTTTTCATAATTTTTCTTTCTATTAATAATCAAAACTAGTTATATTGTAGCAAAACCTAGCTTGAATTTTCGCTTATAAAACCCAGAAAACAGGGAAAAATTTGTTTCTTTAGAGAAACATTATATTATAAGTTATAGTTATGAAAAAATGGTTGATGTATATCAAGGAAGTGGAAGTTAAAGGGGGTTTCTCCCAAAAGGGAGAAAAAAGTTTTTAAGCACCAGGAATAGTTTGGCGATGCTCAATAGAGTAAGTAAATGTTGGAGTTGTTAAACCTTTAATGTATTTAACAAATTTACCAGTTTTAGCTTCGTAAATACCGATACGACCAGCATTCCACTCAGAAATCATAGTCCAGTGACCATGGTTTGCAGGTTCAGCATGTAAAATTCTTGGAGTAACAGCTTTACCTTTAGCGTCTTTAACAGTTGGTACTTTCCAGCTGTAAAGTACTTTATGTGTTACAGGATCTGTAACTGTACCTCTTTTTGTACCTACTGTGATGATTCTATCAACTTCAAGAGTTTGTTTGTTGATTAAGTGTACTTTGTTCCAGTTTGCAGGACCACCTAAAACATTATCTGCCCAGATAAATGGTGTATGCTCACTTGTACCAACAAATAAACCACCACCAGCAGTTCTTACATTTTTCACAACATTCCAGTTTTTATCCCAGATAACTACATTACCAACATTCATGCTATCCGTTGCAAAAAGTTGACCATATTTTTCGTTATACCAAGATGAACCTTGACCTGGGTGTGGCTTAGAACCTGGACCAGTGTATACTTTAGCAACTAAAGATTTAGTTTTAAAGTCAACAACACCCATTACATCAGAACCTTGAGATGCGATGAATAGGTAACGACCAAACTCATCACCTTCATTTAAAAGACCATCATGTAAGATCTTACCAATGTTTGGAATATCACCAACAATTGGGAAGTCTGGTTTAGAATAATCTACAATGTAAACATGCCCTGCATCTTTAAGTGCAAATGCGATATATGGACCATACGGAGTATCAAATACACCAGCTACACGTGATGAACCAATGTTACCTTCTGTATCAATAACACTTGATGTTGGATACACTTTAAGTGGCTCAAGTGTCATAGCATCCATAAGTACTGCACCACCTGGAACGTAGTTTCCTGCCATTAGGTATTTACCATCTGGTGAAACTGCAAGACCACGTGACTCAGAACCAACTTGACACTCAGCTATTTTTTGTTGCCCTGGAGTGTTGAGGTCAAACATTGTTACAAGACCTGAACGGCTGATAGAGTAAGCGTAACGTGGTTGACGTTTATTTGTTACTGTTACGTGAACAGCAAATCCAGCTGGGTGTTTTGAAAGAATTTTACCACTTGTTCCATCGATGAAAACAACACGAGCAGCATCACGTTCTGTAACGAAACAGATGTCTGTATTTGCTTTTACATCAGCAGGATGTGGATATTTCTTCAAGAACTCCATTCTGTCGTTGAGTTTTTTCCAACCTTTTTTTACATTCTCTAAAGTAAGAACTTCGATTTTCTTACCTTTGAAGTGTTGGAGGTAGTCAACCATTTTGTCTGCATCAGCTTTAGTGAATTTTTCTTTAAACTGAGGCATTGCTGTACCTGGACGACCATTTAAGATAGTCTCAGCAAGCATATATGAGTTTTTCTTTGAAATAACTTTTGGACGTAAATCTGAACCAACACCACCTTCATGGTTTGGACCGTGACATCCTTGACACTCTTTTTCAAATACTTTTTCAACATTCATATTTGACGTGCCTGCAAAAAGCCCTGAACTTACAACTGCAAGAGCTGCAACTGACATAACTAATTTATTGAATCTCATTTTATTTCTCCTTACTAAAAATAAAGATGAAGCACGCCCCCAATGGAGGCATACCACTAGTTTTCGTTTTCTAAACGCTTTTTCTCCTGAAAATATATCCAAATCATTGGAAGTATTATAATTGTATGAAGAAAAATAGTTAACGTTAAAGGACCTTGGTTGAGCCAACCAAAAAAGCTTGGCACAACATCTGTAAATGGTTCAAACATCGTCTCTCCTTATCTTTCGTGAACTGGACTTTTACCAGTTGTAAGTAAATCTTTTGCAAGGAATACAAAACCTAAGAATGTTACAACACCCATAATAAGTCTCCAATCCATTGCCTGTGTAAACCACATACCACTTTGACCATCAAAGTATGCTGCCCATGTAGCACCCATTTGAGCACGAGATACAAGAACTTGAACATATCCAGCGATTGTCAGTGCTACTGTCATACCAACAACACCACCAGTAATCATACTTACACCCCAGATAGAAGCTTTAGTATGTTTCATCACTTTAATACCGTTTGTACCTTGTACTGCAATATACATCATACCTACAAGGATAGTTGCATACGCACCAAAGAACGCAAGGTGACCGTGTGCTGAAGTAAACTGTGTACCGTGAGTATAAAGGTTTACTTGTGGTAATGTATGGAAGAATCCCCAAATACCAGCACCTAAGAAGTTACCAAATGCATTAAGAACAAACCAAGTAAATGCAGGTTTGTTGTTGATAACAGATTTTACATGATCTTCATCAGTATGCTCTGCATTCATCTCTGCACCTTGAGTTTTACCCCAGTCATAAAGTACGTGGATAAACATAGCAACAAGCGGTAATGGCTCTAGTGCTGAGAACAATGCCCCAATTTCCCACCAGTACTCAGGTGTACCGATCCAGAAGTAGTGGTGACCAAGACCTAGGATACCTGAACCAAAGAGCATTGCAACTTCAATCCATAACCACATCTCAACTACTTTACGGTGTGCACCGATCATAGTAATAAGTCCGTATGCAGCGATTGCTCCAACGAAAACTTCCCATGTAGCTTCAACCCATAAGTGGATTACCCACCACCACCAGTATTGATCAATAGAGATATTGTCTGTAAAGAACATACCAGCTAAGTAAAGACCAGCAAATGCGATCATATCAGCCATAAGTACTGTTACTATTCCAGATTGTTTCCCTTTAATCCCAGTTAAGAAAAGGTTTGCAACAAAAGTTAATGCTACAACAACAATACCCCAGTCAGCCCATCTTGGAGCTTCGATATATTCACGACCCTCTGTAATAAACCAAATAGTTGTTTCATCAGCAGGACCAACTTGGATAAGAAGGTATACAAGAACAACAACTACAATAGCAGCCACAAATACCCAGTAAATAAGTTTACCGATCTTAATACCTACTGTTTCAATACCTGTTTCATCTGGTAATAACCAGTAAACAGAACCAAACATTGCAAAAACCATCCATACAACAAGAGCATTGATGTGTAAAATTCTAGCAATTGAAAAATCTAATAATCCAAAAAGGAAACCTGGCATTACATATTGTATTGCCGCTACCAGACCGAAAAGTAATTGAGCTCCAAACAAGATTGCAGCAAAAGTAAAATACCATGTTGCTAACTGTTTTGACTCTGATGTTAAATGATTACTTGCCATTTATTGCTCCTTGCATTCTTCCAAAGTTTCTTGGGAAACCATTTGTATCAATAGATGACATATGTTTTAAAAATGCAACCAAACCTTTTGCTTCCTCTGCTGTAATACCAAGATTTGGCATCATACGCGCATGTGTAGCATATTGGTCTGGATGTTGTAAGAATTCAGCCATCGCTTCTTCTTTTGTATCTTTTCCAGTAAGTGCCTGCATTGCTCCATCTGGACCCCATGCTGGATCTAGCCATGCTTTTGTTAAATCTGGTGCATAATATGCTCCATTACCAAGAAGTGTATGACAATCCATACAGTTTTTAGCCTGTGATCCTAACTTTCCTAAATGGAGTAATGCACCAGCTTCCTCTTCAGACCAGTCATCTCTTCCAAAAAACTTCTCTTTTTCCCCAATTACAGGAACCTCATGTCCACGTTTAGCATCCATTTCATATGTTATCTTGTAGTTGATAACTGTCGGACCTGGAACCCTCTTTGTAACACCGTTTTTAAGGTCTTCATCATTACCCATTGCAATTTGTGCTGATGTATCAAAAGTCAGCCAAATTAACAGGACCGATGCAAAACCAGTAACCCAAGTTGCTGAGCGTCTCCAGAAACGGTTATCACTCCATACAGATTTATTAGCCACTGTATCCTCCTATATTTATTTTGTCAATATCTACATCAATGTTCATTTTCTTCATGAACCTGATGCTGCATATAATAAACTGCAAAAGGGAGTAACAACAACCCTATAGCAGCGACAACTAAAGCTTTAGCGGTAAAATCACCCACATGCATTAAACTTCCCATAAGATACAGGCAGTATGCTGTGAGCATCCAAAAACCGTATCCTATATACATAGTCCAAGGTTTAAGGAGTTTTACTTTCACCGCAGTATAAATACCAACATATACTCCTCCAAAAACTAATACCAGTGCAGATGACACAAAGATAGGTAAAAAATCATCTAACGCTATCTCTGGTCTTATAACAGATGGATCTATCATGTTGCACTCCATTTTTTTTGTTTTAGTTTTAGAATCAAATGTATTCTAGTAAGTTCTTAAAAGAATTATGTTGATATAAATCAATTCTAAGAATTAATATAAAGAGTTTAGTTAAATTTTATTTTCAATGTAACTTAATGACATTTTTTTCTTTTAAAAAAACTAAATGATTAAAAATTAATCATATTTTTGTTCGATATGGTTAAAAATAAACCAATTTTTTAAAAAAAATAATGAAAATCCTTGATGTATATCAAGTTTTTGATGAAAAATTCGCTTTATAATTCCGACGTGTCATAGTGATGGATGAAATGGGTCTTCCTTCGCTGTTATAGTTCTTTGCAGGGAAAATTAGTGATGAAAAAACTCACAATTTCTTCAGTAAGAACATTATAATTTAGTATTGCCTAGATTATAAACAATTCAAAAACTACATAGGAGAAAAAAATGACATTTTCAAACTCTGCTGAGTTGTTGTCTTTTCACTGGGTTGCTTACAGTATCTATGCGGCTATGATTATTTCTGTCATAGCTTGGTTTGGATACAACCTTACTAGAAAAGATGCCAAATCGGTTTTTCGTATCCCTTTTTATGCGTATATTGCATTTTTAGTCGCAGGTGGTGTTGGTCACCATATTTTTACATACAATACAATTCCATGGGTATCTCAAGATATTACAAGAGATGAAATCAAACCTGATGCTGAATACAATTTTGAAATTGCTGATCATAAGTGGATAGGATTGCCAAAACAGATCGTTGTCCAATGTGGACAAACTATTAAGTTTGATGTACACAGTCGTGATTTGGTTTATGGTTTTGGTCTTTTTAGAAAAGATGGTTCTATGGTGATGCAGATGCAGGTTAATCCTGGTACAGATGTAAACGGTATTTTAGAGTCTAATGATATTCTTTGGACATTTAACCATAACGGTGTGTTTGATTTAACATCAACAGAGTATTCAGGACCTGCTCAATATACAGAAGATGGAAAAGATTTAATGTTAGTCAAAGATTTTGTAAAAGTTGTAGGTTGTAAAGATGGAGGTGGTAAAAAATGAGTTTCATGAATAATTTGATAAACGGTACCAACTTTGATCACAAAAGTTTAAATGCACTACAAAAAGTTACACTTCGTGCTGTTGTAATGAGTTTTTTATTTTTTGGTCTTGTTGCGATTGAGGGTATGATTATGCGTATGGTTGTTACTGGACCAATAAATCCTTTACCTCCAATGTTTTCACATCCTGAACACTATTTCTCTATTATGACAGTACACCCGATTGTAGGTATATTTGGTTCAACTTATCAGCTGGTTTTTGCTGCTTTTATGTTTTTAGTTCCTTTTTTAACAAAGAAGCCACTCTATAGTATTAAACTGGCAAACTTTGTTTGGATCATGATCACTGTTGGTACTGCTCTTGCATGGATAGCTGCTTTTATTTGGCAATATGCACCATTATATACACTTTATTGGCCATTACCTGCTGATACAAAACAGTTTAGTGCTATAGGTGGTATAGTATTTATTATCGGTGTTGCTTTAATTATGGTTGGAACATTGGGATTTATCTATAATATATATGCAACAATCTTTGCTCGTGTCGGTGTGCATAAAGACAAAACAACAAAAGAGCTTCTAATTTCTGGTTTTGGTATAGATGGAATGCTTAATCTTATTAACAAACTTCGTGGAAAACCACCATATACAAAAGAACCAGCTCTTGCACTTCCAGTAGTTGCCATTTTCCGTGGTACTGTTGATACATTTTTGGATGCTATTGTTATCCTTGGTGCGGGTATTTTGGTACTTGTATATCTTATTTTTGATGTAAGTGGTCATCCTTTGGATGTTGCTGCAATTGATGCACTTTTATATAAGAACTTTTTTTGGTGGGGGCTTGATCTTGTTGCTGATGGTCTAGTGCTTATCTATGTTGCTGGTTCTTGGTATCTACTTGCTACGCTAATTACTGGGCAAAAACTTTTCATGGAAAATGTTGCTCGTGCGGCACTTATGCTTGAGCTTTTAGTTTCTTGGATGGTATGGTCTCACCACCTTTTAGCCGATCAAAATCAGCCTGAGATGATGAAACTGATCTCTGGTGAGATGGTAACTGCGTTTGAGCTTTTAACACAGGGTCTTGCACTTTTCATTACTCTTGTTACGCTATGGAAAGCACGTCCACTTAAAATGACTATGGAGTTAAAATATCTTCTTGGTGGTTTGGTAGGTTTTGGTTTAGCTGTTCCTGCTGCTATTATTCAAGCTGATATGGGTATGAACCGTGTACTTCATAACACGCAGTGGATCATTATGGCGCATGTTCATATCGCTTTAATTGTCGGTTTGTATATGACACTTTACAGTGCTTTATATGTACTTTGGCCAATCGTTACAAACAATACAAAGATGTATTCATCAAAACTCTCTAACGTACACTTTTGGATGTATCTAATTGGTGGTGTAGGTATGGGTGCATTTGGTGGTATGGCAGGTATTGATGGGATGTTGCGTCGTCACCTTTATGTTAATGGTGAATTTAATACATGGATGATACTTGCTGCTATCTGTGGTAGTATGATTTTAATAGCATGGGCAGTGTTCTTATATAACATTGTTATGTCTATCGGTATTAAAGGATTAATTGGTATCTTTTTACCAGCAGAAGACAAAACTGCATCGTATGGTATTGAACCTGAAGTAGTTGCACAGAATCATAAAGTTTAATGAAAGATGGGAGATTTCTCTCCTGTCTTTTGATGAAAATGTAAAATTCTATATATAATGTATAGTATATATAGAATTTTGTATTTAGAAGTTTGAGAGAATAAGGAATATATTTGATACATTTACCAAGAGTAGCATTAGAGATTAAAACAGTTGGTTTATATGATTTGGTTTTGCAGGATGTTCAAAAAATTGCTGGTAAGACCAGAGTAAATGAAGATGAAATTTTAGAGATATTAAAAACTCATCCACAAATTTTAGAGGATTATAAACAGATCAATGTAGAGTATAATCTCAGTAATATACATCTGAAAGATATAGAGCTACAAAAAATTGATACTCAATGTCAAGAGGAAGCAAAAAAAATCAATGAAAATTTAAACCATTTGCGTGAAATCGAAAAATATACACTCGACTTTGAGCAGAGTGCAACTTTGGTTATTATTTTTTCTATAGAGTTTTTTGTACTTTTTTCTGTACAGTATTTTATTGTTCTTTTAGATTTAAAAGAGTGGCAATGGTGGATATATGGTGTTTTTGCACTTTCAATTGCCGTTGCATGGTGGTATGCTAAAAAACAACAAAAGCTCTATGCTATAAATAATGAGATATATGAAAAAAAATATGAAGAGACATTAAAGATGATAGCAGATTTAGAAGAAAAAGGGTGTATAAAAAAATCGGATCTTATTATTGCAGAGTGTGAAGAACATGTCTAAAGCAATAACCATACATTTCATTTGGAGTAAAGAACTCGCCTTAAAAGCAAGCAAGCTTTATTATGATTATGATATGAAACACTCTTCAAAACGCTATATAGGCTGGTTTTTTGTTGCATTAACGCAATTTGGGATTGTAGGTGCTTTAAAACATAATAGTTTTGGATTATTGTATCTTTCTACTTTTTTGGTGTTGTACTGGTACTATGGAAGATGGTATATTCGTCAAAGAATGATACAAAAGTATTATGATAAACATGGTACTGATGGAAAAGAGATAGTGTTTGAACTTGATGAAGAAGGGTTACATTTTGAAAACAATCTTACCCCATGGGAAGATATAGTTAAGGTTATAAAGTTTGAAGATGGTATTTTGATTCAAACACGCAATGCTACACTCTTTTTTGAAAATAATTTTTTTCAATCTTCCGATGATAGAGTTACTTTTATGAGCCTTGCCAAAGAGAAAGGAAAAGTCTGATGCACTATTTTTACATAGCAGCTGTAAGTTTGTTTGTTATAGGTTTGATTGTTGTTGCAGCTACTATGGATAAAGAGGATATGGATAAGCATGATTAAATTTTAAACATAGAATATCTCTTAATCTCCCTTAAAAAGGGTATAATTTCATCAATTATGAATTAAGAGAGATGATATGCAAACACCCTTAGAGAGTTTTATAGACCATAAAGCAGATACAGGTATGCAGTGTGGCTCTTACTCCATCGATATTCCACCTTTGCAAGAGGGGCAACAGTACCGCTTTCACTTTGATGCCGTAAAATGTGTAGGATGTCGTTGTTGTGAAGTTGCGTGTAATGAGCAAAATAACAATCCAGCCGACATTAAATGGCGTCGTGTGGGTGAGATGGAGGGTGGTGAGTTTCCAGCTTTTACACAACTGTTAAACTCTATGAGCTGTAACCACTGTATAGACCCTGAATGTCTTAAAGGGTGTCCTACAAACTCTTACATTAAACTCGATAACGGTATTGTTTTTCATGATGATGATGTATGTATCGGGTGTCAGTACTGTACTTGGAACTGTCCGTATCAGGTTCCAGTTTTTCATGAAGAGAGAAACATTGTCACCAAATGTCATATGTGTCATGAAAGACTTGATGAGGGGCAATCCCCTGCATGTGTACAGGCGTGTCCAGCAGGTGCTATTGAGATAGAGGTTGTCGATGTTGAGGAATGGCTTGCTCGTGATATAGAAGAGCAGGCAAATATGCCGTTTTTACCAGATGCCCGCATAACAAACTCTACAACACGCTACACACTCCCTGAAAATATGCCAAAAGATATGAAAGAGGTTGATGAGCATATTTTAAAACCAGCACATAAAGAGATACCTCTTGTTTTTATGACAGTGCTTACTCAGATCTCTTTGGGTGGATTTTTAGCACTTTTCTTAGGTGATTTTATGAGTTTGTTTGGATTTGAATCAACAAACTGGATTATGGCGCTTTTTGTGATGTTGCCAGCGGCTATTGGTTTACCACTCTCAGCTTTGCATTTGGGACGACCATTTTTGGCAATGACTGCTATGAAAAACATAAAAACATCATGGCTTTCACGTGAAGCCATGGCGTTGGGAATCTTTACAGCACTGATGTCGGGTGTGGTTGCGTGTTACTTTTTTGAGGTGCCTACACTCTTGCGTGTTGTGCTTGAACTTGTAACCCTTGGCATAGGTATTTATGGTATTTATGCACAAAGTATGATCTATCGCATCAAGGCGCGACCATCTTGGAACAGAATCACAACAAACTACAAATTTTTCGGTGTTGCCTATATTGGGGTGTTTTTAGTGGCGTTTATGAGCAGCTTAACAAATGTTCATGAAGCAGTTGTTCCTTTGACAACACTTGCAATGTTGGGGGCATTGGCGCAGCTTTTCTTTACATACGAAGATATACGTACCCTTGATTCAATAAAAGAGAATCGCTACCAGTTGCAAAGAACCAAACGTCTTTTAAATGAAAACTTTAAAAATATTAAAGAGTATCGTTATGTTTCATTGATTTTAGGAGGGGTGTTTTTACCACTTTTAGCACTTGTTTTTACCAGTGTTTCCCCAACTGCAACAGCGGTCACACTCTTTTTGGCTATGATGATAGTGTTTGTCAGTGAACTGGCAGATAGATTTTTATTTTATACAACAGTTGTTCCTCTTGGTATGGCAGGTGGTTTCTTCGTTGGAAAGCAGAGGTAGGTTATGGCAATTATACAAGTAGATGAAACAGAGTTTGATGAGGTTTTTCACAGTGCTTTAGAAACATATGAAGTGGTGATTTTAAAATTTGAATCTGCATACTGTGATGGTTGCAGTGCATTGGGATTTGAGCTTGAAGAGCTTGATGAGATTTATGATGATATTACTATTTTAGAGATAGAAGCTGCTGAGAATGAGTTTTTGACACAAAAATACAATGTAACAGAAGTACCTACTATGGTGATCTATAAAAATAAAGAGATCATATATCAGGGTGTAGGTGTGATGCTTGCTGTAGATATTTTGAATATGATAAAAGAGTAATAATATGATAGGAAAAATAAAAGATTTTTTGGGTTTTGACATTAAAGAGGAAAAATTTAAACTCTCCAGTGATGAGGTGTTTGGTAAGATTGCCGATGAGCGTAAGCCTGATAAATGGGTCTTTTCCACCTGTGGTTACTGTGGAGTAGGGTGTGGGCTTTACATCGGTGTCAAAGATGGCAAGGCAGTCTATACCAAAGGAAACCCCAAACATTTTGTCAATCAGGGAACACTCTGTCCAAAAGGGCTAAGTGAACATCAGATGATAAACTCTCCTCATCGCATCGCTACACCACTTATGCGTAAAAACGATGAACTCCAAAGTGTATCGTGGGATGAGGCGTTTTCCAAAGTGAGTTCTGAGTTCAAACGTATCCAAAAAGAGCATGGCAACAAAGCTGTGGCTGTTATTGGAACAGGGCAGTTTTTAACAGAGGAGTTTTATACCCTTGGGAAGTTTGTGCAACTAGGACTGCGTACCAACAACTATGATGGCAATACAACACTGTGTATGGCAAGTGCCGTGATGGGGTATAAACAGTCTTTAGGGAGTGATGGACCAGTAGGAAGCTACGAAGATTTTGAAAAAGCAGATACTATCTTTTTGATAGGG
>Ga0256843_1003035_pt1 | contig 11855 bp, 12 predicted proteins | sample AlvinellametaG_FD_191572 | JGI IMG/M metagenome (GOLD analysis project Ga0256843, IMG submission 191572) | Pompeii worm associated microbial communities from hydrothermal vent at the East Pacific Rise, Pacific Ocean - Alvinella | ecosystem: Host-associated > Annelida > Integument > Unclassified ... | reverse complement strand
AATCAAGAAGTTACGGTGCGCTTATCTCTATGACTGATGGTGAAACACTTGGTTTCTCACTTTTTGGTATTCAAGATCGTGGTGTACTTTTTATTGGTGTTCAGACAAAAGTATATGAAGGTATGATCATTGGTGAGCATTCACGCTCAAATGACCTTGTAGTTAATCCTATTAAAGGAAAAGCTCAATCAAATGTTCGTTCTTCAGGTGCTGATGAAGCAATTAAACTTGTTCCACCACGCGATATGTCACTAGAGCGTGCACTTGAATGGATCGAAGATGATGAGCTTCTTGAAGTAACTCCGAAAAATATTCGTATTCGTAAAAAATATTTAACAGAAACTGAGCGTAAACGCCACTCTCGTAAAAGTAAGTAAATTTTAAAATATCTGCATTTATGCAGATATTTCCCCTTTTGTGTGATAACTTTATAATCACTTTGTAATAATTTTATCATATTACGAACAATTATATGTTCTACCTCCTCTATTTCACTACAACTTCACTTATCATTTGTATAATTTAACTCTTAAATAAGAAAAGTCTAAAAAATTCAAAGAGGCATATTGTGAATAAACTAAAGAGTAAATCATTACAGCACGAATTATCACTTGTTAGTAAAAAAGTTGCAGCTGCACAAAGTAATGTAGAGATTAATTCTGTTGTAGAAGAGTTGATAACAACAGCTCTCGATGCAGAATTTTGCTCATTTTGGTTTTATGATGAAGCTAATTTGAGACTTTTACGTGACAGAGATAATGATACTTTAAAAATTCTCTCTTTAGATGAGAAGACAGGTATTATCTATAAATGTTTTATGACAAAAGAGCCAAAAATCTATAACTATCTCGCAAGTGACAGAGATTATGTACCAGAGCTTGATAATCCGGATAACATTAAGATAAAATCAAAGATTATCTATCCTCTTGTAGATGATATGGATAGACTGGTTGGAATTGTAACAGCCTATAACTCCATAAAAAGAGCTAAAAAATTCTATGAAGAAGATTTGCGTGTTTTAAAGGCTATTGCTCCTTATCTGATAGATATTACCTACAAAATGCATCCATGTGAAGATGAGAGTTGTTATTGTAGAAAAACAAAACCGAAAGTTGCTGAAACTAAAGCAAAAGAGAATATTAAAGAGCTTGAAACAGCAGGAGAAAGTGTAGAATCTTCAGATGAAATGCTCAACAGTATGAGTAACTTTATTCACGATATTCGCACACCTTCAAATACTCTGCAGGGATTTTTGGAGTTGTTGGAAGATCAGATAACCGATAAACGCCTCAAAGAGTACCTTCTCAATGCAAAAGAGAGTGCTCGTTTTATCAATGAGCTAACAACATCTATGTTAGACAGAATGTCTCTGCGTCATGAGAAAGAGGGAGCATCGCTTAAAGAGATAAATACAGCACACTTTTTTGCAAATATTGCAGAGATGTTTGTCTCAAATATGTATAACAAACGCATACATTTTAGTGTTTATATTGACCCTTTGTTGCCAAAAACAATAGAGGTTGATGAGTTAAAACTCAAACGCGTTATTATGAACCTTATCGGTAATGCCTACAAATTTACACCTTATAACAAGTCAATAGAGTTTGCCGTAAAATATAACAAACAAACAAAAGATGCAACTATTTATGTAAAAGACAAGGGTATTGGAATAGCCAAAGATAAACAGGCGCAGATTTTTGAAGCTTACAAACAGGCAGAAGATACGACATCACAAAAGTATGGTGGAACAGGGCTTGGGCTCTCTATATGTGCAGAGTATGTAGAGTGTCTTGGAGGAAAATTAGAACTTCAAAGTGAGCTAGATAAAGGTAGTGTTTTTTATTTTACTATGCCGTTAAATATTAAAGAGGATATTCCTACATTCAGTCCTATAGAAGATAATAATCTTAAAATTACAGTTCTGATGGACTCTAAAAACTCTTTTACACTCTTAAATATGGCACGCTATCTTGTGCAGATGAGTGTTGATAAAAATCGTGTTGAGGCAGTATCTTCTGTATCTGAAATACCTGATGATACGACGCACTTGATTGTATTTCAACACAAACTTGATCAGAGTGTTCATGAAGTGATTGCAAAATTTCCAAAGGTTCTTATTGTAGAAGAGGACCTCTTCTCTATGAATGCTGATGAGTTGGATGATAACTGTGAGTTGATGTCACAACACGGTTATTTTGCTGATGATCTTTACAAATATATTAACAGCAATAGAGCTCCTAAAGTACTGATTGTTGATGATGACAAAACAAGTATTCTGCTTTTGGAGAAGATTTTGGAAAATGAGTATTGTGATATTGATGTTGCAGAGAATGGGAAGCTTGCACTAGAGATGATTATTGATGCACATAAGAAACTCAATCCTTATTCTGTTGTCTATATAGATAATAAGATGCCGTTGATGACAGGTTTGGAAGTTTTAAGTCATGTAAGAGAGTTTGAGCAAGATAATAATCTTAAACCTATTTATGCAGTTTCAACTTCTGGAGATCTTTTAGATCTTGAAAAAGAGGGGAAAAATTTTGATGCTTATGTAGGTAAGCCGTTTAGAGTCAGTGAAATTAAAAACTTTTTAAATAATTCAAAGGAGATGTAATGACAAGACCAGAACCAACTGATGTTGAGCACGAAGTAAAGAGTATAGATCTGATTGTATCAAAATCAGATGCAGAGGGAAATATTACCTATGTAAATCCGATTTTTATAAAGATTTCTGGATATTCACAGGCAAGTCTGCTTGAGAAACCTCACGCAATACTGCGTCACCCTGATATGCCAAAAGCAGTCTTTAGATATCTTTGGCAAAATATCAAAGAGGGAAAAGATGTTGTTGCTTATGTAAAAAATCTCTGTGCTGATGGTGGATATTACTGGGTACTTGCTACTGTAAAGATGGCAAAAAATCCAGATGGTACTTTTAGAAACTATATGTCAACGAGAAAAGGTATTAGTGCCGCGGCAAAAGAGCAAATATCTGCTCTGTATGCAAAACTTTTAGAGATAGAGAAGAGTGAGGGTGATGAGGCTTCTTGGGAGGCTTTTGAAGCATTTTTACAAGAGAACGGACTTACTGAGAGTCAGGATTTTAACCAATATATGAAAAATTTAAACAAATAGGAGAATAAGATGATAGATTTTGATATGCAAATGAAAAAATTACGCAGTGTAAATGGATATTTGGGTTCAGCGGTACTGAACTACTCAGGTGAGACACTTTATGTAGATGAAGAGAATACAGGAACAGATATAGGATACGCTTCTGCTATCTTTAATGACTCGTTTCGTCAAATCAATGAGGCATCTTTAGATGTCGGTTTTTCTGATGTAAGCTCATTTGAGACAAAAACCGAAGATGGACACGTCTTTTTAATGAAGAGTGCAGGTGCTCATGCTGAAGATAACTATGCAAAGATTGATATCTTCTGTATTTTAAGAGATGATGGTAATATTGCACTTGCAAAGATGATTTTAGATAGATCGGCAAAGACAATTTCATCTGAACTGGCAAAAATATAATAAAAATTTAGGTTTGTAATGAAGAAAATATATCTAATACGAGATGCCAAAGCAGAGGGTTTTTCTCAGGGAATAAGTGATTTTGAGAGAGAGATTACGAAAAAAGGGAAAAAAGATATTCTAACTATTGGTTCTTATATGGCACTTCGTGGTATTTCGCTAGATATTATACTCTCAAGTTGTGCATTACGCGCACAGCAGAGTGCCATCTCTTTGGCAGAGAAACTCTCCTTCTCAGGAGAACAACACTTCCTGCAAGAGCTCTATTTCGGATCAAATGATGCTTTGTTGGAGATTGTAAAAGCACAGGATGACAAATTTGAAAATCTTGCTATAGTCGGACATAATCCTCAGCTCAATGAACTGATAAACAGACTGACAGATGAGCATATCAATAAAATACCTGCTATGGGTGTTGTTTCGCTTTCGTTTGATATAGAGAGTTGGAGTGATATTGATGAGAGTGTCGGTAAGATGGAGTTTTTTATCTACCCAAAACAGTTCAAATATTATATGCCAAAACAGATTCAGGCAACACTTCTACGATAATTTTTTATCCACTTTTTTCTTTTTTATCTCTGTTTTTGCAAGAGCCAAAAGTTCTTTGGCTTTTGTTGCATCTTGCGGATAGTTTAGAAGTAGTGTTGTAAAATCAAAAGTGATAATATCTTCTGATGTATAATGGAGCTTTTGTTTTTTAATGGCTTCTATGCTCTCAATGAGTGCTGCTGTATAGTTCTTTGATTTTTTTGGATCAAAGAGCAGGGCAAATGTATTGCCATAGAGACGTGCAAGTTTATCATCAGGCTCTTTCAGGGCTTGAAGAAGTGAAGCAATATGTTTTAAAAGCATATCTCCTGCGTGAGATCCATACTCTTCATTGACAAGAGCGAAATTATCAATATCGAGAAAAAAGAGAGAAAAAGTCGCATACTCCTCTATATATTTATCAACTGTTTTAAGAAAATACTGTCTGTTTGGAATGCCTGTTAATGTATCGTTCTCACTTGCAAACTCAAGCTCTTTTTTTATCTGTTTAAGATAGCTGATATCCTGTGCAACAATGATATTTTGAACAATATTGTTCTGTTTGTCTCTAAGGGGAATAATATTAGTATGAAAATATACCCTCTCCTGCATAGAATTTTTTGCTGAAAATATATTTGTCTCTCCGTCAAGTTTTGATTTTTGTGCATCGAAAAAGCAGGAGAAATGCTTTTGCAACATAGATGAGCGTTCAAGATTAAAAAAGTGTATGCAGGCATCATTAACATAGGTTATTATGCCATCCATATCGACATGAAAGGTAATAAGTTCTTTATCTATCTCTCTATAATATGCCTCTTGCTTTTTTTCCTGGCTTGTATCGTATATAAGTGTCTTTTTGTTAATCTCTTTAATAACATTTGCATAATCGTGTGCCTGTTGGGAGCGCTCTTGCATATAAGCGATAAAGAGAGGCTCCTGTGCATCCTCTTTAAAGAGTTCAATATCAAGATCGTAGAAGCTCTCACCACGGGCAATCATAGGAATTTTTATTTCGCTCTTTTTCTCTTTGAGTGACAAAATTGTATCTTCTGCACCTACAAGTTCCCATAGAACATCCCGTATATCACTGCCACTTTCTATATCCAGAGCATCTGCTTCAATAATATGAAATTTAGTGTCAAAAATAATATATGAGAGTGCGTGTTTTTTACAGAGAAAAGAGAGAAGATGTTTTTGCATATTATACTCCGATAGACTCTTTTATCTTTGCATCAAGAGACAAAAAGAGCTTTTCGACGGCATCACCACTCTTTGCTGATGTTTTAAGAACATCAATAACAGTAGGAGAGAGTTCTCTTATGGCATCAAACTCCTCTTGTGTGAGCGTATGGGGCATATCACTTTTGTTAAGTGCTATGGCTACAGGAGCATCCTTGACCACATTGTGACAGAGTTCTATGTGGTTTGAAAGAGCAGATATACTCTCCTCACGCAATAAATCAGCAACGATTATAAAGCCTTTAGCCCCCATAAGATACTGTTTATAGATAGGTTTAAACTCTGTATGCCCTTCAATATCCCATATCATTATGGTTGCATCGCCTATTGTTTTTTTAGAGATGCTGACGCCGATGGTACTGAGATACTCCTCACTAAAAGAGTTCTCCACAAAACGGCGGATAAGACTTGTTTTGCCTACACCAAAGTTACCGACAAGAACTATTTTATAGCTAAACATTAAGAGTTTCCATCTTCTAAAGAGACCTCAATAGAGCGTGCCTCTTTTGGGTTTTTACTGGCATCGACACCCTCTGGTGCTCTGTCAAATATCTCCTCTTTTATCTTGTTTTGAATCTTTTTGTTTTGAAGAAACTCTTTGATGGAGACCACTCTTTTTGCTGCAAGGGCTCTGTTTTTATTGACATCGCCAATCATATCGCTATAGGCATCAATAATTATGTTGGCTTTGCTCTTGCTCTTTTGAAGCAGTGTTACGAGCTGGAGCAGTTTTTTTTCTGCATCTTTATTGAGTTTTGTAGCTCCTGTGTCGAAATAGAGTCTTGCGTGATAAGCAGGTGTTTTTATACTTGTATTGTCCTGAATTTTCTTAACACCATCAATAGATTTAAGCGCTGTTATAAGGTTTTTGTGTTCATCTTCATTGGCAAATGAACCTGTAAGAGTGAGTGTGTCATAATCAAAATTGTAGTTGATATTACTTTTGCCTTTGAGATTAAAACCTTTTATAAGGTAGGCAATATTGGCACTGATTTGCATCGGATCTGTAAGTACAGGATTGATTTTTATCTGATCATCTATCTTTAGAGGAAGATGAAGATTTTGAAGACGCTTCTCTAGGAGTTTTTTATGGTATGCAAAAGGGAGTTCGCCTTGAAGTGTTGCTACACCGTTTTCTACATTAACATCGATACGATAAGGAGCAAGTGGTGCTGTTTTGTCAATGCGTGAGAGTATCGCCTCTTTATAGTTTTCATTACGGTAGTTGTTATAGCTTATATAAGCTATGTAGAGCAATATGAGCAGAGGTAATATGTAAAGAAAAGGAGATTTTTTCTGCTCTTTTTCCTCTTTTTGTTCTAATACATCTTCTTTAAAAAGTGTCTCTTTGAGCTGAAGCTCAATTGGCTCTTTTGGAAAGTTTTCAAAATTTCCGTTAAATTTTTGAATATCTTCAGAGAAGTGTTCTACAATATTTTCAAGTGCGTGTCGTATCTTCTCGTAGGTTTTTGTGTAGGCTGCCCCTTCAACTATAACAGCAAGATAACTGTGGCCACTTGCTTCGATGATGATTTTGTTCCCGCCATATTCAATTTCCCCAAGTTCGTGGTGCGTTTCGTTGGACTCTACCCACTCATTGACAAAACTGCGAATGGCGCTCATCATTGAGGCAAGCATATCGGCATCGTTGAGCGAGGCATTTTCATTTTCAATTTTACAAAGCAGAGAACCACTCTCTTTATCTATAAGCAGTGCTGCTTTAATTTTTGCCTCAGAGCTCTCCTGCAGGAGAAGTTCTGTTTCGCTGACACCTTTGAGTTTGGCTCTTATTTTTCTTTTGATGGCTTCGGCTGAAAAGCCGTTTTGAATTTGATCGTTGATTTTATTTAAAAGTTCTTCAAGTGATTTTGTTACAAACTTACTAATCATATTACCCATTACAGGATAGAGTGCATCGACAATATCATCTTTTTGATGTTTAATCTGCTCACGAATTGCGCCCCCTATGAGAGGAGCTATCTGTGAGGCGATTTTATCGCCTGAGTTTTCAAAGTTTTTGTCGATGAGTCTATTAACTATTGGAGAGAGAGCCTCTTGAAGTTCTTGCTCCTCTTGCATAGTTTTATTGTTATGTGACATAGGCGTTTGTATCTAGTTCTCTTGTGTCATTGCAAGTTGTTCTTTGAGCTGTGTGCCTTTCATTGCCATAGCAGCTTCCATAAGAATATCGGCAGCATCGTCGCGTGAGAGTTTGACACCGTTCATTTCACCTATTTTATCATTAAGTGTCTGAAGCACTTCATCTTTGAGCATATCCATCTCATTGCGAAGTGCTGCATTGTTCTCAATCTGTTGTTTTTGGAGCTGCTCTCTTTTTGCATTGAGCTCCTCTTCCATAATATCCATAGCATTTTGAAGACGCTTCTCCTGTTTGAGTGCGCTGTCACGTACATCTGAGAACTCATCTTGTTGTTGTGTGACAATATTTTTCATTTTGCGTGAGAGTGTCTCAAGTTCATTCTCTATTCTGATGTTAAAATCGTGTTGTGTCTGTTCGATCTTTTTACGCATTTCATCGTGAATAGCTTTAATTGAAGCCTCTAACTTCTCAAATCTCTCTTTTAATTCACGTGATTGTGACCCAAAAAGTATCTCACGAATCTGATCAACATTTCCTAGTTGTGATATATCATTCTCTTGCGATTTATCTGTTTTTCCCATTTTTATACCTTCATCTTTTCTCAAGTTGCTTAAATTGTATAGATTATATTGAATTTTAGTTAATAATATGATTAATTTTTAGCTATATTTGCTATAATATTATCTATCTGTTTTAATCAGAAAATAATATTTTAAGTTAAGATATGCAAACCAATAATAAACTCTTATATGAATCAGAATCACTCAAAGAGGCTTTTGCCGCTATTGCACATCAGTGGAGACAGCCGCTTTCTCATATTAATGCAATCGTAGGAAGTATAGACAATCGACTCTATGAACAGGGTGTAGCAGATCCTCTTTTAAGCAAATATCTTTTTGAAATAGAGAAGATAACAAAAGAGATGTCTAAAAGTATTGATAATTACAGAGGTTATTTTCATACAAAAGATACAAAATCTTTTGTAAAAGATCTTATTCTGAATGTTAAGAAAAGCGTACAGTATATTTTAGATGAAAATGATATTATTTTAGAATATGATATTGAAAAAGAGCTTGAATTTTTAGGTGATGCTGCAATTATGCAGGAGATTGTTATTACAATTATTAATAATGCAAAAGATGCTCTTATCAGTAGAAATATTTATGATCCAAAGATTTTTTTCAAAGCTTGGCGTGAAGATGATTTTCTGTTTATTAAAATATGTGATAATGCAGGCGGTATGACTAAAAATGTTATGCAGAAGATTTTTGAGCAAAATTTTACAACAAAACATAGCTCCGAAGGAACAGGACTTGGTCTCTATATGGTAAAAAAACTTTTAAATGAAAAATTTAATGCTGAAATTGATGTTAAAAACAGAGATAACGGTGTCTGTTTTACGTTAAAACTTCCAAGGAAATAAGATGAGTGAAAAGTGTAACTATTCTATTTTATATATTGAAGATGACAATGCAGTGCGTGAGAATTATGTACGTTATCTTGAACGTTTTTATGAAAATGTATATGAAGCTGCAGATGCTGAAGAGGCAGCTTTGATTTATAAAAACAAAAAGCCGAATATCCTTATTATTGATATTCAGCTCCCGGGTAAAAGCGGTCTTGATTTTTTGCGTGAGGTAAGAGAGTATGACCACTCTGTAAAAGCAATTATGCTTACAGCTATGAGTGATGTGGAGACGCTTGTCAATGCAACAGAGTTAAAACTGACAAAGTATCTTGTCAAACCAATTGCAAGAGATGAGCTTAAAGATGCACTTGATGTCGCAGTAAAAGAGATGGTTGATTATACGACCTATGCAAACAGAATTATTCATATCAAGGAGTCTCTCTACTGGGATCAAGACAAAGAGAAGCTTATCCATGAAGGTAAAGAGATATTTTTAACACGTAAAGAGAGAGAATTGCTCTCTTTGCTTTTTGCAAACCTTAATGTTGTCGTTAAGAGTGAAGATATTATTTTTGAACTTTGGTATGATTATGACAATGCTAAAATAGCATCACTTAAAACCTTGGTTAAGACACTACGTAAGAAATTGCCACATAATTTTATTAAAAATGTTTTTGGAATTGGATATACTATTGAGATATAAGGAGTCTTAAAATGGATGGTTTTACATACTATGCAAGCCTACTTTTACTTCTTGGTTTGGCTTATGTATTTTTTCAACATAACAATTCACTGCTTCTTTTGATAGTTGTTGTCATAGGTGTTTATATAGTTTATTCTCATGAGACAGGACATACAGCAACAGAATTTAAAGATAATGTTGTAGAGTCTATCAATGAAGAGGCAGAGGGTTTTAACAAGAAAAAAGGCATAGAACGGTTTGATACCGAAAAGCTCAAAGAGGGTGTTGAAGAGGGGAAATATTAGCTACTTCATTGTTTAAAAAAGCTAATAATTCTCTTTTCCAGCCAATACTCTGGCTTTAGAAGTGTCCCTTCTATAAAGCCAACATGGCCTCCGTGTTCTAAAATATCTAACACTACTTTTTTTGATACTTCACTCTCTTTTGGAATCACCGCTTCTGTCATAAAAGGGTCATCTTTTGCATGAATGATAAGCGTGGGAATTTGAATCTTCTTTAAATACTGTTTTGATGAACTTTTTGTGTAGTAGTCCTGTGCAGAATCAAAACCGTTGATCTTTGCAGTATAGGCTTCATCAAAACTCCAAAAATCTTTGAGTTTTTCTATCTCTTGTTCTTTGAGATTTATCAGTTTTTGCATATTGTGTTTTTTATACTTCTCTCTGAGTGCATTGCGTAAATCTTTGAGCAGAAGGTGTTGATAAAATCTTGAAAATCCTCTTTGCATTTTGTCGGCACAGACATCAAGTAGCATCGGTGCAGATACTCCGACAGCTGCTTTTAAAGGGGTAGTATGCTCCTCTCCAAGATATTTTAGCAGCATATTTGCACCGAGTGAGTAGCCGACTGCAAAAAGCTCTTTTTGCGCGTAGCGTTTATGAATGGCATTGATAAACTCACGTGCATCCTGGGTGTCTCCGCTGTGGTAGGAGCGCGCCATAAGATTGTCCTCTTTTGCACAGCCTCTAAAATGCATAACGACACTATCAAAACCGTTTTGTGACAAACTCTGCATCATTCCTCGAATATAGGGGGAGTCATAAGATCCTGCAAGTCCGTGAAAGAGAATGACAAGCGGTGTCTGTGGGGTAGAGTTTGGAGCTTTATGCCAGTAGGCATCCACAAAATCACCATCACTTAAACGAAATCTCTCCTGTGTTATTGAGAGTTTTGGAAGCTTACGAAAGAGTGAAGAGTAGATGGTTTGAATATGTCTGTTTTTGAGTAAAAAGGGTGGTTGGAATTTCATATATATATCTTATCAAAATTTTATGTAGAGATGGCTATAATCATAGTAATAATTTTATCACGGAGCATCACATGAACAGAAAACAGATATACAATCCAGACTCAACCGAAGATGTAAATGACAGAAAGGTTTTTGGTGGTAATCCAACAGGAATTTTTGAGCTAAACAATATCAAATACCAATGGGCATACAATCTTTGGGAGATGATGCTTAACAACACCTGGTTCCCTAAAGAGGTTGATATGACACGTGATGTCAATGACTATAAAAACCTTACAGAGGCGGAAAAGACTGCTTATGACAAAGCACTTTCGCAGCTTATTTTTATGGACTCTTTGCAGACAAACAATCTTATTGACAATGTTAATCCTTATGTAACAGCACCGGAGATTAACCTTGTGCTTGTACGTCAATCTTTTGAAGAGGCGCTACACTCTCAAAGTTATGCGGTAATGGTTGATTCTATCTCTACAAACTCAGAAGAGATTTATGACCTGTGGCGTCGCGATATGATGCTCAAACATAAAAATGATGCTATTGCAGCAGTCTATCAGGAGCTTGCAGACAACCCGACAGATACAAACTTCGTCAAGGCCTGTTTTGCTAACCAGATTTTAGAGGGTATCTACTTCTACAGCGGTTTTACATACATCTATACACTTGCACGTGCAGGTAAAATGTTAGGAAGTGCGCAGATGATTCGTTTTATTCAGCGTGATGAGGTAACACACCTTGTGCTCTTCCAAAATCTTATCAATACACTAAGAAAAGAGCGTCCGGACCTCTTTACAGATGAGCTTAAGGCTGATGTCTATGAGATGTTTAGAAAAGCTGTTGAGCTTGAGAGCGGTTGGGGTAAATATATTACTCAGGGACAGATACTCGGACTCACAGATGCCATAGTTGAGCAGTATATTCAATATCTTGCAGATGACAGATTAACAGCTGTCGGATTTGAGAAGATATATAATGTGAGCAACCCTATCAAATGGGTAGATGATTTCGCAAAATTCAACGATCAAAAAACAAACTTCTTTGAAGGTAATGTAGTAAATTACTCAAAAGGCAGCCTCTCTTTTGATGATGATTTCTA
>Ga0256843_1003034_pt1 | contig 11858 bp, 12 predicted proteins | sample AlvinellametaG_FD_191572 | JGI IMG/M metagenome (GOLD analysis project Ga0256843, IMG submission 191572) | Pompeii worm associated microbial communities from hydrothermal vent at the East Pacific Rise, Pacific Ocean - Alvinella | ecosystem: Host-associated > Annelida > Integument > Unclassified ... | reverse complement strand
ATTAGAAGAACATAGCTTTGCAAATATTGTAAAAGCAGATGAAAGTTATTTAGGTTTAGAGAAGTCTAAAGAGCTTTGGGAGTATCTAAAAGATAAGCAATATATAGATAGCAATGGTAAAGTTCAAGATAAACTAAAACTAGCTCTAAAAAACAATCTGCTCGAACTTCCAAAAGAGTATGAAGATATAGCACCTCAAATAAATAGTGTGCTTAAAAAAATTGCTGGTAATCTCAATATCAAAAATGCTACCAATAAAAGAGCAGTAACACTAAATAAAGAGGTATATCTAAGTGAAGATTTCAAAGAGCTTTGGGATAGAATAAAATACAAAACTACATATAGAGTAAAGTTTGATGAAACAAAATTAATAGAAAAATGTGTAGAAGAGATTAAAAATAGTCTAATAGTTGCAAAGGCTAGATTTGCCTATAATAAAGCTGGTTTGAATATTACACAAGTTGGAGTAGATACCAAAATAAAAGAGGAATCAAGCTTTGTATATAATGCTAGTAATTTTAGTTTGCCAGATATTGTAAGCTACTTGCAAAACGAAACAAACCTCACACGAAAAGCAATAGTAGAAATACTAATCAAAAGTGGCAAATTAGAGCAGTTTAAAAATAATCCACAAAAATATATTGAGCAAGTTATTAGCCTAATTCAAAGAACTATGAGGAGTTTTATAGTAGATGGTATAAAGTATGAAAAAATTGGAAATAATAGCTTTTATGCACAAGAGGTTTTTGAAGAACAAGAGCTTGTTGGATACCTAAATCAAAATTTACAAGAGAGTAAAAAAGGGCTGTATGATTATGTGATTTATGACTCTGATGTAGAAAAAAACTTTGCTATATCGTTTGAGAATAACCCTATGATAAAACTATATGCAAAATTACCAAACTTTTTTAAGATAGATACACCTCTTGGAAGTTACAATCCAGACTGGGCAGTAGTGATAGAGAAAGATGGTGAAGAAAAATTATACTTTGTAGTAGAATCAAAAGGTTCTCTATTTACAGATGCCCTGCGACCATTAGAAAAAGCTAAAATTATTTGTGGTAAAAAACACTTTGAAGCACTAAGCAGTGATATAAAACTTACATTGGCTACAAATATAAAAGATATTGAAAGTGTAATCTAAAGTAATACCACCCACCCCTCCTCTTCAAACAGAGCTTTGGCTTTGGAACATAGAGGGGCTTGGATATAGATATACTTTTTTTTGATACTGCTATCATTGTACTCTTCTAGTTTTTTATGAAACTCCATTAACTCTTTTGCCTCTTTTTGTAGTATTCTGCTTTTTTTCTCTATAGAGATGATACAAGCATAATATTTTTTTAGGTCAACTCCTAGATATATATCTATCTTTTTACGGCTTCCTAACTCTTTTGGGCTTATATGTTTCAATGATTTGAAAACTAGTTTCTCTTCTTGTAATTTATCTACTATATCTTTCATCTTTTTTTCCTAATGGGTGATAACTATTGATTGTATCGGCTAAATTTTGTTGTTGGATATGTGTGTATATTTGTGTAGTCTCTAGTGAGCTGTGTCCTAATAAATCCTGAACTACTCTAAGGTCTGCTCCACCGATAATAAGAGATGATGCAAAAGAGTGTCTAAGGATATGTGGAGATACTCCTAGATACTTTTTGACTATCTTAAAGGCTGAAATTCTACTAAGAGGCTCGTTTCTATAGTTTAGCCATATATACTCACTCTGGATTGAACATTTTGCTAGATACTGCTCTAGTGCCTCTATAGCAATGGGTGCTAGGGGGACTATCCTCTCTTTTTGACCTTTTGCAAAACGGATTTTGAGCCACCCTTCATTGATATCTTTTCTCTGTGCTTGTAGTGCTTCTGAGATACGACAACCACTAGCATACAAAAAAAGTATCAACGCATAGTCTCTAAGACCTAACCAACTACTTCTATCTATCAGTTTCAATCCCTCTTGTATCTGCTCAAATGATAGATATTTAGGGAGATTTTTTGGTACTTTTGACATAGGAATAGTTATCTGATTGCCTCCAAACTCTAGTTTGTGACAAAAATCATAAAAGGTATTGATAGATGATAGTTTACGATTTAGTGTTCTCTTGTTTTCAAATTGAGTCAAAAACTCCAATATATCTATAGTATCTAGTTTTAATAGGTCTCGATTGGGAAAGTAGTTATAGAGTTGATTAAGGTCTGATAGGTAGCTCTTGATTGAGTTAGGCTCAAGAGCTTTGTTTATATAGAGATACTCTTCAAATGCAGTTAGTAAATCTCTACTCATAATTTAAAGGTTCTAAGTCTATTCTATTTCCATCATAATAGATATATCTACCTGATACAAAAGAGTATCCATCAACTTCTGGAACTTCATACACTTTATATTTTGTAAAATCTTTGTTGCTAACAATTAGATAACCCTGCTTATCTAGTGCATATACTCTATCTTTATATACTGTTGATACAGAGAAGTGAGCAAACTTAAACTTTTTCTCATCTTGAACAGTTAAACCTAAATCTAATCTCGATATCTTACCATCTTTGGCAAATACAAATATAGATTTGTTATCTGTAGCCACTTCTGATATAGCTTTTTCAAACTCTCTTCTTCCTTGATTGTTTACAGTTATAACCTTATATGGTGTGGCTGCTATTAGAGTATTTTTTAGCTGTTTTAAAAATATCACATTGTTGAGTTTGTTTTCTACACTAACTACAATCTCTTTGAGAACTTTTTTTCCTTTTAAATCCAATACTACTAACTTACCACTAAGTAGAGGAATAACAACTAAATTTTCAACTCTAATAGGATTTGCTACTCTAGTATCTATACTAAAAGTTTTCTCTGCTTTATTATTATATACAATAGATTTTTGATTTAAGTCATAAATACCGAAGTTGTTATCTTTGAGTATATATACTATCTCATCACCGATAACAGTTCCTGCTATTAACTCTTTTGGAAATTTAATCTCTTGGGAAGTTCCTTTTCTCAAAATAGTACAGTCACCATCTTTGTTAGAGATAACAACACCCTCAGATGTTCCATTTACAAATTTAAATCCATCTTTTAGCTTTAACTTCAATTCACCTTTTCTAGTCAAAACCATACCATTTTCTAGTGTTGCACCATCTCTATTGAAACTTGCTATCTCAGAAGTAGAAGATGGTGATACAGTAGTAGTTATACTCTTTGGAGTATAGTACTGTCTTGAACTACAAGCAGTAAAAAAAAGTAGAGCTACAGAACCTAAGAGCAAAAATTTACTACGCATTACTTGCCTTTGATAGTATAGTGATTTATAATTTTAGAAATATTATATACTGGTGATTTTTCATCAATAAGCGACAACTGATTTCTAGCCTCATTCATATTGCCATCTCTAATATATATAACTGCATTATTAACTAAAGCAAACTCACGATACAATTTAGAATCAACAACTTTACTATTTATAACAGATAGATGATAATTACTCATATCAGATATAAACTCATTCTTGCTATTAGATAGAGTCTGCAACTCTTTTGTATCTCTATTTTGAACAGCTTTTTTATATGTATATAGTTCAAATAATTTAGGATTTTTACTTTTTAACTCTTCTAATGCTTTTGCATTGTTTGCATCTTTTTGCAATGCCAAATATGCTTCATTCGCACTATTTAGACGACTATTCTCTATAGTCTCCATAATAGCTTTTCCACCAAAAAAAGCTACTAACAATCCTACTACTGTAAAAATTTTAATTTTATGTTTTTTGTACAATTTCTCTAACTTAAAAGCAGAAGCTAACATCTGTTCATCACTAGTTAGCTCTTTTTTAACTTCATTGATACCATCTTGAATATTCAATTTTTTGCTCCATTTATATTTAAATTTAAAAATTCCACCATTATATCAAAAATATATCTATTTAGCCTTTTCTAAATATTTACCATCTACTGTATCAACTCTAATCTTATCACCCTCTAAAACAAAAAATGGAACCTGAACCACTGCACCACTATCAAGAGTTGCTGGTTTTTTACCACCTTGTGAGTCACCTTTAAAGTTTGGTGGAGTCTCTACTACTGTATATGTTGCTGTTTGAGGGATTTCAACTGATATAGCTTTACCATTATGAAATAAAATCTCTGCTTCCATACCATCAATCATAAAGTCAAATGTATCTTTGCCAACTTGGTCATGTGTTAGACCTATCTGGTCAAAAGTAGTGGTATCCATAAACTGCAACATATCACCATCATCATATAGATACTGCATAGTTTTCTGTTCTAAATCTGGTGTCTCAAATTTATCACCTGCATGAACTGTTTTATCTATTACTTTACCTGTTGACAAATTTTTAATCTTAACACGAACAAAAGCAGCACCTTTACCTGGTTTGACATGTTGAAACTCTATAACTTTAAATGGATTTCCATCAATCTCTAATCTAACACCTTTTTTCAAATCACCCATTGAAACTGTTGCCATAAATACAACTCCTAAAAAATTTTTGAAATTATATCATATTAATTTTACATTCATAAACCATTTACGATTATTAGATATACTTACAAAATTTTAAAACAAAGGTATTAGATGAAAAAATTTTTAAAACTTTTTATATTATTAGGGCTATTTAGCTCCATAATATATGCAAATAATATAAATCGTTCTATTGTCAAGATATATACAGTATCAAAAAAACCAAACTACCTAGAACCTTGGAATAGTACGGTTCTTCGCTCTACTGGTTCGGGGAGTATAATATCAGGTAATAGAATATTAACCAATGCACATGTAGTCGCCAACGAAACATTTATAGAGGTTAAAAAGTATGGTGATACAAAAAGGTATCAAGCAGAGGTTGAGTTTGTCTCTCATGATGTTGATTTAGCTATATTAAAAGTAAAAGATGAGACATTTTTCAAAGACACAACCCCACTAGAGCTTGATGGATTGCCAAATATCCAAGACAAAGTAACAGTATATGGTTATCCAATGGGTGGTAATACTATTAGTGTTAGTACAGGAATTGTATCGAGAATTGAGCATAACCGTTATGTACATAGTGGTCAGAATTTCTTATCAATTCAAATTGATGCAGCAATCAACCCAGGAAATAGTGGAGGACCTGCTATATCAAATGGTAAAATAGCTGGTGTAGTTATGCAACAAATCCCAGGTTCACAGAATATTGGATATATGGTACCTGTTCCTATCATAAAACACTTTCTAAAAGATATAAAAGATGGTAAATATGATGGCTTTCCACAGCTTGGAATATATACAGAGCTACTTGAAAACCCTACACAAAAAGAGTATTTTAAACTATCTCAAGATGAGGGTGGAATATTGGTTGTCAAAGTACTATACAACTCACCATTTAAAGATGTACTAAAGCAGTACGATATCATAACAGCTATAGATGGTCACAAAATAGAGAGTGATGGAACTGTAGAGTTTAGAGAAAATCAATATACTCACTTCAAATACTATATAGATACACATCAATATGGAGACGAGGTATCACTAGATATCTATAGAGATGGCAAAAAGATTAAACTAAAAGTAAAACTACCACAACATGTTAGCCAAGAGAAGTTTAACATGACAGAGTTTCACTATGATAGAATGCCTACATACTATATGCTTGGGGGATATGTTTTTGTTCCTTTGACTGAAAACCTTTTAGTCTCTTCAAGAAGTGCAAACCTACCTCTTAGATATGGTGCAACAAAGTTCCCATCAAAAGATAAACAAGAGATAGTTCTACTACTTAAAGTATTGGCTTCTAGTCTAAGTAGAGGTGATTATGGTATATCATTTTGGAAGATAGACAAAGTAAATGGAAAAGCTTTTAAAAACTTCAAAGAGTTCTATAATATTATCAAAGATAGCAAAGATAAATATATAATCCTTGAAGATGATGATGGCTCAAAAGTGATTATAGATAAACAAAAAGCACTAGAGATTAATAATCAACTACTCCAAAGATATAGCATCAAAGCCACTAAATCTGATGATTTAGAATAAAATATCTAACTTACCTCGTGAGCTGAAGATATATATCTTCGCTCAACTCATGATAACGGGGTATCTTCTTAAATAGTTTTTTATACTTTTCCCCTTTGATATATAGCCTCTGTAGTCGCTCATCCAAAGCCTCTTTATATCCATATAACTGTTCTATCTTTTTATCTAGTATATTAATATATAGTCTATTTTTATCCAGAAGTTTTTGGTTATATAAAAACATCTCTTTGGCATCAAATGCTTGTTGTAGTCTCTTTAGATTTTCAATAGTTGCAGAGATATTGCCTATATTAACTTTGACTCTATATATATCTTTTTTTAACTCATTATATTGAGATTTGAGCTGACTTCCCAATATGATTAACTGCTCTCGTCTTTTGTTTTTTCTAATTTCAAATTTAAATATACTATATAACAATCTACTAATATAACCCTCTTCGTTATTTAAATCTCTAAGCACCATCTCTATAGCATCAACTAACACCTCATCTATTTGGGTATTATCTATTTTTAGCTCTTTTTTTGTATGTTTGATATCTGAAGTGGTTAACTTATCTATTATATCCAAAAATGTTTTTTGAGGACTTTTGAGTATATTTTCAATATTAATACGCATTGACATATTATCATCTTTTTCAACAATTATATAGTTTATTGAAATAGTTTCTTTTAAAAAAATTATAAATAAAAAAGATTAAAAATATTTTGGGAATAAATGATACATGAAAGTAGAGCCTATCTACAAATAGGCTCTAGTAGTAGAACTATTTTATAAGTTCAAATGGGTTTTCCACTACATTTTTTCTATCAACAATGTATGGAATTAGAGCTGTCTGTCTAGCTCTTTTGATAGCTACAGTTACAAGCTCTTGATGTCTTTTACAGTTACCTGTTAATCTTCTTGGCATAATCTTAAATCTCTCACTAAGACTAATTTTCAATAGATTTAAATCTTTGTAATCAATAAAATCAACTTTTGCTTCACAATATTTGCAATATCTTTTTTTAAACTTTCTTCTCTCTGCCATGTTCTCTCCTAAAATGGTATTTCATCTTCATCGATGTCTATCTCTGGGACGGATGGCTGTACTGGTTGCTGTGGAGCTGAATAAGCTGGTTGTTGCGAAGTCTGCTGTTGTGGTTGTGCATATCCTTGTTGTTGAGGAGGATTACTATATCCACTATTGCCATAACTATTTTGAGCTGGTTGATTGTCATAACCGTTGTTATAGTTAGGGTTTTGACTATCTGCTTTGCTATCTAACATCTGTAGATTTTCTACAGTTATAGCATGTTTACTTCTTTTACTTCCATCTTGTGCTGTCCACTGCTGAAATACAAGTCGTCCGTCAATTAAAACTTTGCTCCCCTTGCGAAGGTACTGATTGGCAATCTCTGCTGTTCGTCCAAAAAATGTCAAGTCAATAAACATCACCTCTTCTTTGGTCTCACCAGTTTGTGTTTTGAACTTTCGGCTTGTTGCAATACCAACATTACCAATAGCACTACCACTTTGTGAATATCTAATCTCAACATCTCTTGTAAGATTTCCTACCAATACTACTTTGTTATACATGGGGTTCTCCTAAGGTCTTATGCCTCTACATTCTCTGTAGTTGCTTCTTCTGCTTTTGGTGCCTCTTCTACTTGTGGCTCTTCTGCTTTGGTCTCTTCTGCTTTGGTCTCTTCTTTTGTACCATTTGCTGCAGATACAAGTTTATCAAACTGTGCAAGTTCTTTTTTCTTAGTATATTTTACAGTCAAATATTTAATAACATCTTCATTAAACTTTAACTTTCTCTCAAACTCAGCGATAACAGAACCAGCTGCTTTAAAGTAGATAATTGTATAAACACCTCTTTCATGTTTAGCAACAGGATAAGCAAGTCTTCTCATTCCCATTTTATTAGTAGCAAGAATTTCAGCTCCCTCTTTTTCAAGAGTCTCTGTAACTTTAGCAATTTGTGTTGCTGTCTCTTCATCTGTTAGTGTAGGTTTAATCACAAACAGTGTTTCGTAGTTGTTCATTGTCTTCCTTTTGGTTTAATAGCCCATCTCTCATAGTCAAGTGACTATCCAAAAGATGAGCAAGAATTTTGGAAGGCATATTTTATCACAATATTTATTTACATAAACTAAATAATATTAATACTTTTAGCTATTTGCTCTTCTCATTTCCAAAATACTCAACAACAGCCCCCTCACTATAGTTTGGAACATTGTCATAACTAAAAACAGCATAATATTTGTGCATCTTGGTTGAGCCATAGGTATCATATGTGTAGTTGTCTCCTCCTGCATATAGTTTGACTCCATCAAATGGACTTCTTGGTACATGCCAACGATTTCTAACTACAAAATAACCAACTAAATCCTCATACCCCAATCTATCCCAAGTGAGTTTAACTGTACCATTTTCAACTGATGCTTTTAAATTTCTAGGTGCTGGTAGTGGTATTCTTCTTTTTGGTATATATTTTATTCTCAATTTGGCTGCTGTATCACCTTTATAAGCCCAATTAATCAGATGCTTTCTAGTCAACACACTTGTAGGACGGATTATAAATCTAGCCTCTTGGTTCTCTTTTCGTTTGTTTTCAAGCTCTAGTATAGAGTACTTATCAAACATAAACTTATGCTCTTTTTTTCTACCAAGTTCAGCAGAGCTTACCTCATATCCTATATACTCAATTCTATCTCGATTTTTGATATCACTATATGTAAACTCATCTAAATCCACAAACTCTACATTATATCTGATATCAACATCTTTTTTTACTGTGGTAGTATTATATATCTCTATCCAAGCATCTGTTATGACAGTTTTATCAATATCTGGCAGAGATGACAAATCAAATGACATAAATCCATAAATCTTCTCATCATTCTCATCAAATCCACATGCTAATTTATCATGTTCTATATCCTCTTCTGATATTGTCATAGAGTTAGCTAAAGGTATAGAAATTTCTGTAGATGGAACAGTATATTTTATATCTATAGATGGTCTATAGTGAAGCCCACCACCTTGAGAGCCATATCCCAAATCAAACACCATAATCTGAGAATCTCTTCCTATAGGAAGCTTGGTTGGTCCCTCTAGTTTGAATATCACCTTACCTTTTTCTAACTGCTCTTGAAGTCTAGCTCTTTCGAACTCATTGAAATCCCAATGACTCCAAATCCCTTGAGTTAGCTGTTCTGAGGGGATACTTTTTCCTACAGTTTTGATATATTTTGCATTGTGTACTTGGTTAAAGTCTCTTATATCAGCAATAGTATCAGAGTCCATAATAGATAACGACCACTCACCATATTTTTCAATCTTGGCTGACACTCTATTAAGAGGATACAAAGAGAATCTAGCATCTATGATTTGAGCATTTTTAGGCATACTATCTAAATCTATCTGCATAACTCCATAACATATCCCCCTACTCTCACTCACTCCAACTTTAAGTGAGTTGACACCAAAATGACCAAAATTTGCCTCTGGTGATTTTTGAGCTACATAGCCTACATTTGATTTTTTCGGGAAAATAGTTCTACTAAACTCATTATCTTCTAGTAGAGTCTTAAACTTTACCTTTGGAGCTATAGGTGATTTGGTTTGAGAGAGTTTATGCACGGCTCTTATATAATAAAAGTACATAGTCCCACTCTCTAAATTCTCATCTACAAACTCACAACTAGATGTGATACCTATCAAAGAGCTATCATTACATGCCATTTTGTTGTTTGTATTTCTATATATCTCAAAGTATATCTCTGGGTCATCTGGATAATCCCATGCTAATTTACAACTATCTGAACTAAACTCCACTAGATGAAAATTCTCAACTCTTTGTGGTGCATGAGGACTATAGTTTTTTGCCTCACCCATAGCATATAGTAGTGCTGGGATATTTTCACTAATAGACTCAGACATATTTTGCATATAATCAGGGATATTTCTAGTACCAACCTCTACAACAGAGGCTATAATCCCTTTGGAGTAGTAGTACTCTCTTCCACTTCCTGAGATAAGCTTTGTGGGTGGTTTTCCTCTATTAATTCCATATCTTCTACCTGTTACTTTATGGATATGGTAGTTCATATTGGCACATAGAGTATTGAGGTCAGTTCCCTCTAACTCCATCTCATGATTAAACTTGTGAGCAGGGAAAAATACATTTCCTTGTGAGTGATAATCAAGTGCAATAGTGATATTTGGATGGGTATCTACAAACTCTTTTATAGCTCTAGTCTCTGGTTCAGAGAATGGCTTTGGTCCACCATATACATTTGAGCTTGTATTTTTTGATTTTCTAAAACCTATAGAGAAGTTACGATTGAGGTCAACACCATAGGTTCCATCACCATTATCTCTTCTATTTTTTCTCCAAAATGAAAAGTGTGTACGGCTATACTCAAACCCATCAGGGTTCAAGCATGGTACAAGATATAGAGTATTGTAGGTGATAGTTTTTAGAATTTCAGGGTTGTTTTTATAGTTTTTTAGAATATAATCTATAAACTCAACTCCTAGTTCATTTCCTATCCACTCTCTAGCGTGAACCGTACCTGTATAGAGCAGTGCTGGTTTTAGATGAGCATACGCAACATTTAGTGATACTGTTGCCAACAATATATCTCTCTTCTCCCAACTCTGCCCAATATTTTGTACAGTAATAATATCAGGATACTCTTCCATACACTTAAAAAGAAACTCTCTAGTCTCTTCATAAGATTTATATTGTTGTTTCATACTCTTCCTTTATACAGTTTTGATGGCTATGAAACGAATGAAATATTTTTATAACCAATCCCAACATAATTTAAATTAGGAAAGGATTTTACTCAATTTCTTCTTACCTAACCTTTAAAAAATAATCCATTATTTTAACTAATAGATTAATCCTTTTAATAAATTAGATTGCATTTGATTAAGTATATCTTCATATATCTCATTAACATCATTAAAACAATCAATAATTAATGAAGATAAACCATGTAAAGAAGCCCAAATAACAATGGCTTGTGTAAAACTATCTTCACTCTTTATAATTTTTTTCTTTTGTCCTTCCTCAATAAGTGCCTTTAATGCTATAAATCCTTTACAATTTTCACTACGAATAGTAACAAAAGCTTCTCTAATATAAGCATATTTTTTACCAAAAATAAGTCTATATAAATTTGGATTTTCTTTTGCCCAATTAATATAACAGTATGAAGCTTTAAAAAATCTCTCTTTTAAATCTTGTGATTTATCATTTAATATGGGAACAATAGCATTATCAAATTCATCAAATCCTTTTTTTATAATTTCTTTTATTAATTCATCTTTTGATGAAAAATGTTTATATATTGCCGAGCGAGATGTATTAGTAGCATCTGCAAGTACTTTAAGTGTAAGTTTATCTATATCTTCTCTATATATAAAATCAAAAGCTATAGATAGCAGTTCTGCCTTTAGATTGCCATGGTGATAACTATTTTTTTTCATTGTCTTCATTATAACAAAAAAATAATAATTTTTAAAAGTAAACGATGATTACTTCTAAGGCTTATTATATTAACATTGTTTACTTAATTAAAATTGGAGTTAAAATTATGAAAAAGATAATAATAAGTTCACTAATAACAGTAGTTCTTTTTGCACAATCAGCACAAGATATAGCAGAAAAATCTTTTAAAGCAATTAGTGGTTATGGAGGAAGTGAAGCAATAAGTCTAATGATTTTAAAAAGTGCTAATGGTACAAAAAATGAACGAAAATTAAAAGTAATAAGAAAAGAGGGAGAAAATGGAGATAAATCTTATATAGAATTTTTATATCCTAATGATATAA
>Ga0256843_1003033_pt1 | contig 11862 bp, 9 predicted proteins | sample AlvinellametaG_FD_191572 | JGI IMG/M metagenome (GOLD analysis project Ga0256843, IMG submission 191572) | Pompeii worm associated microbial communities from hydrothermal vent at the East Pacific Rise, Pacific Ocean - Alvinella | ecosystem: Host-associated > Annelida > Integument > Unclassified ... | reverse complement strand
CATGTATTGATTGATGCCTCCCAGATAGAAAATATTTTCATATTGATGGGTTTTTCCGTAGTGAAGTCCTGCTTTGATGTCAGGTTGCAGATAATACCAATTGTTTAATATGTTTTGGGTGAGATTGAAGTTAAGTGTGTAAAGTGAAAAATGGTTAAAATTATCGTAATAATCACTTGATGCCCATATATAATTCCATTTAGTTTTAAAATACAGTCCTTTGGTGGGGAAGTCAAAATCGTCGCGATTATCAAAATTTATAGAGATAAAATTCCCGAAATAATGATTTTTGCCGAAATAAAAAGCTTCGTTTTCATCGCTGGAGAATACATAGGTATAGAGTTTTTTAAATTGGTGTTGCGCACCGATACGCAAATAGACAAAGTGATTTAGATTGCCTTGGAAGTAAATTTTATTAGAAAACTGTAAATAATTATAGTCTAACATATTAATAGTAAAGTGTTCGTCGGCAAATAAATCGTCGGCACTTACTTGGTGGTTAAATTTGTGCAGACTGCTGTGAAATCCCCAGCTTAATTTAAACCCATTGTCAATTATATAATCAAAACTGTATCTAAAGTTATTACCGCCTATTATATCTAAAGACATCCAATCGTTTTTGGTAAAAACCCGTTTGTTTTCAAAATTTCCGATGACATTAATTTTATATAAGTCGTTATAGTGAAAACCGATATTCATATAGGCTTTGTGACGGCGCTCTTTGATATTGAGGTATAGGATGTTTTTAGATTTTTCATTTTTTATCCGGTAATGAATTTTTTCGAAATTATCGGTTCCGATAATATTGTTAATACCTTCTAAAAAATCTTTGTAACTGACTTTTTTGTGTGGCTTGATATCTATTTTTCCGAGGATGTATTCTCTTTTAAAGTTTTTTTGTCCGTATAAAACAATTTGATCAAAAACGATGGAGTCCGGCTTTTTGATTTTTAATTTTTCAATCTTCCAATTTTTGTCTTGCAGTTTTTTTAAATCCGGATTTTTTTTCAACATTTTTTCAGCGGCTATTTCACCCCGTTTGATAATAGTATCAAGATTGTCAAAATCGGTTAATCCTATTCCTTTAATGTTAGGATGTATATAAATGTCCGTCATGGCTTTTTTCAAGGGCATTTCTTTATACATGCCAAAACTGACTATTTGATCCATGATAGCAGGTATATCGGTAATTTCATCTTTGTTTAAAATTTTTCCTTGCACATCACTTCCTATGATAAATTCGGCTCCTAAATCTTTAACTTCTTGAACGGGATAATTATTGACAATACCTCCGTCGAGTAATAAACGTCCTTTTACTTCCAGTGGGGCATAAGCACTAGGTAGTAAAGCACTTGATGTAGCAGCTAAAGGTAAATAACCTTTGGTGAACAGTACTTGTTCGCCGGTGGCAATGTCGGTAGCCGGACAGATAAACGGAATTTTTAAATGTGAAAAATCATCGACATTGCTTACATGTAACATGCTTTCTGCCAGTGTGTTAAACATTTTTTGAGAGTCCGACAGTCCGCGGGGCAATTGAGCGGACATTTTGCTGAACGAAAAAGGGAAGCCTAAAATATATTTGTTGCCGTATTCTTTTTTAAAGTAATTTTGATATTTACGATCATAGCGGTTATATAAAATATCGTCAAAATTCATGGTGTGAAAAAGCGAGTCTATTTGTTGGGCGGAATACCCCGAAGCATACAAGCTCCCGACGAGAGCTCCCATACTGGTTCCGCCTATGTAGTCGGGTTTGATATGATATTTTTCAAGGACTTTTAAAACACCGATATGTGCCATACCTTTGGCACCGCCACCGCTTAATACCAAACCTATTTTAGGGCGGGAAAGGCTGTCTTGCTCTTGAGCCCATAAGCCTGATATCATGAAAAAAAATCCTAATATGATAATAAATTTCTTCATTTAACGATGATTTGTTTGACCGGAAATTAAGCCGTTTTTGGTTGTAAATATTTATGAATTTTAAAAACTGTCCGGATTATTTACCCGGATTGGCAGATTTTATGCCACAAAATTACAACAAAAGTAACCAATAATATGAAAACTTGTCAGGTGTTTTAAGAGATTTTTAAGATAAAGTCTAAAATATTCCTAACAAAACGGATTTTATAAAATTCTTAACACCCGTTGGCATAATTTTGTTGTAAAATTGTAATAGAAAAAAATATTGTTATGGAAAATATTAATGTCAATGAAATCAATGAAATAGTCCAAAAAGAAAGTCAGTTTGTCGATGTTCTGAAATTTGAAATCAACAAAGTGATAGTAGGACAAGATAAAATGATTGACCGTTTGCTCATAGGGCTTTTGGGCAAAGGACATATCTTATTGGAAGGAGTGCCGGGATTGGCCAAAACTTTAGCCATTAACACATTGGCCAAAGCGATTAACGCCAAGTTTAGCCGGATTCAGTTTACACCGGATTTGTTGCCTGCCGATGTCATCGGAACTATGATTTATAACATGCAGGAGAACAAATTCGAAGTGAAAAAAGGGCCTATTTTTGCCAATTTGGTATTGGCCGACGAAATCAACCGGGCACCGGCCAAAGTGCAATCGGCACTACTCGAAGCCATGCAAGAACGTCAGGTTACCATTGGTGACGAAACTTTTAAATTGGAAGAGCCGTTTTTGGTAATGGCTACGCAAAACCCGGTGGAACAAGAAGGAACTTATCCGCTTCCCGAAGCGCAAGTCGACCGGTTTATGTTGAAAACCATTATTGATTATCCGTCTCAAAAAGAAGAATTGGAAATCATGCGTCGCAATTTGCAAGGCGATATCAACAAAGTGCAACCGGTTACCACTACCGATCAAATTTTAAAAGCCCGCGAAGTAGTAAAACAAGTTTATCTCGATCCGAAAATCGAACAATATATTTTGGATATCGTTTTTGCTACCCGTTATCCTGAACGTTACGGATTAGACGAGTTGAAACCTTTGATTAACTTCGGTGCTTCACCGCGTGCCAGTATCAATTTGGCTACCGCTTCAAAAGCTTATGCTTTTATTAATAAACGCGGATATGTGATTCCCGAAGATGTCAGAGCCATGGTGCACGATGTATTGCGTCACCGCATCGGATTGACTTATGAAGCCGAAGCCGAAAACGTTACCAGCGAAGATATTATCAACAAAATTGTCAATACAGTAGAAGTGCCGTAGAGATATGATGCCGGTTTATCATGTAAAAATTAGATTTTAGAAATTAGAAGTTAGATTTAAGCCGGAAGTCTGAAGTTTATCCGGCATCAAATCATCAATTCATCAGTTCATCAGTTCATCGATTCATCGATTCATCAATTAAAAAAATGACTACCAAAGATATATTAAAGAAAGTTCGTAAGATTGAGATTAAAACCAAGCGTTTGTCCGATCATATTTTCGGAGGCGAATATCACAGTTCGTTTAAAGGGCGTGGTATGACGTTTTCGGAAGTGAGGCCTTATGCTTTTGGAGATGATGTGCGGAATATAGATTGGAATGTAACGGCGCGTTACCGGACACCTTTTGTCAAAGTTTTTGAAGAAGAACGCGAACTTACCATGATGTTGGCCGTAGATATCAGCGGTTCTGAAAATTTTGGAACCCGCCAGCAACTCAAGCGTGAAATGATTACCGAAATAGTCGCTACTTTGGCTTTTTCGGCTACGCAAAACAACGATAAGGTAGGTTTGGTGCTCTTCAGCGATGATATCGAGTTGTTTATTCCGCCGGCCAAAGGACGTTCGCATGTGTTGCGAATCATTCGCGAATTGATTGATTTTACACCCAAAGACACCCGGACCAATACGTCCAAAGCTTTAAAATTTGTCTATAATGTTTTAAAGAAAAAAGCCATTGTCTTTTTGATTTCCGATTTTATCGATACGGATTATGAAGATACGTTGAAAATAGTAGGACGTAAACACGATTTGACCGGTATCATGGTCTATGATCCGATGGAAAAAGAAATGCCCGACTTGGGTTTGGTAGCTTTAAAAGATTTGGAAACCCGTAAAATCAAATATGTTGATACCGGCAACAAAAATATCCGTCGAACGCATAACGCTAATTTTTTGCGCCGTCAAGATTATTTTAAAAAATCTTTTCAAAAAGCCGGAAGCGGTGTGATTTGGGTTGCTACTAACGGTTCGTATATCAAGAAAATGTTGCAGTATTTTAAAGCGAGAAATTAGATTTAACAGGAATTAGTTCAATTTATCAGGTAATCGTTTCATCGATTTATCAATAAAAACAGAGAATGAAAAAATATTGGATATACATATTAGTTTTATTTTTCGGCTCATTGCAAGCCCAAGATTTGCCTAAAGTTTCTGCATCGGCGGACACTTTGCAAATCCGTATCGGCGAACAAATCCGTTTGCGGGTGCAAGCGGATACGGATACTTTGTCATTTGCCGATTTTCCGGAGCTCACACAATTGGGCGATATGGAAGTGGTGCGCACCTCACCGGTGGATACTTTGCAAACCAAGCCTTTTAGAAAACTGCTGAAAGAGTATTATTTAACCCAGTGGGACAGTGGCACCTACAAGGTAGCACCTTTGCAAGTCAGAATTAATGACAGCTTGTTTTCCACCGACAGTTTGATGGTAAAAGTGCAAACGGTGGCAGTCGATACTACCAAGCAAGATTTATACGGTTTTAAAGCGCCGGTAAATATAGAAGGCAAGCCGGTGGATGAAATTAAACAACCCGTAAGTCCTTGGTGGTGGTTGTTATTGCCCGTATTGGCGGCTTTGGCTTATTATCTGTATCGACGTCGTCAAGCGGTTAAAAAAGCTCAAGCGCAAGCTTTGACACCTTATCAGTGGGCAACGCAAAGTTTGATGGACTTAAACGAGCAAAAATTATGGCTGAAAAATAAAGTTGATGAACATTATTTGCGTTTAACCGATACGTTAAAAGATTATATCGAGAAGGAATTGGGCATGTCGGCCAAAGAGAAAATTTCGAGCGAATTATTGCAAGATTTGAAAAAATACCGTTTTGAAGACGGCTCTTATTTGTCGCCGGAACTTTTAGAACGTTTGGAAAAAATGTTTCAGCGTGCCGATTTGGCCAAGTTTGCCAAGTTGCAACCCAATCCGGCAGATATCGATTTGGATTTTAGTATTATCAAAGATACCATAGATCAGTCGCATGAGGTTGTGCAAGCCATTGCCGATGCCAAAGCCCAAAAACAAGCTGAAATAGAAGCGGCTAAAAAACGCAAAAAACGTGTGGCATGGACGGTGGCAGGAGCCATTGTATTGGTTTTAGCCCTTTTGGGTGGCGCTGTTTATTACTATCTGAACAAGATGGATTTGACGAAAAATTTAACAGAAAATGTATCGGCACCCGAATGGGTTTACAGCGAATACGGTAGTGAGCCGGCCTTGGCATTGACAACACCGCATGTTTTACACCCTTACGATTTGGCGGAAGTAACCGATTCGTTACCGGTGTCATTAAAATTGGATAAACTCTTTGATGAGGTTTCCGCTTATACCGATCAGAATCCCGTGAAAAAGTATGTCATTTTGGCTTTGTCAATGGATTCTGAAAAAAATACCCCAAAAGATTTATCTGTTATAAGACAGTTTCTTTCCAATATTTTACAACTGAAAGGAGCGCGTAATGTCAATCTGCAAGAAGCCGATGTGGAAAACGGTAAACGCTTTTTTGGAGATTTTGTCATAGACGTTCCGGTGATTGGAAAAAATGTGAAAGTCAATTTTGACAGCAGGTTTTTTCAAGCGGGTAAATCCGTCAAAGCGGTTTTAGGTTTTTATTTGCAAGGCAACAAAGATAATGAAGCACTGATAGACAGAGTTCTGCAAACGGCAGAATTGGTGCAATAACACATGATAATAAAGAATTTTGAAGGAACATGAAAAGTTTGTTGGAACATTTTGAATTATACACGCCATACGCATTATTGCTTTTGGTTTTGGTGCCCTTGTTAGCGGTTTGGCTATACCGGAAGCGCTATGCCGAAAAGCCTAAAATGCTTTATTCGGCAATGGAGAGTTTTGGCGGTTTTAAAACTTTAAAAAACAGAATTTTACCGGTTTTAGCCGGCTTGCTGTTGTTGAGTTTTGCTCTGATCAGTATTGGAATTGCTCGTCCGCGATCGGTTGATGTAACTGCCAAAACCAAAAAAACCAAAGGAATTGATATTATGTTGGCGGTAGATGTTTCGGCCAGTATGTTGGCACGTGATTTAAAACCCAACCGTTTGGAAGCTTTGAAAAAAACGGCTATCGATTTTATCAAGAAGCGTCCCAATGACCGTTTCGGAGTGGTATTGTATGCCGGAGAAGCTTTTACGCAAGTGCCCATTACTTCCGATCAGCGAATTGTGATGCAAGCCATTCGAAAAATCAATTTTAACCAGCTCTTTGATCAGCTCGATCAAGGAACGGCTATCGGAATGGGATTGGCAACGGCTGTCAATCGTCTGAAAGACAGCAAAGCCAAAAGTAAAGTGATTATTTTGATGACTGACGGAGTAAACAATACCGGTGAAATAGATCCTTACACCGCTTTGGAATTGGCCAAAGAATTCGGAATAAAAGTTTATACCATCGGATTGGGAACCAACGGTTATGCACTCACGCCGGTAGGAATCCGTCCCGACGGAAGTTTTCAATACCGCAATGCCAAAGTGGAAATAGATGAAAATCTGTTGAAAAAAATTGCAGCCGAAACCGGTGGAAAATATTTTAGAGCCACCGATAACCGCAAGCTCGATAAGATTTATAAAGAGATTGATAAATTGGAAAAAACCGAAATCAAAGAAACCAAATATTACAATTACAAAGAGCTGTATCGCCCGTTGGTTTTGGCGAGTGTGTTGATGATATTTGTCGTAGGACTGTTGCGATATACTTGGTTAAAATCATTTATATAAACTTGAATGACAGCAGATGTGTCGATTTGTCGATGCGTCGATTGATCAGATAAACAAAGAGAAAAATGTATCAGATAGAAGAACCTAAATATTTCATGTTATTGTTGCTCATCCCGGTGATTTGGGTGGCTTATTTTTACATGCGATATTGGCAGATTAAAAAACAAAAAACTTTGTTTGACCAAAAGTTGTTGGATAAAGTGGTGGTTGAAAAATCTAAATTCAAACCCTTTATCAAATTGTTGTTACTGTCTTTATCTCTGTTGTTTTTAATAACCGGATTGACCAATCCGAAAATAGGCACCAAGTTAGAAACCGTCAAACGCCGTGGTGTTGATATCGTTTTTGCCATTGATGTGTCTAAAAGTATGGATGCCGAAGACGTGGCGCCTTCGCGTTTGGAAAAAGCCAAGCGTTTGGTGTCCAAAATTATTGATAATTTGGTATCCGACCGGATTGGAATCATTGCTTATGCCGGTGAAGCCTATCCGCTATTGCCGATTACAACCGATTATGCGGCCGGAAAAATATTTTTACAAAACATGAATACCGATTTGGTCAGCTCGCAAGGAACTGCCATTGACGATGCCATTGATTTGGCCACCACTTATTTTGACGATGATGACACCAACAAAATTTTAGTGATTCTCTCTGACGGAGAAGACCATTCGCAAAATGCCGTTGAAGCCGCCAAAAGAGCTGCGCAACACGGCGTAACCATATTTTCGGTAGGAATCGGGACGAAAAAAGGTTCGGTGATTCCCATCAAAAAGAACGGAAGTCTGTATGGCTATAAAAAAGATAAAAACGGACAAACGGTAATAACCCGTTTAAACGATCAAATATTAAAAGAAATAGCCCAAGTAACCGGCGGAAAATACATAGACGGCACCAATACCAAGGAAGTGGTGAATTATATTTCGGATGCCTTGAAAAAAATGGATAAAAAAGAATTTGAAACCACTAAATTTTCCGAATACAAAGATCAGTTTCAATGGTTTTTAGCAATCGGATTATTCTTTTTACTGTTGTATATTTTGGTATTGGAAAGAGAAACCCAATGGTTGCGCAAGCTTAATTTGTTTGGCGAATTGGACGACACAACTTCTATTCAACAAAAAAATTAGAAAATGAAAAGATTTTTATACATATTATTCATCTTGATTTTGATGCCGGTTTTCGGACAGCAACCCCAGTCAGCGACTGACGATAAAGAAGTAGAGCAGTTGATTGACAAAGGTTTGCAGGCTTATGACAGAGCCGATTATGAAACGGCCGAAATAAATTTTAGAAAAGCCTTGTCCAAAGACCCGTTAAATGCCATTGCTTCATACGATTTGGGCGTTACACAGGTAGAAGAAGAAAAACCGATGGAAGCTGTTCGATATTTTAAAAAGTCGGCGAAGCAAGCGACGGATCCTTTGCTCAAGTCTAAAGCCTATTATAACGAAGGAAATATTTGGTATGAAAAAAAGAAATATGAAAAAGCCGTAGAAGCTTATAAAAATGCTTTGCGTAACAATCCGGATGACGAAGAAGCCCGTTATAATTTGGCATTAGCACAGCAAAAGTTGAAACAACAACAGAAAAATCAGCAAAAGAACAAAAATAATAAGGATAACAAGCAGAATAAAGATAAAAATAAGCAAAACAAAGACCAACAAAATAAGGATCAACAAAAGAATAAAGATCAAAAACAAAACGATCAGAACAAAAAGAATGATCAAAATAAAAAGGATCAAAAAGATCAAAACAAACAAGGAAAAGACCAAAAAGACAAAAATAAACAAGGAAAGGATAAAAAGGATCAAAATAAACAAGGCGACAAAGATCAAAAGAAAAATCAGGATAAAGGCGATCAGAAAAAAGATCAAAAAAATAAGCAAGGAGATAAAGATCAGAAAGATCAACAAAACAAAGATCAACAAGGCGATAACCGGCAAAAACAAGATCAGCAAAAAGGTCAACAACCGCAAAATCCGGGAGAGCAAGGACAAAAAAGAAACGTGAAGTTAACGCCACAACAGGTAAAACAGCTGTTGGTAGCTTTGAAAAATAAAGAACAAAAAACGCAGAAAAAAGTTAAGGCCAAAGTGTTGAAAGCCCAATCGAAAAAAGAAAAACAAGATAAGGATTGGTAGTTTAAGTGATAAGGCAAAAGGAACGAGGTAAAAGGTAAAAGTGCGGGAGCAAGTTGAGCGTAGCGAAATCCATGATTGATGTTGTCACTGCGAAGCCTGAGGCACGAAGGCTTGCCTGTCCCGAACTTGTTTTGGGATGGCAGTCTCATGAATTAAAAAATAAATTGAATAAAAACAGCTAACAGCTATATAAACCTTCGGTGCTTCTTCGGTGCCTTAGGTGGTTGGATATGCCGGATGCAGGAAGTAGTGTCAGTTTGAGTGTAGTGTTCCGAGAGCGAAGCGATCCGGGATGTATCGAAAACTAGACACGGGCAATAGGACGGGAGGAAAATGAACAAGGTAAAAGTTAAGCCCCTTTGGGGCAATATCTTTGTAGAAAAACAGCCAGCAGCTATATAAACCTTCGGTGCTCCTTCGGTGCCTTAGGTGGTTGGATATACCGGATGCTGGATACTGGAAGTAGTGTCAGTTTGAGTGTTCTGAGAGCGAAGCGATTCGGGATGTATCGAAAGCTAGACACGGGCAATATGACGGGAGTAAAAGGAGCAAGGGAAAAGTTAAGCCCCTTTGGGGGCGATATCTTTGTGGAAAAACAGCCAAAAGCTAACACCCAAAAGCCAACAGCTATATAACCCTTCGGTGCTCCTTCGGTGCCTTGGGTGGTTTAAACAAATGAAAAATTAAGAATGAAGAATTAAAATTAAAATTAAAAATGAAAAAAAGTATATGGTTGTGGGGATGGATGTTTTTAATGGTTTCATGTCAAAATGAGACACCTGAACAAAAAGTTAAATCGCCCGAAATTCACTTTGTTAAAGAAGGAAATTTGAAAATAACCGACAGTTTGGGACATTTCAAAGCGGTTTTTGACATAGAAGTAGCCGATGATGATTATCAGCGCGAAACCGGATTGATGTATCGCAACAGTATGCAAGACAATCAAGCCATGTTGTTTGTGTTTGACAATGAACAACCACGGTATTTTTATATGAAAAACACCTATATTCCTTTGGATATTATTTTCGTGTCAAAAGACAGTGTAATCGTAAGCATTGCCAAAGATGCCAAAGTGATGGACGAGGCCACATTGCCATCTCAATTTCCGGCTCAATATGTGTTGGAAGTCAATGCCGGACTGTGCGAACAAAAAGATATTCGTCCGGGTGATAAGTTATATTGGTCTATAAATCGGGATTGATACCAAATCCGATTCCTTTTTTAGTTTTTATTTTATTTTTCCCGATTTTTTTGCGTAAGTTGTTCATGTGAACGTCGAGTGTTCTTTCGCCTACAATGACATTGCGTCCCCATATATGTTCGTAAATTTCGTCGCGAGAGTAGATTTTGGTTCTGTCTGATGCTAAAAGATTTAAAATATCGTATTCTATTTTTGTCAAATCGACTTCCTTGCCTTTGCGGGTAACTTTTCGTTTTTTCGGGTTGATGGTAACACTTCCGATTTTGATTTTTTTCTTACCTGAATTAATTTTTTTATGGTAATTAACCAGTGCTTTTAGTTTGGCTTTGATAATTTCGTTAGAGAGATTGTCGTCTATAAAATCTGCGATGCCTTGTTGAAAGCATTGAAGTATAAGTGTTTCATTAATAGGTGTATACAACAAAACGGGAAGGCTGTTTGTCTGTTTTTCTTGAGTATATTTATTTACTTCATTGCAGACTTCTTCAGACTTCCAATTGATTAAAATCAGATGTAACTTCTTTAAAGAAGCAGGTGAGTTGGTGTTTATAATAGAAAAAGAATTTCCTAAATTTTTTTGCAATTTACTGATTCCTTTTTTTGAAAAACCAACCGGTAAAATATTAATTACATTCATAACTGTTCACTTTAAAGAATAACTGAGTAAAAGTAATAAAAATTATTATACAAAAAAAAGCCGTCAATAAAGACGACTTTTCAGATGTAGTAGTGAAAACAAATATTATAAAAACATTACAATTTTTGAATTTTAATAGTTTTGGCTTTTTTGTTTTTTCTGTCAACTACAGACAGGATATATACACCGGTTTTAAAATTAGACATATTATAAACAAAACGATTTTCATCTTCTATGGTTTTGTTGAGCAATTGTTTACCGGTTAAATCAAACAGGTGTATTTCATAACCGTCATAACCGGGTAAAGTAATACGTAAATTGTCTTTTACCGGATTTGGATAAATGTTTAATCCTTCTAATTCGGCATAGTCTTTAATACCTAATGCTTCTTTGGTATCCACGCCGATAAATCCTTCCGACAGGTGTAGTGTTCCTTCATCAACTTCTTGAACGGCTACTTCTCCTATGGTATAAACCATTTTCATGGTTCCGGAGGTAGCGGTTCCGCCGGCTGTGGAAAGACTGCTTTTTTCGATGGCCAATTGACTAAAACCAAAGTTTAGAGTCATTAAGGCGATAAGAGATAAAATATATTTCATAATTTTTTATTTTTTAAAGACAATAAAGTAAAAGGGGTAATCTGTGTAGTTCCCTGATGATATTTCTCTGATATAAACTTCAAAATAACCATCTTTAGGAGTAATTCCTACATTATAAAGTGAAGATCTGGAAGTAGCAACCACTATATATTTATTACTTGCTAAATCTTCGTCTTTAAAAGTAATTTTATAGATTCCGGTATTCGTTCTTTCGGCTTTAAAACCATATATAATATTTCCGTCAGTATCTACTTCAGCAGAGCTGTTAGAAGGTTCAAATTCGCCTACATCATCTACATATCCGTAAAGATAAGCTTTCATATCAGAGTCTCCCGAATCGACTGTAGTTAGTTTGCCGCTAAT
>Ga0256843_1003032_pt1 | contig 11864 bp, 31 predicted proteins | sample AlvinellametaG_FD_191572 | JGI IMG/M metagenome (GOLD analysis project Ga0256843, IMG submission 191572) | Pompeii worm associated microbial communities from hydrothermal vent at the East Pacific Rise, Pacific Ocean - Alvinella | ecosystem: Host-associated > Annelida > Integument > Unclassified ... | reverse complement strand
GATAATATAGGTATTGCCTTATTATGCATATTGATTATGTTTCTTGCTTTTTTTTCGAGAATTCAAGGTGTTGGTAATCTTAATAGTGAAGAGTTGAATGCCATTGTAGATATTACTGAAACAGTATGTAAAGAAAATGATGGATTTAAAAAAGTAGAATTTTTTCCATCTACAAGATATGAAGTTGATGTTTTCTGTAATAATGGTGCTGTATTTAATAATATTTCTTATGTAAGATGGAAAAAGGACAAAAAGTAAAATATATACCCAATATTGAATGGGGTATCGGTATTGTTGATTTTGTTTTTGGTGATAGATCAGTAATTATACATTTTCCAGATAGAAAACCAACACATCCAGATAAGATTAACAAATATGTATTCTATCCAAAAGAATTTGCTGATAATTTTGAAATAATAGGTGAATAGTATGAAATATAGATCGGGGTTTGTCAGTAATTCAAGTTCTTGTAGTTTTGTTCTTCTTGGATTTAAGGTTGATAATAATATCAATACCAGAATAGAGATATTGAAAAATCTTGCTCCAGAAGAGTGGGACAAATTTATGAAAGAATATTGCCCAGAATACTATAATGGCACTGAAAATGATAAAAGAGGGTGTTCCCAAGAATTTATCTATGAAGTATTGGAAGATAAATTTAAAGAAGATTTGACTATTGCCGATGATGGTGAAACAGGATATGATAAAGAAGACGGAAAAATGGTAATAGGTCTTGAAGTTGCCAGATCTTATGAAAATACATTTGATGATGATATTATCAATTTGAATGATTTTACTTCACCATTATTAAATAAAATGAAAAAAGTGATCAATGAGAATGATATTGAACATGAATTTGTATTATTGACAGGAACAAAAATGTGTTGAGATCATTTTTATTAAAGAAAAGGTTCTCGTTGATACCTATTTTATTGATTATCTGTGTATTTGTATGTATTATATTTTATATCAATACATATTATGATAAACGGATACAGATATCATATAGAAAAGGATATTCTTATGCTATTATGTGTAATGAGTTCTTTCCAGAAACATCAGATGAGGCACAAAAAATTAACCAATGCATGAATAAAATGATGCATTCCATTGATAAATGAGGTAATATAATGAAAATAAGAAAAGGGTTTGTTTCAAATAGCAGTTCAAGCAGTTTTATTTGTGATGTATGTGGTAATATAGAAGCTGGATGGGATATGTCCATTGATGAGGCTGATATGGTGGAATGTGTTAAAGGTCATGTGTTATGCAAAGATCATATCATAAATAAAGAAAAATTTTCAAAATGGGAAGAAGAGAATGATGATTATTGGGGATATGAGATTCCAGAAGATTTCTGTCCTATTTGTCAATTCAATACCATTTCACAGAAAGATATTATTAAATTCATGTTGAAACGATTGCATTTTAGTTCAATGAATGAACTAAAAAAGCATGTTGTTGAAGAATATATGACTAAAGAAGAATTTGATAAATTTATTGAATAATGAAGATAAACACAGAAGGTTTAAAAATATGTGTATCTTTTATCACATTTGAACCATTTTTTGTTATATTGGATAAAAAAATACCAGTTGAATACTTACGAATATATCCACAAGTATTAGGCAAAGATGAATTTTTTAATATATTAGATGTTGAGTATGGTAGTCATGTAGTTAATTTTCTTAAACAAAGAGTTATTGAGGAATAAAATGAAAGTAAAAGATATTTTTGAAGTGTGTCCTATATGTCATGGAACAATGGAAGTTCTCAATTATGATCCTAATATGATTGGCACTACTAATATGAAACCAGAAGAATGTACTCATTGTTATTTTGGTATTATAATTAAAAATAAACCATATAAAAAAGTTGCCAAAATACTTGGTATTTCGGAGGAATTAGTATGAATATACAGTATTTTGATGAATTTCCCGCTGGCAATCTTACTGAAATTAAATCGAATACATTTATTGTAGTCAAAACAGACACAGTAGGTGTATATTTTCTTAAACCTGATAAAACAACAGATTATATTTCACGTTATTTGTTTGAATATATAACAGAACTTGAGAAAAATAACAAATCTGATAATTCGTATGTTGATAAACTTGTTATGTTATCAGGTAAATATACGGCTGAAGATATCATAAAATTCAAGAATGAAGGTATGATCTGACATATCTATAACATATTTGACATTATAATACCTTACTGTTATACTTACAGTAAGGTATTTTTATTTGGGGGTAATAAATGGTAGATGAAAATTACTTGATGGTGGCCGTTCTTAAAGGATTGATGGAAGATAAGAATTATGCTGTTACGGTTACCACAGTATTTGAAGAAAAATATTTTGATGATCCCGGTATAACAGAAGTATTTAATCATGTAAAGAGACATTTGAAAGAATACGATGAATTACCGTCAAAAGATATTATAATAAATAGTGTTTCTGGTGATACGAAAGATGATGTATTAACATTATTTAGAGAATCTGAAAGCACAGATTTTTCTGTATCCAAGAATTATGACTGGCTTCTTGATGAAACAAACAAATATTTGAAAGATAAGGCCATTAAAATGGCCATTCTTGAAGGTATCGATATTATTGATTCTGGTGAAAATGTTAATACTATCCGAAATATAATTGAAGATGCATTATGTAAAGATATAAAGACAGATATAGGTCTTGATTATTTTGGGCAATTATCCGAAAGATTAAAACGAATACTTACGGCAACAGATACACGGATCAGAACATATTATCCTTCTCTTGATGAATTGTTTAATGGTGGGTTTCCACCATATACACTTAATATGTTTATTGCCAAAGTTCATGGTCATAAATCAAACATCATGACCAATATAATTGGTAGACAGGTGTTAAATGGTGTAAATGTGGCATTAGCATCTCTTGAAATGTCAACAGATATGTATGCACAAAGATTCGATGCTAATTTTACTAATCTTGATATTAATAGAATATATATCAACAAAAGGTTAAAGAAACAATTTATTACGGAGTTGCGTTCTATAAAAGACCGTAAAGAAAATGGTAAATTGTTTATTAAAGAGTATCCTACAGGAAAGGCAACAGTAAATGACTTTCGTATCTGGTTACGTGAATTGGGTATGAGAGATATGTTACCACAAATATTCTTCTGTGATTATATATCTCTTATGAAAGCTGAAGGTAGATCCACAGGTGATTTATATAAAGATGGAAAGGCAATATCAGAAGAGTTGAGAGCACTCGGTTTTGAGTTCAATATTCCTGTTGTCACTGTGGCCCAGATAAACAGAGCCGGAACATTCATAGATTTTGATTCTTTGGATATGAATAGTATCGGTGAATCTTATGGTATACCAGCAACGGCCGATAGTATGATTATTCAAGGTCAAGATGAAGATGATATGGTATATAAGAATGAAATTAAATGGAAGTGTGTAAAAAATAGATTAGGTGGTCGTGTTGGTGATACAGGAAAATTTTATTATGATGGTCGTTCATTAAAAATATATGATGAATGTGAACTTGATCAATGGATTGCAGATGCACAAAGAACAAATGATGAACGATCGTTATTCGAGAGGGAAATATAATGGAAATGGATAATGAAAAAAATTGGTATGATTTTTTGAAAGATAAATATTATATTAAAAAATCTTGGTTAGATATGTTAAAGGAACGAGAAGATAACCAAGAAGTTAGAAATGTTCGTGTTAGAAGATATACAACCGATTATATTGATATAATGTATCAAGTGTATGATATATCAGATCGTATAGTTAATATATGTATTGATTGTGTTGATTTGGATAAAGTTCAAAAACATAAAAATATTGACGATCCATATTTATATAGAATAGGTGTTGTAAATGATAACCACAATTGAACAACATAATATAATATTCGATATTGATGCCAGACAATCTGGTAAAACAACAAGAATGATTGATTATGTTACAAATGTTGTTATGAATGATGATAGGATTGGTGATATTTATATACTTTCACCAAATCAAAATATGTCTAATTTAATAAGACAAAGAATGAATCATATATCAATACCAGATACAAGAAATATACATATAGTATCCGTATCTCGTTTTGATGAATTCAATATGATCATGAATCGTAATGATTTTTGTGTATTTGATGAATCAGATTTTATGGATAATATTTATTTAAGAGCTAATTCATATTATGCAACAACACCATCATCAGGAATTACAGAAAGAATGAGAGATTCATTATTATCAGATGATTTTACTATAATAAATGATATATTAAGTGCATGGGTGGATTATATTGATATTGATACCAGACATATGGAACATATAATATCTTCTGATACAGGTATGCCTGTATTCTATAATAATGAAACAATTAGACAATTGTTTAATGATGTATCAGAAGAAATTGGACAAGAAAATGATGATGAACAATTGGATGATCCATATTTATATAGAATAGGTGTTATAGATGAATAAGAATGATATTATTTTGTATGAAGATTCTGATATTGTCAAATATATGACAAATATAGAAGGGTGGGTTGAAACAGAATCGAGAAGATATTGGGGAACAAATAAAGATTCCGAACATATGGCTCGTTATTCTGCGTGCACTCATAAAAGATGTAAATGTGGTAATATAATGAGAAAATATTTTACATTATGTAAAAAATGTAGAGAAGAAAAACGCACTGAACGATATTTCAAAAGGGAATGGAAAAAATATGATTCTGATGTTCCAGTGTATTCCGATAAATATGATGAATATTTTTATGATTATGAAGACATCTTTGATTTCTGTGGTATTGAAGGTATAGAACCTGATGAACTTAATCTCATTATATGTGAACCAAATTATTGTCATACAATAGATCCGTATGATTACTATATTGATATATCACCGGATGGTGTCGATGATTATTTACCAGATGAAATATTGGACGCTTTTGATAAATTGAATAAAACTATTACTGAATGTAAAACTGCAATATCCTGGGAGCCAGGAAGATATAGAACAAGTATTAGTGTATAAATATGGAAAATTGGTTAGAAAGAACTGGTATTATTGAAGAAGATGAAGATAATAATATTAGAATATGGGGACAAAGGACTTTAGAATCAGATCATTAGAATACATTAATATAAGATTACAAATTTTTAGAAATGGTGATATTGAATTTTGGACATCACCATCAGCAGGTACAAGAAGAGGAAGTATAGATGAATCATGATAATGATTGGTTAGAAAGAACCGGCGTTATTGAAAAACGATCAGAAAATATTGATGATAATGAATATCCAGATGGTAGTGATCAACAAACACCAACAAGAACAAGATTACATCATCAAACAAATAGATATGTTAGTGATGTATATATTGATCCAATCACTAATACAAGGCGTTTTAGATATACAAGACCAAATTATGATCCACATTATCGTGAAATAAGATCTATTTTTAATCCAGATACAAGAGAAATTACTCAAGAAATTGTACCACCTTTTAATGATAGGGAAGAATTTGAACGTATAACAACCGAAATAATACATAGATTAGAGCGTCTTTATCTGGAAAATCATGATATAGAACAAATAAAAGATTATTTGACATATGTTACTGATAATGGTATGATAGATAGATATATGATAGAATTGGATTATATATCCGATCATTATCGAATTATTCTTACTAAAGGTGAATTAAACATTGATTTTAGACTCTATGGAAGATGGTAAAATGGCAACTATATGGGATAAAGAATCATTAATGACAGCAATCAGAGAATCGGATTATTGGTTATACGCTGCAATAATTGCTCTGTATAAGGTAACATTTGATGATGAATTAAATTGGGAATATAATGTTGGATTATCCGACAAGTTTTATGGTATGAATGAAGATGATGTTGAAGAGCTTGAAGATAGTGATCTTCTTGATCGAATAATCAATTGGCATAAGAACAATAGAAATTTGTTGCCAAATATAAGCCAAATGTGGAAAGATGAATTATACGATATAGTAAGAAGAAATATCGATACACTTGTGCTTATGTCAAATAAAGATATTTCTGTAAGTGAAGATATACCAGAGTTATAACAAAATCATATAATGGTAAGATTTTTTGTTGACATTACCCGAAAATGTGTTATAGTATCACTCAACGATGAGGAAATAATACAAACACAAAATATATGAGGTAACATATGGAAACTCTTACTCTGAAACAGCAGCTGGTATTGAATGACATTCATCTGGCACCTTCTTTTAACAAAGAACCAAAAGCAGACACTTTTAAGTTTCATGGTTGTGTATTCGGTAACTGGAATCGTAACACTTTAAAGGCTCTCGAACGTAAAGGTCTTGTTGATCTTGTTAAAGATTCTGGTGATTTTGTTTGTGTAGTGGTAAATTAATAATATCATTATAATTATTTTTTTCTTGACATTTCTGATAGATGTTGTATAGTATAGACATAATCAATGGAAATGAAGAAAAGGTGTAAATATGAATACTGTAAAACTCATGGATTTTAAAACGGCTGTACGTCTTATCCATCCTGATGTAAACCCCGATATTGATGATGGGTCAGAGAAACTTCATACCCTTCTCACATACCGAGAAAATAAACGGATGATTTACCGTTTTATCAGTGAATGGGGATTGATTAAACCAGATGCTAATGGTAATCTTCCTGAATTTGAAGAAGTGGAAGATATAGAGGCATATCAAGTAGCATGGTCAAATATGGATTCCACTGCACCCAAACCACAAAAAGTTGAAACTGTCAACAATACAGCGGTAAATAATACTGAAATTCGTGTTGGTGATACTGTCTATATCAAGACAAAGAATGATGCCAAAGCAATTGTAACGAACATTACCGATAAACGGTATTATTTTACACTTGAAAATGGAACACGGTCTTTTTGCAATAAATCAAACGCCTATAAATAAGGTGAAAATTATGAATCATTTTAACCATTTTATATTGATTATTTTGGCCGGTGTTCTTTTGTCTTGTGGTGGGTGTATTCAATATACACCAGGCCGTAATACTGGATTTGGTGGTCTTGTAAGTGGATTGGCTGGCGTTGCCCAGAGAAATGTTCGATATTCAGATAATAATGTAGTTTTAAATACCTATGGAGATAACCAAATTCGGGTTGGTAACGGTACTGTTATGGGTGATATGAACGGTTTCATGGGGTATATGGGCAATGGAACTATTATTCATAATGGTGCTGGTGGGGCTGTTCGTATTCCTGGTGTCGGTTCTGTTACCAAGAATGGTGTAAATATTCAAGGTAATGATTGGAATTTAAGGTTCTGATATGTTCAAAGTAGGTGATCGTGTTAAATTGGTAAAAGGTGGTGCTATATCACCAGAAATGTTTGATTATACAAAATCACCTAATTTATCTATAGGTGATGAATATATTATAACCGATATTGATAATAAGAAAAGTGGTCTTCAATGGGTTAGAATCAATAAATCATCGTATTGGTTTGTATCAGAACATTTTAAACTGGCCGAAGAATTAAAATACATTATTGATTTTGACCAGGATGAAATAAATGCATTAACGGCATTATCATGGCATATTGTTGGTGTAAAACCAACAAGAGATGTATTTACTACTGACTGGGGGACAGATGAACCGTTATATCGTAAATATGCAACAATTCATATTGAAGATCATGGCAAATATGTTTTGAATGGATGTAGATTGGAAATACTAAAAAATGTAGGAGAAAATAATGAAGAAATATCGATTTAAACTTACACAGGAAGAAGTGAATGCTATTTGGCTGGTCGCTAAACATGTGAAGGGCGAAGGTAAGTATAAAAGATGTTTTGATAATTTTATTGTCAAACTGGAACCTTTTGTGTCCGATTATTTGAAAGCGCCAGGTGTCGATCTGTCAAAATACTGTCATGGTGAAATTGTATTTCGTGATATTGAATAGTGAAAGAATATATATATTAGAGCTTGATGAAACAGAAATAAAAGCTCTTGATATAGTATCATATTATATTTCCGGTGAAAAGACAACATCAAGAGTTGTCTTTTCACCGATACCATTTGATAGAAATGGTACTGTATTCAGGCAAATATCAAATTTAACCACAAATGAAAGAATAATTCCTATTCGTAGGTCACTTTCAACAAGCATTGAATTCATTAAAAAAGTATCATGAATGAATATGTTATTGAATTAAACCAAGATGAGGTGGATGCTATTAGAGCCGGTATAGGATCTACCATAATACCATCCGAATCACAATTTTATAAAGGGCTGATAGACGTATATCATGGTCTACATGGGTTTATATCATTTAATAGTCTTCATGATCAAAGAGTATGCACTACCAGAGGTATTGACAATTTGTTACAATTTATAGTAAATAATGGATAAGTATATAATTGAACTAAATCAGGATGAAGTCGATTCTTTAAGAATTGGTATTGGTAGTATTATATCTCCAATGGGGTCCATATTTACAGATGAATTATATAGTATGTATAAATTTTTGAATGATATAACATTATATATGAATAATGTTGATCAAAGAAAATTTCTATCATATATCTCTTTATTAATGAAATAAATATTATGAAAGAGTATGTTATTGAATTAGATCAGGAAGAACTTGATGCATTATATATTGGAACTGGTTTTATTTCAGGATCTCCTGATTACGGTATTAGATTATATACACATAATATATATTCAACCATATATTACTATACATCAGATCCATTTTTATTTAATTGTGCCGATGGGGATATACACTCTGAGATGGTGAGTATATGAAAGAATATGTTATCGAATTAGATCAAGATGAATTGGATGCTATTGATATGGCAGCTTGGTATATTGGTGGTTATGGATCAACATCAAGGATTGTTTTTTTCCAATGTTAGTGATATTAAAACTATATTTTATGAATATACAAAAACTCGTAATGAAAGACATATGCATGTTCTTTTATCATCAGAATTAACATTTGAGAAAAAAGTTTTATAAAAATAAAAATAAAATTTGACAACTCTTATAAATACTGTTAAGATATATAAGATATAAGATAGAAGATTAAATAAAAAAGACAAAAGAGAAAGATTATGAAACTACAAGAACAAAAACATACCTTTAGCAAACATACTAAGGCCATTAGTGTATTAGGTTGTCGTTTTGCACTCTATATGGGAGAATGGCCGGAAGTGTAGTTTTATAAGGAAATATGATGTTTATAACCCTTATGACTACACTAAGTCATAAGGGTTTTTTAGTTTATAGGTGTAGAAGGATAGTTCAGTGGCAGAACATTGCTTTTACACGGCAATTATGGGGGTTCGATTCCCTCTCCTTCTACCAAGAAATATGGGGCTGCTATATGGGATAGGTCTGACTTTTGCAAAGTTAGATATTGGGATCGTTACCCAACGGCTCCACCAATTTTTATGTTCTTTGAAAATTGAATAATTTATAATCTGTAATTTTTTCTTGACAAAAGAAATTATATTTTGTAATATATGGCCGGTTACCCCACGTTGGCAGAGGGAGCAGATTAAGAATTTGTTCAGGATGGGTTCGACACCCATACCGGCCACCAAAATAATCCTTGACATTCTTGCCAGATGTTGTATAGTATAGACATAATCAAGTAAAATAATATCAGGGAGAAAATATAATGGGACTGAGTAATTTTCGTGATGAGAAATGGGAAAATGAGGTAAAATCGAACACATGGGGCCATTTATTTCCTAAAAACGGATATTATGAGGGTAGTATTACCGTTGCACAAGGTGTATATGGTAACGTGGTTATCCTGAAAGAAGATATTGATATTGATGGTTCCCCTTGGTGGTTTCAGGAAATTAATCAGTTCCTTGATACGGTTGAAATGGAATCAGGTTGTATTTACAAAATTGATATTTCTGTATTTGTTGATGAATCAAACGATGATGAACAAATCGTTATCAATCAACTCCGAAAACGAGCTATGGTATTATGATAGATAAAGAAATATTTGAAAAAATGATCAAAGATTTATCAGATCTTGAAGAATATCTTGAGGATACTGGTGATCCAGAAGCAGTATTTCATGGTGATGAATTTGGTGATGGTTTTGATTCTGGAACGAATCATGCAGCTGACAAATTACATGATCTTATTTGTTACTATGAACGTATGATAAACGATATGGGGGCGTAATTCAATGACAGAATATGCGACTTTTAATCGTACTACGATGGTTTGACTCCATCCGCCCCTACCAAAATAATGTCGAACCTTTTTATTAGTTTTATATAAGTATATGTATAAAACAATAAGAGGGTTCGATTATGAATAAAAAATCTAAACTGGTAAATGATAGAAGAAAAAGGATAAAAAGAATACTGATAGAAAAACTTGGTGGTCAATGTTGTTGTTGCGGATATGATAGATATGATGGGGCGTTAGAATTTCATCATGTAAATCCATCTGAAAAGAAGTTTTCTCTTGGAAAGATGGTATCTAAGTCACTTGGTGATATAGTAAAAGAAATACAAAAATGTGTTTTATTATGTTCCAATTGCCATAAAGAAGTTCATGACGGTATAACAAAAATACCATTTAATGCACCAAGATTATCCGAAAGTTTTGTATTACAAGGATGGAAAAAATATACTATATCAAAGTATTCGGTATATGATGAATGTCCTATATGTGGAAATAGAAAGAAAAAGAAAAGAAAGTATTGTAGTAGTAAATGTTTTGGAATTGCCAATAGAAAGGTTGACAGACCATCAAAAGATGAATTAATAAATTTAATAAAAGAATATAACTGGACGCGAATAGGAAAAATGTATGGTGTCACTGATAATACTATTAGAAAATGGGCAAGAAGTTATAAAATAATATAAAGCTGTCTTAGTGTTAATGGTAACATACTGGTGTGGTATATTAGTGATATTGGTTTAATTCCTATGGACAGCTTTAAATAAATTTTTATTTTGACATAAAATGTGAAATGGTTTATATTAATCTTATAAACAATAAACGTGGAATAATCCACAAAACAACAAAAAGTGAGGTAAATGTAATGAAGCAGGTAATTGTAAATGGTGTATCTTATCTTGGTGATCTCAAGGTAGAGGAAAATGGTGTTACTGTAAAGAATGCCATCAAGGTTGGTGATGTTGTAACCCGGGCCGATGTAACTCGTTATTTTCAGGAAGCCAATGTTGGTAATCTCGAAGATGTAGTTTTCGGTGGAAACGGTGTGGCATATTCCATCATGGAACTGTCTGATGACAACAAGAACTATATCAAGATTGCCGAACTGGTTATGGAACAGGCTAAGTCCGTGGCTGTCCGTAAACTGGAAAATCAGGAATTTCTTGGTGAACTCGGTAAACTTACCGGTGACGGTGGATCTGTTGTAACAAGCCGTCCTCGCCAGGATGTTTGGGAAGTGTAACCAGTGACCAATTGTGTGTCCCTGAAATATGGGACACACAAACATTATGAGGAATAAAATGGGAAAATCCATGTCCATTCTTGATGATATTGATGTAAAATTTGACAAACCGGAAAATTATAATACAATCAGATTTGTAATGGAATCCCATAACAGAATTTTTGAAAGAAAAAATGCTCCTGTAGCTCAGATGGTAGAGCGAGAGACTGAAAATCTCTGCGTCGATAGCTCGAAACTATCCAGGAGCACCAAATAAAATGAAGATTTATCTTGATGACATAAGGCCCATTCCTGATGGTTTTGTTGGTTGTAGAACGGCTGACGAAGCAATCCATATGATAAAGACTTGTGATGTAACTTACATATCTTTTG
>Ga0256843_1003030_pt1 | contig 11868 bp, 8 predicted proteins | sample AlvinellametaG_FD_191572 | JGI IMG/M metagenome (GOLD analysis project Ga0256843, IMG submission 191572) | Pompeii worm associated microbial communities from hydrothermal vent at the East Pacific Rise, Pacific Ocean - Alvinella | ecosystem: Host-associated > Annelida > Integument > Unclassified ... | reverse complement strand
AGATACGTGGGTAGTTAACCAGTGGCTCTGCCGGATCATCCGGTGTTGCTTCAGTATCCGTACCATTATCGTTTCCATTGTCAGGAGTGTTATCGTTTCCATTGTCTGAACCATTGTCTGGTTGCTCATTTTTATCACCATTGTCTGGTTGCTCTTTTTTGTCACCGTTATCTGGTTGGTTCCCGGTATCTACACCATTATCTGGTTGAGTCTCTTCACCTTGGTTACCGTTGTTTTCATCTCCGTTATTACGATCACCTCGGTTGGTATCTGGTGTATTGACATCTCTATTTTCACCACTATCTTCCGGGTTCTCATCTGAAGTAGGTACTTCATACTCAATATAGAGTTGTGGTGCTCCATCTGCTGCACCATCAAATGACTCTGCAACACGTTTACCATCACCAGAGACAACAAACACCATTGCATTACCACTATTCCACGACTCATTATCTATGAGTGTCTGAACCATACTACTGAGATCCGGTGTCGTTTGAGCAGCACCACTCTCACCTGCAACATTCCATGCAGGTGGTACCCACGAAACACTTTCATCCAATAGCGTACGATTGGTAATATCATAGAGAGAACGACTGAAAGGCTCAGGATTAATACTCTCTTCGATACCGATTTTCAATGATGTCTCATCCGAAGAGCGTTCATCGGTAGTAAAACGCATTTCGGCTTTAACTATACGGGCACCTTGTGGAATAAACACATGTGCAAAACGTATACCTACAGTTTGAGGCATATTCCTATCGAGTGTCATCTCAAGATCTGTACTCTTGAAGTTTATTTCACCCTCACTACTCTCTTCTGCATCATCACTACTTAATGATACTCGTGCTGAGAATACACGCTTTTCATATGTTACTGGTTTCTCCTTCTCTTGTGTTTCTGGAGAAACGGAGCCGTTATGCTCTATTCCAATAACAGGTGAGCCCTGATCGACACCACTAACATCAACCGTCGAGTCACATCCACTCAGTATCATACTGATGGTAAGTGCTGAGGCGATACCGGTTATGATCTTGTTTGTTTTCATGGTATATCCTTAATTCTAGAGTATAGGCATATCTGAAATTAAGAACAGGGGAGGAATAGAAGACGTATGTAGAAACGCTTCAGTACTCTATCGTTTTCACGAAAGAGGCAACCCGGCTATCTACGAGAGACCCGTGGCTTTCCGTCCCTGCTTCGCAACAGGTTTGGCCTTAACAATTATCATAGTAGGCACCCAAGGGTGCACAGCTCTTCCGTCAACAGTAAAAGTATAGCCATATTTCTTTTAATATATTTTAAAATATGACTTTAAAGGAACAAATACTATTTCATTCCACTTTCACTGCTGTATCTTAATCGATATTAATCGATTAGGGAGTATAATACCAACATACTATTAACGAAGGATTACTTATGGGTAGAGCGTTTGAATACCGAAAAGCAGCAAAAATGAAACGATGGGGTACCATGTCCCGTCTCTTTCCCAAGCTTGGGAAGATCATCACTATGGCAGCCAAAGAGGGGGGAAGCCCCGATCCGGAGATGAATGCCAAGCTTCGTACTGCTATTTTGAATGCCAAAGCACAAAATATGCCTAAAGACAATATTGAAGCGGCTATTAAACGTGCATTTAACAAAGATGCCGCCGATATTAAAGAGATCACCTATGATGTCAAAGCACCTTATGGGGTACAGATGATCGTTGAGTGTGCAACAGACAACGGTACAAGAACCGTTGCCAATGTCAAAGCGATCTTGAGAAAGAACAATGCAGAGATGCTGACATCGGGTTCTTTGAACTATATGTTTACCCGAAAAGCGGTTTTCATCATTGACAAAACAGACGATATGGATGTTGAAGAGCTCGAACTAGAACTCATCGATTATGGACTCGAAGAGATCGAAGAGGATGTTGAACCACAAGAAAATGGCGATGATAAACCTATTTTGCGTATTTTTGCCGACTTCACCTCTTTTGGTGAGATGAGCAAAGCCTTTGAAGAGCGAGGTATCGAGCCTAAGAAGTCAACACTGGAGTACATCGCCAATACACCTATTGAACTTAATGATGAACAGCTAGAAGAGATAGAAACACTCATCGAAAAACTTGAAGAAGATGATGATGTGCAGACGGTTTATACCAATATCAACTAGTCAATCTTTAAAATATTTTACATAAAAATAGGCAGTATGGAGTCTCTTCTACATACTGCCACTTCTTGTTAATACTCTCTTAATACTCTCTCACTATACTCTCAGCTTATTTTAAATATTATACGAACTTATTATGAAAGAGGAGTATTTCCCCCCCCTATGGCAAAATTATCGAGAAGATCATTTTTTAAGTTGATGACAGCAACAGCGGGTGCGACGGTTGTGTCGCAAGGAGCAGAAACAAAAAAAGTAGCAGCCCAGACAAAACGCTTAAGAGAGAAAAACAGCAAACAGACACGTGTGGTAGTTGTAGGTGGCGGTATGGGTGGACTGACTGTAGCAGAGTCCATTAAAGCCAACGATCCGGACAACAAAATTGAGGTGATTGTACTGGAGCGAAATGCACACTACTTTACCTGCCCTATGTCCAATACCCTCTTTGGTGAGATCGAAGAGGTAAAAAAGGCAAACATCCCTTTTAAGTACGACTACACCCTGGCAGAGAAAAACCATAACATCGATGTGATCATTACCGAGGTGATCGGTGCAGATGTTAAGAACAAAAGCATCACAACAACAGCCGGTATGATCGACTATGACTATGTAGTGGTAGCCCCTGGTATTGATTATAACTACAAAAAACTCTTCCCACACTGGAGCGATGAGAAGATCAGACGTGCCATGAAAGAGACACCTGCGGCGATGTACTCTGACTCAGGTAAAGAGAAACAGAATCTTCTAAACCAGCTTCATGCATGGCGAGACAATGGAGGTAGAGGAAACTTTGTAATCGTACCGCCTAAAGGTGGTAAGGTACGTTGTAAACCAGCCTCTTATGAACGTGCCTGTATGGTTTCTGAGTTTATTAAGAAGTATAAACTGCCAGGAAAAGTGGTACTGCTTGACAGCTCTCCAAAACCACAATCCAAAGGGCCGAAGTTCATCGAGATCTTCATTAAGCACCATAAAGATACGATTCTCTTTAACGGTATGAGCGGTGATGAGATGTTAAAACGGATCAAAGATGCCGGATTTACCATGGAGAACTTTAAAAAGAAAGAGAACTTCTCGAAAGTCGAAGACAACTTTGCCACCTGTAATGTCAAAGATGTCGATTTCGATAAAAAAGAGATCACCTACATCTATGCTGACAACTTTGATGATGATGGCAAAGAGCAGACGATCGGTTATGCTGTAGCAAATCTCATTCCTTACCATAAAGGAAACGAAACAGCCAAACTCTTTGATGTCAAAAGAGATGGCTGGGGTGGGATTGTCTGTGCACCGGCAAAAACCTACTCTGTAAGCGACTCTACCGTATACACTGCAGGAGACATTATGGGGTACCACAAGTTCAACCCCTCTGCACAAACCTCTGTCTCGGTTGGGCTTTTAACAGGTGAGAGCATTGCCAAAAGAATTTTGACAGGTAAAGATGAGATCGACTTGACAAAAGCGGGTATTACCTGCTTCTCGATGGTTGTAGCACATCCACTCAAAGCGATTGAGATCTCTAAAGATATTATCGTTACCGACAAGGGTGTTGCCAAAGCGGCCAATACACGGTTGGCATTTAGAGATGGAAATGGGTTGATCGGATGGTTCCAGGCAATCGTAGAGACGCCGTTTAAGTATTAGGTGTTGCTGTTTGCTCTGTGGCTACCACGCACTGCGTGATAGCCTCTAAGGTTTAGTTATGCCTCTAAAAGAGCAATGATATTTTCAATAGGACGTCCAATGGCCGCTTTGCCATCTTTAATCACAACAGGACGCTCTATAAGTTTGGGATGTGCGGCCATCGCTTCAATGAGTGCCTCTTCATCTTCTACCTCTTTAAGCCCTAGTTCTTTGTAGATATCCTCTTTGGTACGCATGAGTTCACGTGCACCTATGCCTAACATACCCAGTACCTCCTTGATCTCCTCTTTGGTTGGTGGTGTCTCGAGGTATTTGACAACATTAGCCTCTATGCCTCTCTCTTCTAAAAGATTGGCCGCATTGCGTGATTTGCTGCAGCGTGGATTGTGCCATATCGTAATTTGACTCATATGCTATTCTCCTTTGTGTAATGTAACGATCTTGGCATCAATGCCATTGACTCTTTTGGTATCTTTATTGGTGTATGGAATATTATCGAGCAGATAACGCATTGCATTTAAACGGGCTCGTTTTTTATCGTTTGCGTCAAGTTCGCACCATGGGGCATACGCAGTACCTGAACGTTCAAACATCTTGTCTCTCAGCTTTTCATACTCCGGGTAGGCTTTATGCGATTTGTAGTCAAGCTCCGAGAGTTTCCAGCTTTTTAGCGGATCTTTCTCTCTTTGCTTTAAACGTGCCTCTTGTGTCTGATAACTGATATTAAGGTAGAACTTAAAGAGCATCACCCCATCATCTACCAACATCTTCTCGACATCATTTACCTGTGTGTAAAAGAGTTCGTGTTGTTCCTGTGTACAGAAGCCAAATACCTGCTCTATACCTGCACGGTTATACCAGCTTCTGTCAAAAAAGACGATCTCGCCTCCATTGGGAAGTTGCTTGAGATGGCGTTGGAAGTACCACTGCGTCAACTCTTTAGGGGTGGGTTTGGGAAGAGCAACCGAGCGGGACTCTCGGGGGTTGAGGTAGGCTGTGAGTGCTTTGATGCTGGAGCTCTTTCCTGCTGTATCCATCCCTTCAAAGATCACAAGCAGTCGCTTGTTATTTTCGATGATCCACTGTTGCAGTTTTACCATTTCGTGTTGAAGCTTCAATAGCTCTTTTTCATAGAAAGTACGTTTGATTTTGCCACTCTTTTTAAAGACTTTTTTGGGCGATTTGCGATATTCGGGTAACACTTTGGTGTAGTGTGCCTCTTGCATTATGACTCTCCTTTATGGTGTCGCATTGTCTGGTAACGCTCTTCTGTCTCAAGCTTCATGAGCAAACGGGCATTGTTGATACGCAGTTTGTTGTTCTCTTCGGCAATGCTCTCCAGACGCTCTTTAAAGAGGTTTAGCTCCTCTTCCAAAGCGGTATAACGCTCTTTGTACCCCTCTAGTTCGGCCGATGTCGCATGGTAACGCTCTTGGAGTCTGGCACTCTCTTCACGTGTGGTTGCCAACGCCTCTTGATGCTCTTTGAGTTTAACTTTTGTCTCATCAAAGGCCTCAAGTGCGGTAGCCTGTTCTCTGTTTTCAAGCTGCAAGGTGGTAAGCTTCTCTTGCAGCTGTGCAATCTCTTGAGCCTTCTCTTTGTTGTCGGCATAGGTATTGCGGTAGAGATTTTTGTAGGTATGAATACGCATAGAAGCGACAATCACAACCAATACAACGAACAACACAAGTACCACTCCGACAGCCGCAGCTGTCATAAGAATCGGATCTTTGCCTATTTGAGAGAGAAATTCTGTCACACTACCCCCTTATGATATCGTAGCCGGACGGATAGTGACATTTGGTTCTACCCGCAGGGAGTACCCCTTTGCCCGACTTGATGTTTTTAAAAAGGATCTGTACTTTATTGTCCAGATCATCAAAGTAGGCGATGCTGTCAATATCGCCTCTTTGGTTCAGACGGATCGTATAGGTTTTACCCCCGTATGAAGCGGTATATATGTTTTTTTTGTAGGGTTTTGCCTCCTTTAAAATACGCTCCAGCTCAAACCCTTTGGAGACTTTGTAAAACGATATCTGCTCAAGATCATGATCGACAATAATCAGCTCTTTGCCATCGGTGCACACCTCTTTTTGTGTTGGCAGACGGTAGCTCCACTTCATGCGAGAGGCTCCTCCGTAGATAAGAGATCCCTTATAGGAGATCACCTTTCCTTTGGGGTTGGTAATCGTCTGCTCGAATGTGGCATTGAAGTGTCCTGGCAGTGCAAGTTCGCTACTCCATGACAAGAGTGTAAAAAGTGTGATTAACCATACATATCTCATACATATTCCTTATAATTTAATATACCAAAAACCCACTTTTAAGAGGGTTAGATCTGTATGGAAATGGTGCCTTAAAAATGTGAACGGGTTGTGTAGTATCACGCTAAATAGAGGTGCCCTTAATCACTTTTAGGGTAGAATAATCGCAATTCTATTTAACAAGGTATGACATACAATGATTAAATCACTATTGAAGGTTTTTGGCACACATAACGACAGAGTGGTTAAAAGCTATTTAAAAAAAGTCAAAAAAATCAATGCCCTTGAGGAGCAGTATGAAGCGATGAGCGATGAGGAGCTCAAAGAGGCCTTCAATGCACTCAAAGAGGCAGTGCAGCAAGAGCAGAAGAGCCTAGACGATGTACTCTATGACTCTTTTGCCATTACCCGTGAAGCGAGTAAACGTGTTTTAGGTATGCGTCACTATGACGTACAGATGGTAGGTGGTATGGTACTGCATGACGGTAACATTGCCGAAATGAAAACCGGAGAGGGGAAAACCCTTGTGGCTACCTTGGCAGTTGTTTTAAATGCCATGACAGGCAAAGGGGTACATGTTGTAACCGTGAATGACTATTTGGCAAAACGTGACTCCGAAGAGATGGGGCAACTCTATGCGTTTTTGGGCTACAGTGTCGGGTGTATCACCGCTGACATTCACGATGAGTTTATGCGTAAAGCCCAGTATGATGCCGACATTACTTACGGTACGAACAATGAATATGGGTTTGACTACCTAAGAGACAACATGAAAGTACGCCTTGAAGAGAAGGTGCAACGCGAACACAACTACGCCATTGTCGATGAAGTAGACTCTATTCTGATCGATGAGGCACGTACACCGCTTATTATCTCCGGCCCGGCACAGCGAGATCATAACCACTATGCCAAAGCCAACGAGATCGCGAAACAGATGGAGCGTGGCGAGGAGCTTCCGGCCAAACCGGGGGAAGACAAGAAGATGACGGGTGATTTTGTTGTCGATGAGAAGAACCGTACGATTGTCATGACAGAACAGGGGCTTCAAAAAGCACAAGATCTCTTTGAAGTCGACAACCTCTACTCACTGGAGAACGCTGCCCTCTCCCACCACCTTGATCAGGCACTCAAAGCACACTACCTCTTTGAAAAAGATGTTGACTATGTGGTGCAAAATGGCGAGATCATTATTGTCGATGAGTTTACAGGAAGACTTAGCGAAGGACGCCGATACTCAGAAGGGCTTCACCAGGCACTTGAGGCCAAAGAGGGTGTACAGATTCAAGAGGAGTCTCAAACACTTGCAGAGATCACCTACCAAAACTACTTCCGTCTCTATAACAAACTTGCAGGTATGACAGGTACGGCACAGACAGAGGCAACCGAATTCAGTCAGATCTATGGCCTTGAGGTTGTCTCTATTCCTACCAATGTACCGGTAAAACGTATCGACAAGAACGATCTTATCTACAATACCGAGAGAGAGAAGCTCGATGCGGTGGTACGCAAAGTAAAAGAGTATCACGAAAAGGGACAGCCTGTACTTATTGGTACGGCATCGATTGAAAAGTCCGAAATGATCCATGAGCGTCTTAAAAAAGAGAAGATCCCACACAATGTACTCAATGCCAAAAACCACTTCCAAGAGGCAGAGATCATTAAAAATGCCGGACAAAAAGGGGCTGTAACCGTTGCCACCAACATGGCCGGGCGTGGGGTTGACATTAAAATCGATGATGAAGTAAGAGAGCTTGGCGGCCTTGCCATCATCGGTACCGAGCGTCACGAGTCCCGCCGTATTGATAACCAGCTTCGTGGGCGTTCGGGGCGTCAGGGCGATCCGGGTGAGAGCCAGTTCTTCCTTAGCCTCGATGACAACCTTTTGCGTATCTTTGGCGGTGAGAAGATCAGAAACATTATGAACCGTCTGGGTGTTGAAGAGGGAGAGTACATTGACTCCAAGATCGTAACACGCTCAGTTGAGAAGGCACAGAAAAAAGTAGAGAACCAGCACTACGAAGCACGTAAGCATATTCTTGAGTATGATGATGTTGCCAACCATCAGCGTAAAGCGATCTATGCGTTCCGTAACCAACTGCTCGATCCGGAGTTTGATATTGGTGCAAAGATCGATGAGAACCGCAAAGAGTATATAGCCTACCTGCTTGAAGAGTCGGGGATTATTGAGGGAATGCCAAAAGAGGATTATGACATTGAGCGTCTTGTATCACTCATTCGCGAAGAGCTACGCATTGAGGTAGATGCAAAACACTTTGAGGGGAAAGAGGCCGATGAGATCGCTCAGATGATCGAAGGGATGATGAAGGAGCTCTATGAGGCTAAGATGAGTCAGCTTGAGCCTGAACAGCGTCAGGAGATCGAGCGTATTATCTACCTTCAGGTTCTCGATCCGCAATGGAGAGATCATCTCTATGAGATGGATGTACTCAAAACCGGTATCGGCCTTAGAGGCTACAACCAGAAAGATCCGCTTACAGAGTATAAGCAAGACAGTTACAAACTCTTTACCGATTTGGTGCAGCGTATTAAGCATGAGGCTGTCAAGACACTTCATCTGGTACAGTTTGACTTTACTTCACCCGAAGAGGAAGAGGCAGCGGTTGAGCAGATTCGTGAAGAGTTAGAAAGTGAAGTGGCAGAGGCCGTTGAACAAGGTAGCTCACCGGCACCACAAGCAGAGGGGAAAAAGCCTAAGCGTAATGAGCCTTGCCCTTGTGGTTCTGGTAAGAAATATAAAAACTGTTGTGGTAAAAGTGGGCCCAAAAAGGGGCTTTTATCATCAAATAACGCATAAGAAGCAAAGCTCTTATTGCTCTACACTAAACGCTAAGTTCGCTTCAGCAGCGGACTTGCGAGACTAGTCTCTTTTATCTGAGGATTTTCATGCATACAAACACTCCAAGTAGTACTTTTATTAGGCGTATCATCAAACACTACCTCAAGTACGACAAAGAGAATCCTTTTATCTTTATCTCTGCTGTGTTGGCCTTTTTGGGTATTGCAGCAGGTGTGATGGTGCTCATGATAGCCATGGGGATCATGAACGGAACACAAAAGGAGTTTCAAAAAAAACTCTTTGTCATGAACTACCCACTAACCATACTCCCACTTGAAGAGGGAGCCATCAACCCTACCCTTGCCCAAACACTCCACCAGCACTTCCCCTCGCTTAAACTAAGCCCCTACTACACCACACAAGTCATTAGTAAAAATGCAGGAGCCGTACAGGGCTCTTTGCTCTATGGGGTTGATTTTGCCAAAGAGAGTGCCATTAACAGCATCTTTCAAAAAGCAACCGAACAGAATATTACCAATAGCAAGTTTCGTGTGGTAATAGGCGATTCGCTCTCTTATGAGATGGATGCCCCTGTAGGGCACAAGATCACCCTCTACTTTTCGGAGCAACAGGCTGTAGGGTTTGGTACCATGCCGTTACAAAAACGTTTTACCGTTAGCGGTGTGTTCGACTCTGGCCTCAAGGCATACGACAAAGCGATCATCTATACCACACACGAGGCGTTTGTAAAACTGCTTAAACGCACCCCCAATAGCTATGATGGCCTACACATCTTCACTCAAGAGCCTCTTGAGATGATACAAAAGATTCGTAAAATACTGCCTCGTAATGTAATGATCGAGGGGTGGTGGCAGCAAAACGGCAACTTCTTCTCTGCTATGGAGATGGAGAAAAAAGCCCTCTTTTTAGTCTTACTGCTTATTATTTTGGTTGCATCGCTCAATATTATCTCTTCGCTTCTCATGACTGTGATGAGCCGCCGTAGTGAGATCGCTCTGATGCGAACATTGGGTGCCACACAAAAAGAGATACGTACTATCTTCTTCAAGCTTGGCATCATTATAGGAAGTGCCGGTATGCTCACAGGTACTTTGCTCGGAGCGTTGGGTATATGGGTTCTTAAAACTTTCGACATTATCTCTATGCCTGAAGATGTCTATGGCACATCCAGGTTGCCTGTAGATCTGACATGGGGAGATTTTGGGCTCATTATTGTGGGCACAACCATCATTGTACTGCTCTCGTCACGTTACCCTGCCAAAAAAGCGGCACAGACAGATCCGCTCAAGGTACTTCGTAACGAGTAGTCATGAGACTACTCTTGCAACAACTTCACCGGTGCTTTAATGGTACGCTTAATGAACTCTAGCGGCAGGGTTAAGATATCTTTGGCCACACTGCTGTTTACCTCTGGCTTCTCAAGCGTACCGGTGATCTTGAGCCCTATTGTCATACGTTTGTCATCTCCCATTAAAATGTAGCCCAAAATAGGGATCTTTCCTAGTGTATTGCTCCACTCTTTGGCACTCTGAATGGCCAAGTCGATGTTGAGTTTTTTGCTCTTAAGCAGCATCTCACCTTTTCCAACGATCGTAGCGGATGTACCTTCGAGGTAGACCGAGGTAAAGATGATCTTTTGGGGTGTCATGGTATATTCGATCACCCCCTCTTTGATCTTAAACCCCTTAGATGAGAAACCAGGAGAGTTGAGTGTGGCAAGTGCGGGGATGGTATTGAGAAACGCCAATGTATTGTTATAGGCGGTAAAGTCACTTAAAACACCCTTTTCAATGATAATACGCCCCTTCATTGTTTTGGTGGGATCGCCCTCTTTTTTTAGCGAGTAGCGTCCCCCTTTAAGCCCTTTGAAGTTAATGAGCGGGTGAAGCAGCTTATCTTTGACACGCAACGCTTCAATAGAGAGAATGGCTCCTTTTTTGGTAAACTTGACAACATCCCCATCGAGACTTCCAAAGGCCTTGATGTTGCCATTGGGAGCGATCTCGATGTCGTAGTTGTCTAGAAGGAGTTTGTAGGGTGGGTAACGCAACGCACTCTTCTCGCCGAGTACCACAAATTTTTTGCCAAAGAGTTGGGAGCTGCTTGAGCCCTGCCCCTCTTTTTTTAAGTGTTTAAGCAGTACTTTGAGGTTGATGTCGAGTTTGATAAGTTTGATCAGTCCCTTTTTTAGATCGATGCTGAAACGATCGTTGAGTGCGTAGAGTCTACTCTTCTCTTTGGGTACATTGAGATCTCCTCTAAAGGGTATCTCTTTGTAGCACTCTTTTGCCTTTTTTTCACACAAGAGCCCCTCATTGAGTTGCAAGGTACCACTAAAGTGGTACGACTCTTTTGCGTTGTTCTCAAGCTTTAATGTGCCACCCTTTAAAAGAGAAGGTGCTTGAGGCAGGTAGGGAATGAGCTTTTCAAGTGAGGCAATGGCAACAGAGAGTTTAGCCTTTTGACGCGTAATGGTTGTGGTAAGTTGTGGCAGCGAAACGGTGACGTTGTTGTTATAGTCCAAATGCAAAGAGAGTGATCTGTTTTTCATTTGAAACAGCGGTGAGCTCTTCTTGCCAAGGGTAATGTGCGAAAGATCAAGCTTGAGGTTTGCCTGAGCCTTTTTAAGTAGCACATCTCCTGTAACATCCCCTTTGTAGTAGGGGCTCTTGAGCGTGACATTTTTAATCTTGACAACCCCGCTTCTGTAAGCCACACGCCCCTTCTCTACCCATAGCGGTAAGCCATCGATCTGAAGTAGGCCGTGGGTGAGTGTGGCATCTACTTTCGTCTCGATAGTGCCTTTGGTTTTTCCCAGAGGGATCTTAAGCCATACAGCGATCTTGTCTTTGGCATCGTGTGTTACCGGAATGGTTAAATGGTAGGCACGAAGCACACGCTGTACCACATCGTCTACCGGGGTACGCATATGTAGATCAAGCACCAAGAAAGGAGACTCTTCTCCTACCACATGGCGAATGAGTACAGAGG
>Ga0256843_1003029_pt1 | contig 11873 bp, 10 predicted proteins | sample AlvinellametaG_FD_191572 | JGI IMG/M metagenome (GOLD analysis project Ga0256843, IMG submission 191572) | Pompeii worm associated microbial communities from hydrothermal vent at the East Pacific Rise, Pacific Ocean - Alvinella | ecosystem: Host-associated > Annelida > Integument > Unclassified ... | reverse complement strand
TGATCGTTTTGTATCTTTTTACGCAGCACTTTGATACGCTTGGTTTTCTCTTTGATGACGGCTTTGAGATCTTCGATCTCTTTTTCGACCGTTTCGACACGCTCTTTAAAATCTTTCATACATTTGGGATCGATGATAAACTTATTTCCGTTACCGTTGAGCAACTCTATTTCGATATATTCGGCTGCATAGACAGTTGCGTTGGAGAGTACCTCTTTGAGGTAAACTTCTTTGGCGATAATCTCACCACCCGAAACTTTTTCGACGTAGACTTTATTGGCTTCGACTTTACCGTTTTCAAGGATATTGATATGTACGACATCCGCTTCGATATACCCTTTATGCAAATGTACCGTCACATCATCCGCATAAATCTTTGCCGTCTGGTGCGTTTGTCCGCCGATTTCCACCTTCTTTGCGATCACTTCCGCACCGCTTCCCATATTTCCGGTGGTACGCACTTCACTGGTCTCGATCTTCACACCCTGCCCGATCGCATCGCGAAGTACATCGTTACCTTCGATATTGATCTTGATATCCTGTGCGTCACTGGAAGCTTCAATGGATCCTGTAGAGCGAAAACTCACTTCATCGACACAGAGTTCATCTCTGATTTCAAAGTTGTTATTTTCACCGTGATAGATAAAACCGCTTTTGAGCGCATAATAATATGTCGCATTGTCATCCTCTTCGACTCTGAAATCTTCACTCACGGTAATGTCGATTTCATTGGAGAGCTCCACTTTTGCAAAAGGCAATACTTTCCCTTTGCAATCACGTCCCGGTCTTCCTTCTCTGTAGTGAACCAACTCGATAACCAAATCCCCTTCATTGACTGTATGCATGAAGTCGCGTTTGCTATGATCTACCCTATCGGTCTCTGAAAGTTCCTGTGTTGGATTGTTGAGATAGTGCAAAATCAATTCGCCGTTATTTTGATTGATAGGCTCCAGACCGTTACAGACATTGATCGTATAATCTTTGGAGATTTTACCGTTTACCTGAATATCGGAAATCAACTCTTTAATCGCCTCTTTGGACCGGTGGTGCATAAACCCAATCAATAACCCGAGCCGTGCCTTTCGTACATCGATCTGCGCTACAAGCTGACTGTGTAGTTCCGAATGGTACTTGATATTTTCCTGCTCAGGAACTTTAAGAACTATTTTTGTCAGTTCGCTGTTGCCTCCCATCGACATTTTGATCGGAAAGCGGTTCTTTTTACTACGCAGAAAAATCTCTATTTTGACTTTTTGCTTGATTTCGATATTCGGATTTCGAAGGTTCTCTTCCGTAAAAAACTTCTCTTGCTCAAGAAGTGTCAATTCGTTGTATTTAGGAGCGTCTTTACGTTTATAAAGCGTTTTATACGCAAGAATACGAAAGTCGAGTTGCTTCGGACTGATACCGTATCGGGCGGCTACTTTAGCGAGATCTGCCGCAACATTATCACTGTAAAGTACGATATTTTCAAACGCCGCACCGGCACTTGCATTGTTTTGCTCTTGTGCAGGTGCAGATGATTTAAATATATCCAGTAGTGCCACCCTTTTTCCTTTTTAGAGAACTTGATTTTCTCTAAATCGGCAAAGGATGAATAATATTTAACAAATTAGCAAAATTTATTCTATTTTTTCTAAAACATACTCAAGATTTTTATCTACTGCAAAGCAGCGATCTATCTTACAGGCTAAAAAATTCTCCGTCTCTTCCGCTTTTTGCAGCAAAAACGGATAACGTACATGAAGGATTTTATCCCTCTTTTTTAAAAGTACTTCTTTTTTACCTTTAAGTACCACCCATCCGTACTGCGAACCGAGATATGCCTGCACGAGTGTCGGAAAACTTTGCGGTGCTGCAAACATCTGCCCTGCAGTATCCATGAGCACATCCCCTGCAAAAGCGTGTAATTTCTGATTTTCTGAAAGTGCGGCGATTTGAAAGAGATTTTGTATCATCACTGCGAGCGCACTTCGGTATGAAGCGTCATACGCCGAGGCATCCGCCCGAAAAGTATCATCAGACATATACCATAAACCGTCACTGTAAAACTTCATGATCACTTTTTGCATCAACTCTTCCGCCAAAGAGAGATATTTTCGCTCCAGCGTACTTTGATACGCCTCTAAAAGCGCAGATATCAAAAAGGCATAATCTTCCAGATACGCTTTGACTTTGGGCTTTTTCGGTAAAACAACCTGATGATAGAGTTCGCCTTCGAGAAACAACCGCTCGATCAGCGTATCGAGACTCTTCAGAGCACGCTGTAGATAAGCGGGATCGATCGATGAGGCTTTTAAAAGCGCTTTGATATAAAGGGCATTCCATGAAGTCTGTATCTTATAGTCGATAAAAGGGTAGTTTCTCTTCTTACGCAATGCTGCAAGTGCCTTCACTCCCTTTTGTAAAGATTCAGGCTCCTTTTGCGCCGTGATATGCGGATTGCTTTTGCCTTCGAAGTTTCCTTTCGGCGTAATACCAAGATAGTCCAAAATCTCTTTCGCACTCTTTTTGTCAAGCCCCTCCTTCACTAAAGCATCATACGCTTCATCATAGCTATAGACGAAATATTTCCCCTCTTCCCCGTCACTATCCGCATCGCTGGCAGAGAAATAAAGATCCTCTTTTTTGAAACGATCTTCTATATTCGCAACGGTTTTGGAAACCGTTGCCGCAAAAAGCGGATTTTGCGTCAACCGGTATGCATCGACGTAGGATTCAATCAATTCTGCATTGGTATAGAGCATCTTTTCAAAGTGCGGTACCATCCACGCCTCATCGACGCTATAGCGGTAAAAACCACCCTCGATCTGATCGAAAATACCCCCTTTTGCCATTGCTTCCAAAGCGTCTGTCGCCATCTTCAGCGCTTCTTTATTTCCATTTAAACGGTAAATCATCAACAATGTTTCAAATGTTGTCGCATGGGGAAACTTCGGGGCGTCTCCTATCCCTTTGTACTGAAAATCGTATAGACTCTTAACACCCGATACGAAATCATCGATCACTTTTTCAGCTTTCGGATTTTGCTCTTTGACCTGCCGACTTTTACGTGAAACGTTCTGCATCGCCGCCACGATCGAATCCGCACTTTTATAGACATCATCACGTTTGTCTCTGAAAGTTTCATAAAGATATTGTGCTATACCTCTAAGCCCCGGTCTGCCGTAGCGGTTATCCGGGGGAAGATAAGTTGCCGCATAAAAAGGCTTTCTATCCGGCGTCATGATAATCGTCAGGGGCCAACCGCCGGAGCGTTTATTTAAAAGCATATAGACATCCTGATAGTAACGGTCGATATGCGGCAACTCTTCACGATCGACTTTGATATTGACGTAATGTTCGTTCATGTACTTTGCAATCGCTTCGTTTTCAAAGGATTCACGCTCCATCACATGGCACCAGTGACACGTGGAATAACCGATCGATAAAAAAATCAGTTTGTCCTCTTTTTTAGCTTTTTGAAAAGCTTCGTCACCCCAGGGATACCACTCTATGGGATTGTGTGCATGTTGCTGTAAATAAGGAGAGTCTTCGTCTATAAGTTTGTTGGTAAATGCATGCGTCTGTGCCATGATGAGTAATACTCCTATAAAAAGTTTCAGCATCCAAACTCCTGTTGCTGAGTTAATTAGGAGTAATTATATCGTATTTTTCACAATTTCTCTGCGAAAGTGCGTAGATCAGGACGAAAAAATTCCGTTCAGTCTACTTTATGTGTCAACTCTTTGATCTTTCTTTCGAGTAATATGATAATATCGTCCTGGTTTTTAAGCAGTTGCTTTTTCTCTTCCAACTCTTTGAGCAACAACTCTTTATCATGCTTGATCATATGAAAATCTTTCTGGATCTCTTTGATGAGCATCTCAAGCTCCGTATAACTTTCGCGTACATTGGCAAGTTCTTTGTTTTTGAGTTCTATCTCTTTTGCCAACTCTTCTTTGGCATAGCGATCACTATCGTAACGTCTTTGCAAAACACGTAAGTCACCTTTGATTTTGATGATCGTTTCATTTTTTTCATTGATGATTTTCGTCATTTTGGATGTTTTGTCATGAAACGTCTCTTCGGTTTTCGCTTTTGCATAAAAATAACCGATCATATACCCGAACAATGCCAGTAACGCCAGTACCGAAACCAATTCTACGATAAATATATTCACTTTTCTCCCCTCCTTATTAAAATTTCCACTCTTCTGTTCTCCTTGTTAGCAACTTCGTCAATAACGGGATATTCGTTTCCGTAACCGACACTCTCTATCTTCACACCGGGAAGTTTTTCCGCCAGATACTGTTTTACGCGTAACGCCATCGTTTCGCTCGTACTTCGGGAAACACCCGCCTCGGTATGCCCTTCCACAACGACGTAAAACGCTTCGGGGATCTCTTTGATCGTTGCCGCCACCTGATCGAGAATCTCTTTGTTCGCCTTGCTCAGTGCCATACTATGCCGGAAAAAAGAACCTTCTCTCATCAATCCACGCAACCGTGCATTGATATCTTTCAAAGAGAAAACGTCGGCTTTTGCCTCTTTTGCCTCGTTTTTCTCCGCCAAAACAGCCGAAAGCTCCTCTTCAGAGGCTTTTTTATGAAGCTTTTCATGAAGCGGGGTAACCGTTTCGGTCTGAGAAAGCGACGCTTCTTCAGTCTCTGCCACGGAGGATTTCTTCGATTCGTTTTGCGGGTGATACTCTTTGAGCATAGGAGCCGCCTCTTTATCAAGACGCTCCTGAAGATTTTTCATCGCATCCGCTTCCATCACTATCTGCTCGTCGCTCAAAGCGGGAAGGGTTGTACCTTGTGTATACTTAAGGTAAAGTTGGTAAAAATCTTTTCCGAAAAAAATCACCGTAAAAAGAATCAAAACAGCCGTCCCGACCACTCCGAAAAGCTGTATTTGTTTGCTCTGCATCGTTGTTAATTCCAATCTTTCATATTAAAATGTTTGTAATTATATCTAAGTATGAAGCAACTTTGCATTAAATAAAATTTAAACTTTGTCTATTAAAATATATTTTTATATAAATTAAAATAAAGAAATTTTACATCACATTTTTTTATAATTTTAAGAGTCGGAACAGATAAAACTCGATATAATTTTATTGCTAAAAATTTTTTTAAGGAGTATTTATGGTGCAGCTAGAAACCGATGGTTTTTTGATTCAGTTAGGGTATCCGGCAAACGAGGCGAACAAAGACAAACTACAAAAAGTAATAGAAAATACCGAAGGTTTCGAGCAACTGGAAAAACACGTCATTCAGCTCAATGACGCCCTCAAAACCTTAAAAACTTACGTCACCCTCTCCAACAACAAAGATTTATTGAAAATAAAAAAAGATACTTCTTCAGAAGAGATAGAAAAAAATGTCGATAAAATCGTCCAGAACTGGGCGCAAAAATACAAAGTACAACTGATATACCAGCCTCAGAACAACAGTTATTATATAAGCGGTCGTATTTAAACATTTTATAAGACGGGAGTTTCATAACTCCCTCTCCTCTTTTTCAAACTCCTTTCCTTCACTTTGAACCGGCCAGCAAATCTTATCGTTAGATTCGCTCTTACGAGAATTTATGTTGCGTTTTTTCACATTGGAATATTTTTTTTACTTTTTTGGCTAAAAAATTAGAGTTAGTCATTTATTATTGTATAATACTTCCGATTTATACAGGAGCCGGTTATGCATAAAGAATATAAACGATATCTTCTTAAAAAAGATGTTCGGACACTACTGGAAGATTTGTCGGGAAACAAAGTCAAAGAGCGTATTTTCTTTACACAAATCAAGCTTTGCAAAGCTATTAAATACGAAAACAGTGCAAAGCGATACACACGCATCAAAGTCACGGGCACCCAACAGACACAATCGATCGTTTTTAAAAAGATAGACAAGAAAAAATTTCAGAAAAAACGTGCAAAACAGGTCGGTTCATTTTTACATCTGAACAAATACTTCGTAACTCTGGAGAGTTGCACCGTGTATATCGAAGCATACCGAAAAAACCTCAAAGGGCTTTTCCTTCTTACCGTTCCTATGAAATGCAACGACGACGAACTCCGCAGCATACTGAACGACTCCGTATTGGCACCTTATATCGAACAGGAGGTCACGGAAGATCCGCGTTACGATCAAAAATATCTGGCACTTTTCGGTAACCCGACCAAACATCCGTACAATATATACTCTATTTTCAAAGATCTCGAACACAAACGTTTGCAAAAACCGCAAAACGTCATTTTCAAAGAGATGAAAAGTTCCGATGCGATACGTATTTTTCTCTATTATCAATATCTCTTACTTCAGCGTTACGCAAAAGAGATCAGAAACAATACCAACGAAGTGCGCAGTGTCTATATTCAGGCTTTCCGCGAAGAGATCAAACGTACGATCGCCATTATCAAAAGTTATGAAGAGATTTTCGACGAACAACACTACCAAAAAACGATCATGCATCTGGTCACACTTCAAAACGTCACCAAGACCTATTACGATCTGATGCTGATATACAGAAAGTTCACCCAGCTCAACAGGATCCTGCAAAGCAGTTATATCACCCATATGCTCGAAAACCTAAAAATCAAACTTGCACATGAAGAGCATAAGATCAGCAACTACTTTTCAAGCAGAGAGTATGCTATCATTTCCAACCAGTACCAGCTTTTCATCAAAGAAAAAAACCGCTCTTATAACAACTACGAATCTCAGCTACCTTTCGGTTACAGCGCACGTGTCAAAGTTTACAGCAGACACAGCGAACTCTTGCAGGCTATCAACTTTCTGGACGGCTGTAACGATCAGAAAAGTTACGAAAAACTTAAAAACGGTTTTGAAGAGTTACTCGATTTTATCTATATCTTCGAGAGTCAGATCAACTCTTCTTCATGCAAACCCCTTCTCAAAGAGGTAGCGAAACTCTACAGCCTGTTACAAAAGTATGAAAGACGCAACAAATACCTGCTTATCATGAAGATGCTTCTCTCCCATCTTGATAAAAAACGTCATGAAAAAGAGATAGGCTACATACACAATATCGAACGTCGTTTAAAACATAAACAAAAAAACTTCGATAAAATCATCTATAAAAATTTAAATCATTTTAAAGAACGCTCTCTTTAATATGTAAACTATTTTTGCTATAATCTTTCTCATACTGTATCGGTATCGATATGCTGAGATGAAAAGTTTATCCTCTTCTCATAATATAGAAGGATGAACTTTTCCAATCCCTGACAAAGATTAGCAAAGGAAACTTCATGAAAAAAACAGTAGCAGCGCTTCTCTTTGCTGTGCTTTCTTTTTTGAGTATTGTCGGATGTTCCAAAACACCTTACACCAACAGAAACCAAGTCGTAATCTTCTCTCCGCAGCAGGAGTTGCAGATGGGGTATCAGTCCGCTCAGGAGATTTTACGAAAAGAGCGTGTCAGTAACGACCCAAGACTCAATGCCATCGTACGTAAAGTCGGTACGAAAATCGCACGTGCGGCGGCACAGCCGGGTTACAAATGGCAGTTTTTCGTCATAGACAAAGATGTACCGAATGCTTTTTGTCTGCCCGGAGGTAAAGTATTTGTCTACTCCGGTCTCTTTCGTGCCGTACAAAACGAAGATCAACTGGCAACCGTCATAGGACATGAAGTGGCGCATGCCATCGCAAGACACGGTGCGGAGCGTATGAGTATGATCGAACTTGGACGTATGGGTAAACAACTTGCTACACAGGCTATAGGCGGCGGAAAATATACCAATATCATCAACCAGGCTTACGGTGCGGGAGAAACTTTCGGACTTGTCCTGCCGTTTAGCAGAAAGTTCGAATACGAAGCGGACGAAATCGGACTCTACCTGATGACTAAAGCGGGATATGACCCGAGAGAAGCACTTCGTTTCTGGCAAAACATGATGCGTTTAACGCAAAATACGAGAAAACCACCTGAATTTTTATCTACACACCCAGCAGATCAACACAGAATCGATCGTTTAAAACAACTAATACCAAAAGCGTTAAAATATTACAGATAAAAGGAAAATAGATTGAACCAACAAGAGAAAATCGTCACGATGTTCGATAACATCGCCAATACTTACGATGTCGCCAACAGAGTTTTAAGCTTTGGAGTCGATAAGAGCTGGCGTAAAGAGGCCTGTGACAAAACCTACGCACTCTACAATGAAAAAAACCTGGACTTGATCCTCGATGTCGCCTGCGGTACGGGGGATATGTGCGAATACTGGGATAAACGCGCGCAGAATAAAGGTGTAGAAGTCAAAGAGATATACGGCATAGATCCCTCTTCCGGTATGCTCGATGTTGCCAAACAAAAAGGCTTGAAAGCGAAATTCATTCAGGCGGAAGCAAAAGATCTGCCTGTCAATAATGCTTCGGCGGATATCTTGAGTATATCATACGGCTTACGCAATGTCGTCGATCGCAAAGAGGCGCTTCAGGAATTTTACCGCGTACTCAAACCGGGCGGCATTTTGACGATTTTGGAGTTTACGAAGTTGCAAAAACAGACACTTGCTTCCAGAGTGCGTGACTTTTACATGAAAAAGATTTTACCGCTTATCGGTGGATTGCTTTCTAAAAACTACGATGCGTACAACTATCTGCCAAACTCGATAGACGGCTTTTTAACGAAAGAGAAGCTTGTGGAAGAGTTGGAAGAGACAGGTTTTGAAGTGAAAGAGGCGAAAGGTTATTCTTTGGATATTTCTACACTTTTTATCGCAGTTAAACCCAAAACAGCATAACGAAGAGGAGTTTTCCTCCTCGTTTTTTCCCTATGCTACAAAGTTAGGGATACGAATCATTTGTCCCGGGTAAATTTTATCCGGATCTTTGATCACTTCACGGTTCGCTTCGAAAATCTCCGTATATCTGCTACCGTCTTTATAGTAAATTTCCGCAACTCTCCAGAGTGTATCGCCCTTTTGAATCTCATAGAAGATATCCTGAATAGGCGCATCATCCTCAGTAACCAATTCGTCCGCATCCACTTTTGCGACACCTTCGATATTTCCTGCGATCAATGCCGCTTTGACTTTATCTTCGGCACTCTTTGCTTTACCTTTGATCTTGACAGTATCACCGTTGACCTCTACCTCAAGACCTTCGATAGGCATCGTCTCTTTCTCTTCTTCGATCAACTTTTTAACGTTTTCGTTGTCGTCACCCTTACCAAGAATCTTGGCACCTGCATCTTTGATAAAATCAAAAAAACCCATATTTACTCCTTTAAATAAGTTTCACTAAATTATAACACAAGGATATAAAAAATGTTTTACTTTCAGGATCACTTTCTTTTCTTCAGCAAAAGCTATTTTTTAGGACGAAACACCTTTATCACCTCTTCATTAGCCACCATGAAAGGTCCTTCAATCAGGTCGATACAGTAAGGTACGGCAGGAAAAACGGCATCCAAACATGCACGGATCGACTTTGGTTTTCCGGGTAAGTTGATGATAAGGCTTTTGTTTCTTATACCGGCAGTTTGCCTGGAAAGAATTGCCGTAGGCACATACTGTAAACTGACACTGCGCATCAATTCACCAAAGCCCGGCATCATCTTCTGACATACCGCTTCGGTCGCTTCAGGTGTCACATCTCTTAAAGCCGGTCCCGTACCGCCCGTCGTTACGATCAAAGCACACCCTTCCTCTTCCAGTTCGATCAACGCCTGTTCGATCAAAGGCTGTTCGTCCGCAACACATCGATAAGCAAACTCCAACTCGTTTTGCAAGTAAGCTTCCATCGTCTCGATGATCGCTTTTCCCGAAATATCTTCGTAAATCCCCGCACTGGCACGGTCAGACGCCGTTACCACACCGATTTTAATCTTGTCCATCTAGTATATGTCCTCCCTCTTTGATAAAATAGACCGTCGCATACGGCTGAAAAAAAGCTTTTGCCGCCATCGGGTCGATAATCTTATCTCTACCGCCCAGATAAACTTCCAGCTTAACACCTTTTTGTTCCAACCTTTGCAAATCTTCCTCTTTCCAGTTGTAAAAAAGCAGTCTCTCAAGTTCTGATATACCTTCATGACAATAGTACGTATCCATCTTCCTTGAAGAAGGATAGGCGATATTTTTGAGAAATTGTCGGATATAGAGTTTTTCGTTTTTTCGAAAATAGTCAAGCTGACTCTGTTTGTAGGCCTCCGCTTTATCCATAAAAAATGCAGGCGAGAAGAGTTGCAAAAGATCGATACGCACATCGCTTTGCAAGGTAAAATTCAAAGCGTCTATCGCACCTTTACTAAAACCTGCAACCGTAAAATCGCTCTCTTTCAGATAAGGGGCAAACACCTCTTTTTCATGACAGAGTGAAAATCCGCTAAAGAAACGCACGTACGATTTGCTCCAGTTCGCTTTTGGTCAATGTCTCTTTTTGCAAAAGTTCTTCTTTCAACGCTTCGACTGCCGGTTTCATCTTGTATAAAAACTGCTCCAGATCTTCTATGGCATCATCCACCAAAGAGGCGCTATCTACGGCTGCGGCATAAACACCGTCACCCATCGCATACACCTGCACCATCTCTTCGGCAATTTGCTTCGCTTTTTTGATATCGAGCGCACAGTTGGTAAAAACCTCTTCGAAATAGAGTTGCGACGCCACATACCCTGCCAGATATACTTTCAGTTTGGCACTAAGCTGGGTACGGGAGGTAATCTCTTTTTCCATCTCCACCAAAAACTCTTCGATCAGACTCACCTTTTCAAAGTCTACTTCATACCAGTGTGCACTCAAAGCCTTCGCCGCCTGATAGGTGGCTTGTATCTCTTTCTCTTCTACGGAGTAGCTGAGTATCTTCTTTTTACCCAGTAACACTTTCTCTTTAACACTGTTGAAATCCTTCAGCGTAATCACTTTGCGATCATGACGGATCGCGTTTATCGCCGCCTCGTTTACCAGTGTAGAAAGTGCCGCACCACTAAATCCGACAGTCATTTTCGCCAACTCTTCGACTTTAACATCAGTCACTTTGCCTTTAAGATGTACGGACAAAATCGCTTCACGCTCTTTGATACCCGGTAACGATACGAAGATACGACGATCAAAGCGTCCCGCACGAAGCAGTGCATTGTCCAGTGTCTCGTACTGGTTGGTAGCGGCGATAACGATGACATTGTTACTCTCTTCAAAGCCGTCCATCTGCGTCAAAAGCTGGTTGAGCGTACTCTCTCTTTCATCGTTTCGTCCGGCACCTCTGGCTTTTCCGACTGCATCGATCTCGTCGATGAAAATGATAGAAGGCGCATAACGCTTGGCAACGGCAAAAAGTTCTCTCACCCGCTTCGCACCCATACCGACATAAATCTGCACGAACGCCGAACCGCTCTGGTAAAAAAACGGTACACCCGCTTCGCCCGCCACCGCTTTGGCAATCAACGTTTTACCCACGCCCGGAGGTCCTGCAAGCAGCACGCCGCGAGGCATCTTCACACCCATCGCCGTATATTTTTCGCGATGTTTCATGAAGTCCACTATTTCATAAAGTTCCTCTTTGACTTCATCGATCCCCGCCACATCGTCAAAGGTTACATCCGAAGTCACCGGCAAAATCTCCCTCTCCATCGTAAAAGGCATCTCGGGAATGATCCGGGATTCCGGCTGCTGTTTTTGGTTTTGCGAAGTATCATGCTCTTGATGAGACTCTTTCTTTCCAAAAAGAAGCGCAAACGCTATCAACATTCCCAGCAAAAAGAAAAGTACGATACCGTCCGTATAATCCTGCGAATCGTCAATCTCCACCGGTACTTTATGCAAAAGCTCCGCGATATCCACACCCGAACGCAGTATCGAATACTCACCGTCTGCGGTAGAAAGCAGAACACGGTTATCGACGATTTTGGCTTTAGTAAACTT
>Ga0256843_1003028_pt1 | contig 11873 bp, 10 predicted proteins | sample AlvinellametaG_FD_191572 | JGI IMG/M metagenome (GOLD analysis project Ga0256843, IMG submission 191572) | Pompeii worm associated microbial communities from hydrothermal vent at the East Pacific Rise, Pacific Ocean - Alvinella | ecosystem: Host-associated > Annelida > Integument > Unclassified ... | reverse complement strand
TACAGCATTTAAAATATCAATACTAATTAAAATATTCTCAACACTATCAAATACACCCTCTTTATCTTCTTGTGTATCTTTATTATATGCTAAAGGAAGTCCTTTCATAACTGTAAGAAGTGATATCAAATTACCATACATTCTACCAGTTTTTCCTCTTATAAGTTCTGGAACATCTGGATTTTTCTTTTGTGGCATGATTGAACTACCTGTCGCATATTTATCACTAATCGTTACAAAAGCAAATTCACTTGTGCTCCAGATAATAAGTTCTTCAGAGATTCTGCTCATATGCATAGCTAATGTAGCACAGTTAAAAAGTATTTCAAGTGCAAAATCTCTATCACTAACAGTATCAAGACAATTTATAGTTGGTTCGTTAAATCCAAGTTCTTTTGCAGTAGCAAATCTATCTATATCATGAGGAGTCCCTGCAAGAGCTGCACATCCTAAAGGAGAAAGATTATTTCTCTCATAACTACTCATAAATCTTTCATAATCTCTTTTAAACATACTAGCATATGCAAGCATATGAAATGCAAAACTTATTGGTTGTGCATGTTGAAGGTGTGTCATACCTGGTAAAATAGTCTCTTTATGCTCTTTTGCAATATCTACAAAAGTTGAAATTAGTTCTTTTATTTTTGATGCTATAAGTTTGTTGTGTTTTAATACATACATTCTAAAATCAACTGCTACTTGATCATTTCTACTTCTTGCAGTATGTAGTTTTTTACCAGCATCACCGATGATTTGTGTTAGTCTTTTTTCTATTGACATATGGATATCTTCATCTTTTATATCATATACAAATTCTCCATTTTCAATCTCTTTTTTTACTTGATTAAGTCCTCTTACAATATCTTTATACTCATCTTCAGTTAAAATACCTTGTTGTGTTAACATTTTAGCATGAGCTAAACTTCCTTTTATATCTTCTTCATAAAGTTTATTATCAAAAAATATTGAAGCATTAAATTTATCCAATAATTCATCTTGAATCTCTTTAAATCTTCCACTTGATAGTTTTTGTTCTGCCATTTTTATCCTTTTAATTCATCTAAATATTTCATAAGTGTTTTTTGTATTATATCTAAATCTTTTTCGTTTTTAGCTTCAAATCTTGTAACAATTACTGGTGTTGTATTACTAGCTCTTACAAGTCCCCATCCATTTTCAAAAATAACTCTTACACCATCTACATCGATAATTTTTTTAATTTGTAGTTTTTCTTTATCCTGATTTAATTTTTCTTTTAATTTTGCAATTATTTCAAATTTAGCCTCTTCTGTAGTTTGAATTTTTATTTCATCAGTATTATAAACTTTTGGAAGTTTTTCATATTCTTTATCAAATTCAAAGCCATCTTTTATAAGTTCCATTATTCTAAATGTTACATAAATAGCATCATCTACACCAAAATATCTATCATTAAAGAAAATATGCCCACTCACTTCCGCTGCCATATCCGCATTAAGCTCAGCTATTTTTACTTTTAAATTAGAATGTCCTGTTTTATACATTACACTTTTCCCAATTTTATCAATCTCATCATACATCATTTGAGTAGCTTTTACTTCTGAAATAATTGTAGGATTTTTCATATTTTTAGCAAAAAATAGTGCTAAAATATCCCCTTTATAGTTATATTTTGTATCTAAAAATGCTATTCTATCAGCATCTCCATCGTATGCAAAACCATATTCTTTTATCTCTTTTTTGATATCTTGCAGGTTTTCTTCTTCGCTTGGGTCTGGATGGTGATTTGGGAATGTTCCATCTGGCTTTTCAAAAAGGATTTTATAATTTTTAATTTTAAGTTTATCTAAAATTTCTCTTAGTACTACTCCAGCTACACCATTTCCACAGTCAAATACAAAATTATTTTCTAACCCTTGAAGATGAGAGAATTGATTTACTATATAATCAATGTATTGACTTTTTAAATCATATTCTATTTTTGAAGTATTATCTTCAATCTCTATATCACTACTTAAAATCTCATCACCTAAACTATAAATTTGTTCTCCAAAAAATGGCTTTTTATCAATAGTAATTTTAAATCCATTATACTCTGGTGGATTATGACTTCCTGTAATTTGCACTCCTCCACCTACTTCAACACTACCTATTCCATCTAAACATAATTTTTGGAAATTACCAAAATAATTAACTCCTGTTGGTAAAATCCCACCTAAAATAACTTTTTTTCCAGCTTTGTTAAATCCAGAAATAAGCCAATCAGCTAAAATAGGAGAATGAACTCTTGCATCGTAACTTACTAATACATATTCTTTATCTATTTTTTCTCCAAGAAAATATCCTATTTTTTTTACTATATCTTCGTTTAATTCTTTTTGATAAATTCCTCTAATATCATATTCTCTAAAAATTGATTTCACTTTTTCTCCTTAATATATAAAATAAATAAAGCCAAAGAAAACTATTTGAATAAAAAATTATGTAATTTTTAATAAAATCAAACAGCTAAAAACAGCACTCAACCCGAAGGGCTGTCGTATAAATGCAAGTTTGCATATTTTCGCCATGCGAGCCTATAAAAGCAAAACAGTTTGCTATTTTTAGTGAGATTTTATGGTTAAAAAACTACATCTTATCTTAAATTAAAATAGTGTTTTTGCTTTTTAAAAAATTTAAATTTCTGCTTGTTCTACCATAGATTCAATAGCTTGATTTCTCCACCATTCAAATGCATATAAAAGACCTGGTGTTTTTACTTTGCTTTCATCATACATAAAATCTTCCATTTCAGTTATAGATAAATGAATTACTTCTATTTTTTCAGTATCGATTCCCCCACCTTGATTTACTCTGTCTTTATTTTCCACTTCAGCATAAAACAGTGTTTGTTTAGCCCCTGCACTTCCAACTGATGTATAAAAACTATTTATTTTAGCTACATTTTCAACCTTATATCCAGTCTCTTCATATATCTCTTCAATAGCAATTTGCTCTAAAGAAATATCTTTATCACAAATTCCAGCACAAAGCTCATAAGTATATCCATCATTATTTTTTAGATATACAGGAGGCCTAAATTGTTTAACTAATACAAAAGCTCCTTCATCTACATTATAAATTAAAATAGCTACACTATCAAAAAGCTCTGCAATTTCCCAATTTTTAGATTCTCCATCTTGAGTATAATACATTTTTTTTAGCGATACAAAGTCACCTTTACATAATTCTTCTATTTTTTCTATTTTAATCATTAGAAATGGTTCTCCTTACAAGTTGATTTATATTTTTTATTTTTTTTGGCTATTCCTACAATAGTAAGTGGGGTTTTTGTAAGTTTTGCTATATTTTGAATATATTTTAAATTTCTTTTATTTACACTAAATAAAAGCTCATACTCTTCTCCACTACATCCAATATTTTTATCAAACTTTTTAAAAAATTTATAACCTATATTATTAACTTTACTTAATCTTTCAAGTTCTTTAAAAAGTCCATCACTTATATCAAGAGATGAAGTAATATATCTTGAAGCTTTTTTCATAAATTTATTACGAATAATAGGAGTTATAAATTTTGAAGTTTTTTTGATTTTTTTACCTCTAAAAAGGCGATTTAAATCTTTTTTAGATTCACCTAAATACCCCGTAAAACATATAACTTCGTCATCTTTAATATTATTTCTAAATATTGGTTTTTTTGTAGTAGAAATAAAAGTCATAGTAATATCTAATTTATTATTAGCGATAGTATCACCACCAATAATTTCATAATTATATTTTTTTGCACATTCTAAAAAACCATCACTAAGTTCTTTAATTTCAGCATTAGTTATATTTTTAGGCATAGCAATAGAAAGTAAAGCATATTTTGGAGTAGCATTCATAGCAATTGCATCAGAAATATTTACTAAACTAGCTTTAATAGCTATTTGTTTTAAAGTAAACCATTTTCTTTTAAAATGAATATTTTCAAAAAAAGCATCTTTTGAATATACATATCCATCAATAAATGCTCCATCATCACCTTGAAGTTTTGAAGAAGAGATGAGAGAGATAAATAACTCCTCTTTATTCATTCTCTAACATCTCTTTATATTGTCTTTCAATCTCTTTAATAATATTTCTATCAGGTTCTCTTCTTAACCCAACATATCCTATTTTATTCCCCTCTTCATCAAAAATAGACTCTATTCTTACAATAACCCAATAGTATTTACCATCTTTTCTTAAATTCTTTACATAACCTTCCCAAGGTATGTCAGCTTTAATAGTGTCCCACATTTGCTTAAAAGCAGCAGCAGGCATATCAGGATGACGAACAATAGAATGAGGCTTTCCTATTAATTCATCTTTATCATATTTAGTCATTTTTCTATAAGCCCTTGAAGCAAAAGTAATAATACCTCTTAAATCAGTTCTAGTTATCAATCCTCTTGCTTCTAGACCTTCTTCTTTAAAAGTAACTTCTTCATCAATTACTTCTACGTTTGGTTTTGCTGGCATACCCCCATTCCTTCTTTTATTTTACTCTTTCTACATATTCCCCAGTTTTTGTATCTACTTTGATTCTATCACCTGTATTTAAATGACAAGGTATTGTAATAGTAGCACCTGTATTTACTTTAGCAGGTTTTCTACATGCACCTTGTCTATCACCTTTACTTGATGGCGGTGCATCTACAATATCTAAAATTACAGTACCAGGTAATTCAATTCCAATTGGTTTATTATTATGGAAATTAATATCTACTTCCATTCCATCAAGTAAAAATTGAATTTCATATTCAATATTTTCTGCTGGTAAAGAAAGCATATCATATGTTTCATTATCCATAAAATAATACATTCCATCTTCATTATAAGAATATTGGTGTTTTCTTCTTTCTAAATTTGGTGTTTCAGCTTTATCACCAGCGTGGAAAGTTTTTTCAATTACTCTTCCATCTAATAAAGATTTTATTTTTGTTCTTACAAATGCAGCACCTTTTCCAGGTTTTACATGTTGATATTCTACAATTTTATAAGGAACTCCATCAAGTTCTATATTCATATTTTTCTTTAATTCACTCATTCCAATTGATGCCATTATATCTCCTTTAATTTATTTATTAAATTTGTGCAGTTTTTACACTAATAGCTGCTTTTAATTTTGATAGTTCTTCAACAACATCTTTATTCACTGCACTATCAGTAACAATTACTGCCATCGCTTCACCATCTTTATTTCTTCCAAGTCTAAAGTCTGCAATATTAATATTATGTTTTGCAAGAGTTAAACCAACTTCTCCAATTACACCTGGAACATCTGTATTTCTAAAGAATATAAAGTTTCCTTTTGGCTCAAATTCAAGCTCAAACCCTTTAATTTCAACAATTCTAAAATTATCTTCAAACATAGTACCACTAATAGTATATACATTTGTATCTGTATAAATTTCTATTTTGATTAAATTTTTATATGCACTACTTTCATTACTTTTTTCTTCAGTTTCAAGTTCAATTCCCTTCTCTTCTGCTAAAAATTTGGCATTTACATAGTTTACATTTTCTCCTACAATTTCAGTCATTGCACCAACTAATGCAAATGTAAGAAGTGAATTTGAATATTTAGCAACATCTCCATATGCAATTACTTTTACTTTTGTAATTGCTTTTTCAATAATTTGTGCTGTTAAAAATCCCATTTTTTGAGCAAGTTCTAAATATTTAATAGCCCACTCAGGAGTTTCATTTGCTTTTATTGGTAAATTTAATGCATTTGGATATGAAATTCCTCTTACAGCTTGAATAATATTTTCAGCTGCTTGTTTTGCAATTTTTTCTTGACTTTCCATAGTATTAGCACCAATATGTGGAGTTACAGATGTATTTTCAATATTCCAAAACGGATGATCACTTAATGGTTCTTCATTAAATACATCTATCCCTAACCATGCTATTTTACCTGATTTTAAAGCTTCTTCTACATCTTTTTCATTATATAATCCACCTCTAGCACAGTTAATCAGTCTTACTCCATCTTTCATTTTTGCTATCTCTTTAGATGTAATCATATCAATAGTTTCTTTATTTTTTGGAGTATGGATTGTTATTACATCACAAGCTAAAATATCATCAAAATTTGTAGTATATTTTACACCTAAATCAGTTGCTTTACTTGGATTAATATATGGGTCATAAGCAATTACTTCCATTCCAAAAGCTTTAGCTCTAACACCTACACGACTACCAATATTTCCAAAACCAATGATTCCTAATTTTTTACCATATAGTTCATTTCCAAGCCATTTTTCTCTATTCCAAACTTTCTCTTTTTTAAGTGCATTTACTGCATTTGGAAATGCTCTCATTGAAGCTGTAAGATGACACATAGTAAGTTCAACTGCTGCTATTGTATTAGCAGTAGGTACATTCATCACAATAATACCTTTTTTTGATGCACCTTCTATATCCACATTATCTACACCTACACCAGCTCTTACTACTGCTTTTAATTTTTTAACTGCATTTAAAAATTTATCATCTACAGGAGTTGGACTTCTAGTAATCACTCCATCTGCATCTTCAATAATTTTTAATAATTCATCTTTTGGTGTTTTTGAAGCATCTACAAGTTCAATATCTTCAGCTTCTTGTAAGATTTTAAAACCAATTTCATGAATCGGATCACATACTACAATTTTTTTCATTTAAGTATCCTTTATTGTATTTTTGTAACTTTTTTTAATTCAATATTAAAATTATACTCTTTAAATAAATGTTTTATTTGAATTGCTTGTGACTTTTTATCAAAATTTATAAAAAGTTTCAAGTTATTTTGTGATTTTATTATAGAATATTTTATATTATTTAAATTTAAAATCTGTTCAATTCCAAATAATTTATATTTATCTAGTTTAGTAAATATTACCTGATATAAAATTTTAGGTTTTGGAATATAAGTCAAATCCATTTTTAAATATAATTCCTTTGCTGGAAAAATATTTTTTACTTTAGTATTTGCTAATAATTTGACAATACTATTTTCTTCTGGTTTTTCTATTTTCTGTGTTTGTACTTCTTTTTTTTCTTTTATATCTACATTTGAAATATTAATATATGTAATAATCAGACCCGTAAATATAAGAAAAAAAATAGAAAAGAAAATATATTTCATTTTCTATTATTTTTGAGCTAATTTAACTCTTTTATTCTCGGCATCAAGTTCGATAATTTTACCTTCTACTTCATCACCTACACTATATTCTTCAATATCTTTTTCTAAATCAGATTTTCTAATAAGAGCTTCAACACCATTATCAAAACTTACAAATATACCAAAATCTGCTATATTTTTAATAGTTCCTTTAATTGTATCTCCTATATTATATTCTTTTGAAAATGCAACATATGGAGAATCTTCAGCATCTTTTTTAGAAAGAATAATTTTATTATTATCAGCATCAATTGAAATTACTGAAAAATTATATGTATTACCAATTTCTAATACATCTTTTGCTTTTTCACCTTTCGTCCATGATACAAATCTGTTTGGTAAGAAACATACTATATCATCAACTTCTACAAATCCACCAATATCAGTTAAGTTTACAATTTTACCTTCTACTACATCACCTTCTTTATAGTTTTCAGCAAATTTTTCTGATGGTTTTGGAAGTAATGATTTATAACTAACTCTTAATCTTTTATTTTCAATATCAAGATCAGTTACTTCTACATCAATTTCATCACCAACATTTAAAAGATCTTCAATTTTTGCATTTGAATTCCAAGAAATTTCAGAAATATGTAAGAAACCTTCTACACCATTTCCAATATCAACAAATGCTCCATATTCTCTTAAATTAGTAACTGTTACATTTAATACATCTCCATTACTAATTCCACTTTCAGCTACTTCTTCCCATGGATCGTTTTGTGTAGCTTTGATTGAGAAAAGCATTTTATCTGCATCAAGTAATTTTACTTCTACTTCATCACCTCTATTTAATAATTTAAAATGATTTGTTTTTTTATGACTTACTTCATCTTTTGGAACAAATCCACTCCATCCATTAACATCAATTACAACACCATCTTTTTTAAGATTTTTTACAGTTGCTTTAATAATATCATCTTTAATTGTTTCAATAAACTTACTTCTTTCTTCTTTTTTTTCATTTAAAAGTTGTTTTCTTGATAATACAACTCCATTTTTCTTAATTTCAATAATTTTAGCTTCTATTTTTTTACCAACATTATCTTCATTTAGTTTTAAAGCCGATTCACTTTTAGGAATAAAAAACTCTACTCCATCATCATTTTTAGCTACAAATCCACCTTTATTAAGTTCAGTTATAGTAACCTCTACAACATCACCTACATTGAATTTTTCTAAAAATTCTCTTTTTTTAGCTTCATTTACAGCTGATTTATGACTTAAAACAGCTTCTCCTTTTGAAGTTCTTCTTTTTGTAACTACTACAGGAATAGAATCACCTATATTATATTTTAGTTCACCATCAACTTCAATCTCTTTTTTAGGTAATACACCTTCTACTTTTTCTCCAACATCTACAAATACTGTACCATCTTGGATATCTACAATAACTCCATCTTTTACTCTTGTCTTTTTTTGTTCATTTTCAAAATTTTCTAGCATTTCTGCGAAATTTTCTTCTTGTGTTAAGTTTTCACTCATCTTCAGTCCTTTATTTGTTTTATTTTATTTATGATATTTTGAATTAACCATTCTGGAGTACTAGCACCTGCACTCACTCCACAAAGGTCTTTATCTTTAAACCATTCAGGTTTTAATTCATCTTCATTTTCTATCAAATAACTATCATTACAATATTGTTTTGAAATTAAATAAAGTTGTTTAGTATTACTTGAATTTTTTCCACCTATAATAATCATTATATCTGCTTTTTGAGATAACTCTCTTACTGCATCTTGATTTTCAAAAGTAGCATTACATATAGTATTAAATACCCTTACTTCTTTATAATTTTGAATTAAATAATTAGTTAATTTTAAAAATTCAGAAATTTTTCTAGTAGTTTGAGCTACTACAGCTATTTTCTCATGTAATTTTATTTGTTTAAGTTCATCTACACTTAAAACTACAAATGTTCTTTTTTGATTTACAGAATAACTTTTAACACCTTTTACTTCTGGATGATTAATATCTCCAAAAATCACAACATCATATCCATTTTTACTCATCTCTTCCACAATTTGTTGTGGTTTGGTTACAAACGGACATGTTGCATCTATTAAACTTTTATTTTGCTTTTCAAGTAATTCTTTATCTTCTTTTGTAATACCATGTGTTCTAATAATTACAGTATCACTATTTATTTCTTGTAAATTTTTAGCTAATCCAACATTATGTTCTGCTTTTAATCTTGCAATTTCAAGTGGATTATGAATAAGTTCTCCATATGTTACTGCTCCACTACTATTTTCAGCAATTTCTATGGCTCTTTTTACTCCAAAACAAAATCCATAACTTTTAGCTAATTCTATTTTCAATCTATCACCTCTGTAATTCTATTTAGAATTTCTGTAAAATTTGGAAATGATGTTAAAATACATTCTGTATCTTCAATTTCCATTCCACTTAATAATCCAAGAATAGCAAAACTCATAGCAATTCTATGATCACCAAAAGAATCTATTTTAGCATTTTTTACATTTCCACCAATTACAGCAAATCCATCTTCAAATTCTTCTGTTTGAATTCCACATTTTTCTAAGTTTGAAATAGTTGCAGTAATTCTATCTGATTCTTTTACTCTAAGCTCTTTTGCATTTTTAATTATACTTTTTCCATTTGCAACAGCCATAGCCATAGCAAGTGCTGGGATTTCATCTATAAGCCAAGCAATATTTTCACTTATTTCTACAGCTTTTAGCTCATTTCCTTCTACAATAATATCACCAATTGGCTCATATTTATCCACTTTAGTAAGATATTCTATTTTGGCACCCATTTTTTCTAAAATTTTAAATGCTTCTATTCTTGTTGGGTTAAGTGTTAGGTTTTTAAGTACTACTTTACTTTTTGTAATAGCAGCAGCAACTGCAAAGAAAAATGCACTACTTGGATCAGTAGGCACTTCAATATCTAATGCTTCAAGTGGTTTTTCTAAAGGATATATAGTAATTTTTTCATCTATTTCTAGTCTTGCACCCATACCTTTAAGCATTCTTTCTGTATGGTCTCTACTTAAACTAGGCTCACTATAAGTTGAAGGTTTATCTGCATTAAGTGCTGCTAAAATCATAGCTGATTTTACTTGAGCTGATGCTATTTTTGAAGTATAATCAAATGAGCTAAGCTTTCCACCTCTAATTGAAAGAGGAGCCAAATTCCCATTTTCCCTACCATCTATTTTTGCACCTATACTTCTTAATGGTTCAGCAACTCTTTTCATAGGTCTACGTCTTAAATATTTATCACCTGTAAGAACAAAAAAACCATCAATTCCTGCTAATAATCCACTATATATTCTAATACTAGTACCACTATTTCCACAATCAAGTATTTCAAAAGGCTCTTTTAATTCTTTTGGTGGAGTGATTTTTATAATATCACCATTATCTTCTATTTTCGCACCAAGAAGTTCTGCAATTTTTAATGAATTCATTGTATCTTCAGCACGAAGATAATTTTTTATTATTGAAGTTTTATTAGAAAGAAGAGAAAAAATAGCACATCTATGTGATATTGATTTATCACTTGCTATTTCATCTATTTTAATATTGAATGGTTTATCTAACTTTTTTATTATCATCTTAACTCTACACCTAAATCGTTTAATTTTTCAATTATTTTTGTAATTATACCATTAATTTCTTCATCTGTAAGAGATTTTTCTTTATTTTGTAAAATAAATCTAATTGTTAAAGAATTTTTATCTCCTAAATCAAATATATCTATTGGATAAAATTCTACAATATCATCTATATTTAAAGCTTCAATTTCATTTTTTAGCACAGAATAATTGATTTTTTTATCAACAACTAAGCTTAAATCTCTAGTTGATTTTTGTATTTTAACTATATCTTCAGCTAAATATTCTTTATTTGGTAATAAATCTAAAAAGAATTCAGCAATAAAAGTATCTTCTAGATCAAAATCTTGTGCAATTTTAGGATGTAATTTTGCAATATATCCTACTTCTACTCCATCAATTAAAACTTTAGCACTTTGATATGGATGTGCTAATAATATATGTTTATCTTCTACTAATTCTAGATCACCTAAAATTTTTGAGATTTTACTTACAAATTGTCCAAATGAAATATTTTTAGGTTTAGAAATAGTAATATTTTCATTACATCTTGCACCACTCCAAATAAACCCTATTTTTTGGAATTCTTCTCTTAAATGATTATAAACACTTCCAATAGTAAATAATGGAATCTTTTTATATCCATTATTTTTATTATTTTTAGCACTTTCTAACATTTGAAGAATTAAAGTTTGTCTTAATGTATCAAGTTCTTTTACTATAGGATTTTTAATATCTATTTTTTCATCCATTAAAGTAAAACCATATTTTTCCATTCTTTCTTTATCATCAAATACAAAATGTAATACTTCAAAAAAGCCATTTGCAATAGCTTTTTCTCTTAAAGATTTATTTCTTTCAAAATTTTTAATAGTTTGATTTATTCTTACTTTTTCTTTAAATTCTAAAGGTTTAGACTCTAAAGTATCTATTCCATACACTCTTAAAACTTCTTCAGCTATATCATATTTGTTTTTTAAATCATGCCTAAATGGTGGTATTTTTAATTTCAATGTTTTATCGCTATTATCAATAGTTGTTTGAATTTGAAGTTTATTTAAAATGTTAACAACAATATTTTCTTCAATTACTTCACCTATAATTGAATAAA
>Ga0256843_1003027_pt1 | contig 11877 bp, 9 predicted proteins | sample AlvinellametaG_FD_191572 | JGI IMG/M metagenome (GOLD analysis project Ga0256843, IMG submission 191572) | Pompeii worm associated microbial communities from hydrothermal vent at the East Pacific Rise, Pacific Ocean - Alvinella | ecosystem: Host-associated > Annelida > Integument > Unclassified ... | reverse complement strand
GTTTGGTTCATTTGTTACCGAGTTTCAGGTGGGCAATGCGATCAATCGCACCAAGTGGGGTTTCTTTTCGATGGAGGAGTATCTGCAGTGGTATGAAACGATAGAGCAGATTCGCAACAGAGACTACCCACACATCAAGCTTATTGGCCCTTCAGTCATTGATTTTGAGTACCACTATACCATTCGTACACTCTTTAACTTCTATCGTGTTCACTATGACAAGCTCTCTGCACTTCTTTATGTCGATAGACGTGGTGCACCGCAAAACAGGCAGATGGGTATCTTCAATACCAAGTGGAAGATCGCCATGCTCTACGCATTGGCAAAACTTTCGCCTAAAAGCAGTGATGGGATCTACATTACCGAAGTTAACTGGCCACTTTCCAACACTGCTCCTTATGCCCCAACATCAGAAGTGGAGTGTGTGAGTGAAGCTGACTATGCTGACTATATGGAGGCGTATCACCAGATTGCCTATGAGAGTGGCAAAGTGAGCCGTATCTACTGGCACCAATTGGTGGCACCTGGGTATGGGCTGGTTGACAATAGAGAGGGGCAGTTACGAAAAATGCCGGCATTTGAAAGGTATAAAAGGATGGTGGCAGATGCAAATGCTTAAAAAACTATTGAAATACTATGTGGGAATGATCGCCATCTTTTTTGTGGGAAGAGCAGCACTTTTTTTATGGCAGTATGACCGGTTTTCCCAGAGTGGAGAGCACTATTGGCTTACATTTTTGTACGGTTTGCGGATGGATACGATCATCGCTTCGATGCTTCTTGTGCTCCCGCTTATCGTATTGAGCTTTACGCCAAAGAGAGGGGCGAAGATCGCCTCTATGTTTCTTAAACTCTATTTTGCCTTGGTGTTTGTTTTGTTGATCTACATGGAGAATGCAACATTTCCTTTTTTCAACCAGTACGATGTCCGTCCCAACTTTAAATTTGTAGAGTATCTGGTCTACCCCCAAGAGGTGGCACGTATGCTTTTGGCCGATTTTAAGTTGCCGCTTTTCATTGCTTTTGGGATGATCTTTCTCTTTTTGTGGTGGTTTTTTAAAAAAGCACCTACAGGGTTTAAAGATATATTTGAGATACCTTTACGGAAACGGGTGTTATGGTTTCTTCCCATCGCCCTATTACTGTTCATTGGGATCCGCTCCTCTTTTGGGCACCGTCCTGCCAATATCTCCGATGCAATGTATTCTGGCAATAGAATTGTCAACGAGATCACCAAAAACTCTCTCTACTCGGTTGGGTATGCCATCTATGCCAATAGGCATTTTGCTTCCAAGACCATTAAACTGTATGGTACCATGGATACCAAAGAAGCATTGGAAAGAATGCAGCGTGTACTTCATATTAGAGGGAATGACTTACAGAGTCATTCGCCCTTTAAACGGTTGGAACAGACTCATTTCCCGACACCCAAAAAGAAGAACCTTGTCATTTTTTTACAGGAGAGTTTGGGGTACCAGTTCGTCTCAGAGAAGATCACCCCTCACTTGATGCAACTGAGAAAAGAGGGGCTTTGGTTTGATGAGGCTTACTCCAACGGTACTCGCAGTGTGCGTGGAATTGCCGGAATGACTTCGGGGTTTTTGGCAGTACCGGGGAAAGGGGTGGTCAAGCGACCCAAGTCACAACAACACTTTTTTACCTTTGCCTCACTCCTGAAACCATTGGGGTACCATACCATGTTCCTCTATGGCGGTGAAGCCCGGTTTGACAATATGCGATCCTGGTTTCTGGGAAATGGTTTCGATGAGATCGTAGAGCAGAAAGATTATACTAATCCCGCTTTTGTGGCAACCTGGGGTGTGAGTGATGAGGATCTGGCACATAAAGCCAATGATAAATTCAGCCAACTTTACAAAAAAGGCCAACCTTTTGCTGCGTTGATGTTCAGCTCTTCCAACCATAGCCCGTTCGATATTCCACCCGAACGCATCGAAGAGGTGAAAAAGGGTGAAAGATGCGTAGAGAATGCAGTCAAGTATGCCGACTATGCCATTGGTATATTCTTTGAGGAGGCGAAACGCTCTCCCTACTATAAAGATACGATCTTTGTGGTGGTTGCAGACCATAACATACGGGTCTATGGCGATGATGTGGTACCGGTCAATATGTTCCACATTCCTGCACTGATCATTGGAGATGGGGTGAAACCTTTAAGCTATGAGAGGTTGGCAAGTCAGCCCGATATTTTGGCAACGGCACTGGACTATCTTGGTAAAGATCTGCGTTATCCTATCTTGGGACGTAGTATCTTTACTGATGATAAGGCGGATGTGTCGCTGATGCAGTTTAACACAAGCTATGCGTTGCGTGTGGAGAACAAAGTGGCAGTGGTCAGACCACGAAAAAAGGCACAGACATTCATCTATGAGAACCAACACCTCAAAGCCGTAGCGCACGATGAGAAGTTGGAGAGAGATGCCCTTGCATTTGTGATCGGACTAAACTACCTTTATGACAAAGAGCTATTTCGCTAAGTCGTAGGCATCATCGACCGCTTGAGCAATAATATGTCCTATAAGCATATGCATCTCTTGAATACGAGGGGTATCATGTGAGGGGATGACAAGGTTAATGTCACAAAGTTGGTTCATCTTTCCACCATCTTTGCCACTAAACCCAATAGTGTGGCACCCCGCCTCTTTGGCAACAGAAAGAGCTTGGCATACATTTTCTGAGTGACCTGAAGTGGAGATACCAATGAGTAGGTCTCCTTTTTGTGCGAGTGCTTCTACCTGTCTTGCAAAGACACGTTCATAGCCGTAGTCGTTTGCAATGGCTGTAAGTGCAGAGGTATCGGTTGTTAATGCAATAGCGGGTAGCCCTTTGCGTTCGCTCTTGTAGCGTCCGGTAATTTCTGCGGCAATATGCTGTGCATCAGCTGCTGAGCCACCATTGCCGCATAGCAACACTTTGTGTCCGCCTTGCAGTTGATTGCAAACGATGTCGGCTACTTGATAGATGGTAGGAGAGAGAAGCTCAATGGTTTGCTTCAGTACATTTTGGTGTCCTATTAGCTCTTGTTCTATCATCTGCTGCATAACGCTTCTCCTTTGATTTTATCGATAATATTTGTGGTGCTTTTCCCCTCAATAAAGCTGATCAGTCGTACTTCGTCTGCAATATCCGAGCCAACTACCTCTTTGTTTTGGTAGTCTGCTCCTTTAACCAAAATATGTGGCCTGATGCTTTTAATGAGTTCATAGGGGGTATCTTCTTCAAAAGGGATAACATAATCAACACTCTCCAGGGCAGCTAACAGAAAGGCTCTATCTTCTAAAGTGTTGATGGGCCGATCTTTACCTTTAAGCCTCTTAATGCTCTCATCACTGTTAAGCCCAATAATGAGAATATCTCCCATCTGTTTGGCTTTTTCGAGGTAACTTGCATGGCCTCGGTGTAAGATATCAAAACAACCATTGGTAAATACAATTTTACGTTTTTGCTCTTTGAGTCGTTTGGCAATACGTTCAATCTCTGTTTGGGTTTTAATTTTGCTGTGAGCCTCTCCTTTATTGAGTGAGTGCTCATACTCTTCAATCTCATTTAGTGTTGCTGTAGCACTACCAACTTTGGCAACCACTACCGCTGCGGCTTTATTGGCAAAGCGACACGCCTCTTTTATCTCAATGCCTGAGGCCAATGCGACACCAAGTGCTGCCAAAACTGTGTCTCCAGCTCCGGTGACATCAAACACTTCTCTTGCGACCGTAGGAATAGTATCGACCTCTTGGTCTAAAATGGCGATTCCCTCTTCGCTAAGGGTGATGAGCGCATAGGTAAGCGAGAGCTTCTCTTTAAAGTAGTGTAGTGCTTGGGTAAGCCCTTCAGGTGTGTTGATCTCTATGCCTGATGCAAGTGTAGCCTCTTTTTTATTGGGGGTGAGCAAGGTAGCACCTTGATATTTGTCATAAGATCTGCCTTTAGGATCAACTAAAATAGGGATATCTGATGCATGAGCTAACGCAATAACAGCTTGTGTAAGAGAGGGAGTAAGTACCCCTTTGGCATAATCTGAGAGCAAAATGGCATCAAAAGTTGTAATATGCTGTTTCAGTGCCGATAGAAGTTCTGATTGTGTGCTTTGCAAAATAGGTTTGGTTGTCTCATCATCAAGGCGAAGGATCTGCTGACTTGAGGCAATCACACGACTCTTTTTGGTTGTAACCCTCTCTTTTTCACGAATAAGAAAGAGGTTTTGAGGCTTTTGTTGCATAAGGAGCTGGTGCAAGTTGGTTGCTGTAGCATCTTCTCCTATTACAGAGAAAAGACTCACTTCTGCATCAAGTGCTTTAAGATTAGAGAGTACATTCCCCGCACCACCTAATACCATATTCTCTTTTTGCGTTGAGACAACTTGTACGGGAGCTTCCGGAGAGATACGTTCACATGTACCCCAAATATAGTGATCGATCATCAGATCTCCAATAACAGCAATATGGGGCTGTCGGCTTCTTATTGTCTCTATCATGCCAGTTTATCCTCATGTTTTTTTAAAAAATCGACACACTTTTCGATGGTCTCAAATTGGTATTGGGCACCTTCTAGTGGATGTGCAGCAATCGCAATGGTATGCCCAATACCTGCTTGGGTTGCCAAGTCGATATCACTTTGTTTGTCTCCGATCATCCAAGAGGCCTTTAGATCGATATTGTACTCTTTTTGTGCTTGGTGAACCATGCCAGGAGCGGGTTTTCTGCAAGTGCAGCCCTCATTGGGGAGATGCGGACAGAAATAGGTCTGTTCAATATTGATCCCCTGTTTACGAAACATACGATGTATCCATTGGGTAAGTTGGTGAAAGCTTTCGGTAGTGTAGTATCCTCTATGAATACCCGATTGGTTGGTAACGACAAAAATACGATAGTGATGTTTTGCAAACAGTTGACATAGTTGGAAGATCCCCGGATTGAAGTGAAATGCCTCTTTTGTATGAACATACCCTGTATCAATGTTAACAATGCCGTCACGATCAAGAAAGAGTGCAGCAGAAGAGTGATTTTTCATGCGAAGCTCCTAATTTACTTGATGTGAACGTGCCAGTTTTCTGAAGGCATCAGATGTCTGGAGTAGCCTCTCATATTTTCCTCTTGCAACGATTTCTCCGTTTTTAAAAAGAAAAATCACATCAGCATCTTCAATCGTGCTAAGGCGGTGTGCCACAATAAAGGTGATCATCTTTGGACGTAATGCTTTGAGTGCTTTTTGAATGGCTACTTCACTTTGGTTATCTAGAGCAGACGTAGCCTCATCTAAAATAAGTACATCGGGATCTTTATAGAGAGCTCTTGCCAATGCAATGCGTTGACGTTGTCCTCCACTGAGGTTGGTACCAAATTCATCTAAAGGAGTCTCGATACCCTGGGGTAGCTTCTCTACAAACTCCCATGCATGGGCCTGTTTTAATGCATGAATAATCCGTTCTTTATTAAAAGGTTCACCATAGGCAACATTGTTAGCGACACTGTCTTGAAAGATGAAGATACGCTGTGTTACATAGGCAATCTTCTTATGCAAAGAGGTAAGGGTGAATTGTCGAATATCTTGACCATTAATAAGTACTCTCCCCTCAGTAGGATCATAAAATCGAACCAGAAGGTTGACAAGGCTGCTTTTACCTGCACCACTATTGCCAACCAGTGCATAGACTCCCCCTTTTGTAGCTTCTAAAGAGATATTTTTTAGTGCATATTTCTCTCCATACATGAGTGAGACATGTTCAAACGAGACTTTTTGAATGTTTTGAAGTTCCCTATTACCTGAAACTACCCTGGGTTCAATAGCAAAGAGTTCTCTCATACGTTCTGTTGCAGCAATGGCATCTTGCATTTGGTTGTGTATCTTAGAGAGTTTTTTAATGGGATCATAGAGCATAAAAAGTGCAGTAACAAAGGCAAAGAATGTTCCTACTGTCATGTTGCCATCAATAACTTCATTTGCACCAACATAGATAGCCAAAGCAATCGCAAAAGAGCCTATAAACTCTAGTGTAGGGCTTACAAGGGCCAGTGTTTTGTTCTGTTTCATGGTAAGGTAAAAAAAGTTTTGATTCTCTTTGGTAAACTTCTCTTGTTCCACAGTTTGAAGAGAGTTCGATTTAATTATTTCAATATTGTTAAACATCTCTGTGAGGCGGGCTGTCATATCTGCAGCACTCTCTTGGGAACGTTTAGAGTATCGCTTCATACGTTTTGCCAATGTCTGTAGCGGCACAAGTGCTAAAGGCATAATAATAAGAAAGTAAAATGCCAATTTTGGGCTCTGCCATATCACATACCCAGTCAGTGTTAAAATAAGCATACTGTTTATTAAGATATTAGGTATAAGCGATGAGACTACATTCTGAATTCGGGTGATATCGTTGGTAGTACGGCTTAAGAGTTCGCCATTACGCATACTGTTAAGATAAGCCATGTCTTGATGCATGAGGTGAAAGGAGAGTTTGTTCCGCAATTTTCTTACAATGTCATTCCCAATATAGATCGTATAGTATGTCTGTATATATTTTCCAAGAGATTTGACAAAAAATACACCCACAATAGCAAATGGAATAAGTTGCAACATCTCTCTATCTTTATTGATGAATACTTCATCAAGAACGGGTTTGAGTAAGTGTGCAGAGGCAGTTGTACCAACTGCCACAGCGATCATTCCAAGTACGACAAGTACAAACTCTCGTTTGTAGTCTTTCATGTATGGAAAAAAATAGAGAAATAGTTGTTTCACGGTTTAGTGACCTTTTATGTTAAAGTAGTGTCTTGGCTGGAGAAGGATAATAACATTATAACTTAAAGAACTTTTGAGACTATTTAGCCTTATATTATAAAGGTTAAAGGGCAAGTTTTAGTAAGCCCCTTTACGTAATAAAACAACTTTAATCGTTTTAAAGAGAATAATAATATCTAGCCATAATGACCAGTTTCGAACATACCATTTGTCAGTCATAACACGAAAACGATAATCTGTGTCACTGCGACCACTAACTTGCCAAAGACCTGTGATGCCTGGTTTGACCATAAAGTAGTATTCTGCATCTTTTTGATAGTAAAGTTCAAGCTCTTTTTCTACTACTGGTCTAGGGCCGACAAAGTGCATCTCTCCTTTCAGTACATTAAATATCTGTGGTAACTCATCTAAAGATGTTTTACGTAAAAAATGACCTATTTTGGTTACACGAGGATCATCTTTTAATTTAAAGTTTTTTTCCCACTCATCTTTAATATGAGGATCATTTTTTAAAAGTTTATCAAGCCGTTTTTGTGCATCTTTATACATACTTCTAAACTTCAATGTAGGAATGATTTTCCCGTTTTGTCCTATTCGCTCGTGTACAAAAAAGACAGGACCTTCTGATTCAGACTTGATCAAAACAGCAATAATAGCAATCATCGGTAAGAGAAAAGGAAGTAACATAATGGCAAGAAAGTAGTTAAAACCCTGTTGTATCACTCTTCTGTATCGACTTTTAAGACGATTTTGAAAAACGATTAGATTGGTACGGGCATTTGAAAGTTCATAGATATGAGATTGTGTCATATCATAATCATTAATGAGTGGAATAAAAATCACTTCATGATGTTGTTGTATTTCGTTTGAGATTATTTGACGAAGTTCGTGCAATGTAACATTTTGTGAATTAATAAATACAGTTTGAGCCTTCGCAGAGTTCTCTTTAATATAACCAAGATATGGATTCCCAAAGATCTCTTTAGAGAGAAATACATCACCTCCAACAATTTTAGCTTCTCTTTGCCAGAGGCCTATTTTAGCAAGCCATTTTTTGCTTAAGTTTTTAAAAAGAGGGATAATAAAGAGCATATATAAAAAAGAAAAAACAATAACTGCTCTTGAAAAATTTCCTATATTATGGGTTAAGGCTAAAATACTCATAATAATAAGGAATGAGAGGCCTAATGAACGAAATATCTGTTTACTCTCTTGCCAAAAGTCATAACGTTTGGTATAGATACCTTCAAAAAAAAATGCTACAAGAATAATGATATATGGAAGTGGGAAAAAGAGGTACATAGAAGGTGAATGATTAAATGAGATACTAAAGTAGTCATCTAATAAGAGTCTACTAAGATATGCAAGATAGAGCGATAGTGAGATTGCAAAAATGTCAAGCATTAATAAAATAGATTTAGCATAGAACTCTTTCATGCCTTAGTGCCACCTTAAACTGTATAGTTGTTATTTTATCAGAAAGAGTTTAGTTTTTGATGTCTTTTTGAAGGAATTTTCTTTTTATCATTTTCCATGCTTTAAATGGCTTGTTTTCTCCTTCAAGATTGATTACTTTGACCTCTTTTATACGTGGTTGATGGTGTATGATCCAGACATTAAAGAGTCGTTCAGAAAGGAAACCAAAGACTCTTCTTTGATATATATCATAGGATGAAACATCGATATGTGATTCTAGTGTAAATAGTATATCAAAAAGCCAATTCATATAGTGTGAAAAAGCCTCTTCTTTCATAACAAACATATTGTAAAGGTATAATTTTTTTTGTTGCATCAGAGTATCAAAAGCAGGGAGGTAGCTAGAGTGTTTTTGAGCAATAATCTCTCTTGTTTGCAATAGATCAGAGAGGTTGTGCGCATGAGCGTAATGGCTCTTTACAGTTTCAATATAATAATTTCTTTTTTGAGGGAGGATCATGTCATGATCACGCATATATTCTATAATCTCTTTTTCTGATAAAATAGAAAAATTTTTAAATGGAAGTTTCCCTGAAAAGTAACGGCGGTAGTGAACCATGCCTACATATTGATAGTTGCTAAAAAAGTGATTTTTCCATGCCCAATATAGTGCAGTAAGTTCACAAAAATGGCGATTCTTATCAGACATATGTTGGCCAGTGTTATCTGATAAATAGCCAAATTCATTTGATGTCAACGCTTTTCCTACATGAATTGGTGTATAGATAGCATGGTGAGGAAAATGGTATTGTTTATGTGTTGCAACAAGTATTTTTGAATTCATGGTGATATTATATCTGCAAAGACTTCTAATGCCCTTGCAACAATATCATCCATATCATAATATTTGTACTCAGCAAGTCTTCCAAGAAGAATAAGGTTTGTGACTCTCTTGGCTTCATTAGCATAGCGTTGATATTTCTCTTTATCACTTGGTGTGAACATCGGGTAGTAAGGGGTGTTATGGCCTTTTTGATATGCTTTAGGGTACTCTTTGAGTATGGTTGTCTTTGAAGATTCTACAGGGTGGATATATTTAAATTCCGTAATACGCGTATAATCATGTTCATTTGGGTAGTTCACAACAGCATGTTCTTGAAAGTAGGGTATGTCATAAGATTCGAATTTAAGATCCAAAGAGCGATAGGCGAGTTCACCGTAACGATAGTTAAAAAGCTCATCGATCATTCCTGTATAGATGACATTGCCCTCTACCTGTTTTCCATCGAACCAGATATGACCATTTTGAACAGTAAGTCGTTCCAATGCATCACACTCTAGCTCCAGTGTAATATTGGGGTTGTCAAGCATGGTTTTGAAAAGTTGGCTATATCCATCGTTTGGTACAGCTTGGTAAGCATCTGTAAAGTAACGGTCATCATATCCTGTAAAGATCGGTACACGGGCAGTGACAGCACCATCTATCTCTTCAGGCCTTTTCCCCCACTGTTTGGCAGTATAGTTCACAAAGATCTTGTCGTAGATATATTGGGCAAGTGCTTTAAGGTCATCATCTTTCTCTTGCATTAATTCTAAAATAGGTACCTTCTTGTTTTTACCGTAGGTTGCAAGGAGCTTATGTTTTAAAAGCTCAGCATGCTCTTTCTCGTAGACAATATCTAGTGTATGAAAATTAAAAGGTATAGGAATGATCTTCTTATCCACAGATGCTACAACGTGATGTGTATAGGATCGCCATTGTGTAAATTGTGAGAGATAGTCAAATACCTCCTTATTGTCTGTATGAAAAAGATGTGGACCATAGGTATGAATTCGCACACCGGAACTGTCGATCTGGTCATGGCAGTTCCCCCCAATATGAGATCGTCTTTCAAGAAGAAGCACTTTTTTGTTAAGTTGTGAAGCAATACGTTCAGCAAGTACAGTACCAGCAAACCCGGCACCTACAATAATATGATCAGGCACGGTGTGCTCTCCTTACTAATTTTTCTACTATTTTATCTTCTATTTGATAAGGTTTAAATGGAGAAGCAAGCTGATATCGTTGTTTTTCTTGGGCTTTGAGTGTAAGAAGCTTTGTTTCTAGTTCATTTTGTGTAAAACTAACCAAAACAGGCAGTTGGGTACAAGGGTCTATGTAGAACTCTCTGCTATGTTGTGTATAGGTTTGAATATCGGGGCAGAAGAGAAGAACGGGTTTTGAGAGATAGAGTGCTTCAAAGATCATAGAGGAGTAATCACTCACCACAATATCGGCTTGATGTAGATACTCATAGACATCTTCATGTTGATCAATGATCTTAATGTGGGAAAAAGTATGCTCTTTAGTCACACTTTTGTCTGAAGGGTGCAGTTTGATATGGAAGATAAACTGATGTCGTTGTAGAAAATGGTCAAATGTTGCATCAATGGTTTGAAAAAAGTTAAACGAGTGGTCATCTCTCCATGTAGGAACATAGAGAATATGTGTCAAAGATGAGTTGTGTGCTTTTGGTTCTAAAAGAGGTACAAGGCGGGGAGGAAATGTTTTAAAGAGTGCCTCTTCTGTAATGCCAAAAGCAGATTGAAAACAGTTGGACTCATAGTCAGAAGCACTTAAGAGCAGATGTGGTCTTGTTTTAAGGTAGGGTTTGAGCAGTGTAAAAAGAAAGGGGTATCTGTTCTTAAGGCTATATTTACCGGTGGTAACATCCCGTTCTATCTTTTTAATGGGTGTGCCGTGCCAGACATTGATGTATTTTGCACCATTGGAGAGCCAAAAATGTGTGTCAGAGGGGAAGGCAGAGTAGATATGGGTTCCTGCACGTAATGCATAGTAGATCCCTTTTATGCTAAGGTGGTCATAGGCTTCATAACCTTGGGCCTGGAGTGTTACTGTTAAGTCAGCTGAGTGAGATATGAAGATCTTTCTATATGGGTGGGCAGGCATAATGAAAAGGGATCTTATATTTCCTGAAAAGGCTTTTATATGTGTACCAAATACAACAATATTTTTATCTCTGGGCATAAGGTATGAGAGAAGATAGATAAGCCAAAGTAGAGGTAAAAAAAGAAGAGTGAGGTTTTTCTTTATCATTGCTTTTCCTGTGCGATCATCTCTAATATGGCTTTGTATACACGTTGGGTACTTTTTGCATCCTGGTAAGTATGAAATCTATTTTTAATGGTTTCTCTATCTTTTGCATAATAGGATGGGTCCTGCAAGGATCTCTTTAAGTACTCTAAAACCTCTACCCAGTTCATGGCTTTAGGACCAGGTGTGGTATTTTCATAATCAAAGTAGAATTCTCTGTCATTTTGTATATAGCTCTCTTGATCAAATGGTGTAAAGATAATAGGTCGGTCTAAAAGAAGGTAATCAAAGTAGATGCTAGAGTAGTCTGTCATCAGTATGTGGTATTGATGAAGTATCTCATAGATATCATCACACTCTAGGAACATGATATGTTTTGAAGCTTCAATATGCTCCAAAAGTTCTTTGGAAGGTCTGTTGAATGGATGAAGCTTAATATCTAGTTGCATGTCATAAGAAGCTAAGAAGCGATCTATACGTTCCACATCAAAACCATATTGCAAAAAGAGATCGAAGTGTGAGTTCACCTCACCTCGAAAAGTCGGCATATAGATGATCTTTTTGATCTGAGAAGTGTTTGTTATAGCAGCATTGCGAATGAGTATATCATTTCTTGGGTAGCC
>Ga0256843_1003026_pt1 | contig 11877 bp, 11 predicted proteins | sample AlvinellametaG_FD_191572 | JGI IMG/M metagenome (GOLD analysis project Ga0256843, IMG submission 191572) | Pompeii worm associated microbial communities from hydrothermal vent at the East Pacific Rise, Pacific Ocean - Alvinella | ecosystem: Host-associated > Annelida > Integument > Unclassified ... | reverse complement strand
CTGTTCGTGTGCATATCTGCTCTCTTCACTCATAGCAAACGCTTTTTCAGGTTCTTTAACCATATGGTGACACTGCAGACACGCACTGTCGTATACGTAGTGTTTCATTTCCCAGAAGTTTTCTTTAAAGTCAACTTTTGATGTTATACCGAACTCAGCTAAAGCGTCTTTTGTACCGCTTATACCTTTGGCAATTAAATAACCGATTAATGAGTTTTTAGGTAAGTGACAGTCAGTACAGTGATGAACCGCAAATCCTTGAGGATTGTTACCGCCGTGTACACTTTCATGGAAACTTTCAACCATAGGTTTCATCGTATGACAGCTTGCACAAAAGTTAGGTTTTCCTGTTACATCAACCAATACAGCCGCTACATATGAAATACCAAGACCGATAATAGCACCCGCTACTAATGCTCCTAATGTTGCTTTTTTCATTCTTCACCTTTAACTTTTTAGAGAATTATAAATAACAAAAGTGCTAAAAGAGTGCTAAATAACGGTTCATATGAAACAAAAATTAATTCCTCTTTTTATTTTTACTGCTAAGGTCAATCACAAACACCGCACCGTTTTCGGAATTGTAAGCATACAGCTCCCCGTCAAAATGCTGTGTAATAATAACCCTACTCATATACAGCCCTATTCCGGTACCCTGGGATTGAAATTTAGTCGTAAAATAAGGTTCAAAAATTTTATCTTTAATATCTTCCGGAATACCGCCGGCATTGTCTTCAATTTCAATTGTTTTGCCTTTGATTCTAATCCAGATTTTTTTATCTTCGATGTTTCTTTCTTTTAAAATATCAATCGCATTATTAATAATGTTTAGTATAACCTGAGAAAACTCACTCTTATACCCTTCCACCGGTTCGGTATTTTCAATATCAAATTTTATTTCAAGTTTATTTTGTTTAATCCTTGCATCCATAAGCTGCAGGGCCTGTTCGATTATTTCTTTTGGGCAGAATGTCTCTTTTTTAGTGTCTTTTTTAAAAAAGTTGGTAAAATCATCAATAGTCTGAGACATATATTCAATCTGTGAAAGAGCTTTTTGTTGGAAATTTTCCACATATTCCTTATCGAGTCTGTTTTTCTCATAAGCCATGGAAAGGTTTTGAATCAATAACGACAGTCTTGTTAAGGGATGTCTCCACTGGTGGGCTATGTTACCAAGCATTTCACCAAGGGCTGCGAGTTTACTCTGATGCATAAGGAGCTGATCTTTTTCCTGCGTTTTTGCAATCTCTTCTTTTACCCTTTTATCCAGATCTTTGTAAAAATTATAAAGCGGTTTTGAAAAAAACACACCCAGCGGAATTGCCAAAAATACGGAAATAAGTATCATTATAAGCGCAAGTTTTTGAGAGATTTCGTTTGTTTTGTTAATAAGCTGTTTATTTTGAATAAATACGAGTTTAAACTTCTTATTTAAAGAAACAACATATATATCATTCGTTACAAACTCGTCATTCGCCTCTTTAATCCTGTCTGCAAGCGTATAAGTAAAAAGATCAAATATACTTTTTGCTTCAAGAAAATTACTGTAATAGATCTTTCCTTCCCGGTCGATAAGCAACAGGTTGTAAAAATTGCTTGAATTGTTAAACAGCCTTTTAAGTGTTGATTCAAGTATAATAAACCCTTTTTTGGAATCACCTTTAATTGGGGATATCGTTTCAAACACAAGCCCGTTTGGAGTCATTATCTCTTTTGTAAAAAGTGATGTCTGAAGTTTGAAATCCCTGAAAATGAAATTATTTTTATCGTTTTCACCGCAAACAATTTCATTATCTATTTTTTTACAGTAAACAATTGTTTTTCCATACTGGTTAACATATTTAATTTTTAAAAAATCCCTGTTAGCAGATAAAAAGATCTTAAAAATCGATGAGACAATTTCGGGATTTATTTTAAATTCGTTTGAAAAGAGCTCGCTGTTGGCAATTGCAAGGGTACTTTTTTTAATAATATCTTCTTTGGTTTTATAGATTTGAATAATATTGTTGGCAGAAATTTTTACTTTCTCCTGAAATTCCTGTGTGGATATCTTTGTAAAGAAAAATATACTTATATATGTAACTGATATTACTATTAAAAACGCAAATATTGCAAACGCGACCGTTATATCAAATTTAAAATCATTGCTGTTTCTCAATTTTATACCCGCTTCCTCTTACATTTTTAATAAAATTTTCTTTAAGTTTGGCCCTTAATTTTTTAACCTGGGTTCTTAAAGTGTTGTCACAAACACTTTTTTCTTCCCAGATATAATCCTTAAGCGTCTCCATATCCACAACCTGTCCGATATTTTTTACAAGAATTTCAAGAAAGTATTTTTCATTCGGCGTAAGCTCGACTTCTTCGCCTTTATAAAAAAGTTTAAGGTTTTTAACATCAAACTCATAATCATTTGTAATTTTTACCGAATTGGTCTTTTTAAACACAAGTCTTTTAATACGCAGTTCAAGTTCTTTAAGCTCAAAAGGCTTTTTAATATAATCGGCCGCACCGATCTCAAATGCTTTTTCCACATGGTCCATATCCGAATATGCTGTAATAAATATAACGGGTACGTCACTCGCGTAACGCTTGAGCTCTTCATAAAACTCATAACCGTTCATTTCAGGCATGTTAATATCAAGCAGGAATATATCGTAATGACTCGGATACACTTCTTCAAGCGCTTTTAAAGGTGAAGAGTAATAATCCACCCTGTTGTCCTGAAGCTCAAGATAATCTTTTATACTTTCCCCGATAAACTCATCATCTTCAACTAAAAGAATTTTCATTTAAGACCTTTTTTAACTTATTTTGGGAATATTATATCAAAAATTTTTTACTCAAAATTTTACATATATTTTACATTATTTTTTAAAAAAAGTGCCAATAATGTGCCTATGAATGCTCATACTGTCAAAAAAAAGTAAAATTTAAACCAAAAAGTTGTATCATTACTATGTAAAAAGCTAAAAAGGAGTGCTTATGTCAATGAATAGAAGAGAATTTCTAAAAACAACAGCAGCGGCAGCGGCGGCAAGTGCGGTTGGAATCTCAATTCCAAGCGAAGCTAAAGCGGCGGCTGAAAATACTCAGGCCGGATGGCAATGGGATAAAGCGGTTTGTCGTTTCTGTGGTACCGGATGCGGTATTATGGTTGCGGTTAAAGACGACAAAATCGTAGCGGTTAAAGGTGACCCGGAAAGTCCGGTTAACAGAGGTATCAACTGTATTAAAGGATACTTCAACGCAAAAATTATGTACGGTGCGGACAGACTTACTCAGCCGTTACTCAGAATGAACGACAAGGGTGAGTTTGACAAAAACGGTAAATTCAGACCTGTAAGCTGGAAAAGAGCTTTCGATGAGATGGAAAAACAATTCAAAAAATACTACAACGAATTAGGTCCTACTGGAGTAGCGGTATTCGGTTCAGGACAGTATACAATTCAAGAAGGTTATGCAGCTGTAAAATTAGTAAAAGCGGGATGGAGAAGTAACAATATCGATCCGAACGCAAGACACTGTATGGCAAGTGCGGTTGTAGGTTTCTATCAGACATTCGGTATTGACGAACCTGCAGGATGTTATGACGACATCGAAATTACAGATACTGTATTTGTATGGGGTGCAAATATGGCGGAAATGCATCCTATTTTATGGTCAAGGGTATCAGATGCGAAACTAAACAACCCTGATAAATACTTTATTGTAAACTTATCAACATATAGAAACAGATGTTCAAACTTAGCGGATATGGAAATTATTTTCAGACCTAATACAGATCTTGCAATTATGAACTACCTTGGTAGAGAAATTCTTAAAAGAAATGCGGTTAACTGGGATTTCGTTAAAAAACACACAATCTTCGCGACAGGACATGCGGATATCGGTTACGGAATGAGAAACCCTAATTCACCACATGTAACTGACAAAGAAAGAGATACGGTAGCAAAACAGGTTGCAAAAGTTGTAACTGAAGAAGAAGCGGTAGCTCTTAGTCCTATCGGCAAATGGAAAGCCGGTGATGAGATGCAAATGACTCACACAGCCGGTAAAAAACCTTTCTGGCACTGGCAAATCAGCTTTGATGATTTCAAAAAAGCGGTTGAACCTTATACTTTAGACTATGTTGCTAAAGTTGCAAAAGGTGATCCTGACGAATCTCTTGAAAGTTTCAAAAAGAAACTTGTTAAACTTGCAGACCTTTACTGCGATCCAAACAGAAAAGCACTGTCATTCTGGACAATGGGATTCAACCAGCACGTAAGAGGAAGCTGGATCAACGAACTTGTTTACATGGTACACCTACTTCTTGGTAAACAATCACAGCCTGGTAGCGGTGCGTTCTCACTAACAGGTCAACCGAGTGCATGTGGTACTGCAAGGGAAGTTGGTACATTCGCACACAGACTTCCGGCGGATATGCTTGTAGGTAACCCTAAACACAGAAAAATTACTGAAAAAATGTGGAAAATCCCTGAAGGAACACTTAACCCTAAAGTTGGTAGCCACTTCTTAAAAATCATGAGAGATATTGAAGACGGTAAAATCAAATGGGCTTGGGTACACGTAAACAACCCATGGCAAAACACAGCAAATGCTAACCACTGGATTAAAGCTGCAAGAACTATGGATAACTTTATAGTAGTAAACGAAGCGTATCCAGGTGTATCAGCAAGGGTAGCTGACTTAATCTTACCGGTATCTATGATTTATGAAAAATGGGGAGCATACGGAAATGCCGAGAGAAGAACTCAGCACTGGAAACAACAAGTAACACCTCCGGGTGAAGCAATGCCTGATTTATGGACTATTATGGAATTTAGTAAAAGATTTAAACTTAAAGAAGTATGGAAAGAATGGCCGCAGGCAAAATTACCAAGCGTACTTGATAAAGCAAAAGCTATGGGATACGATCCTGAAATGACACTGTTTGACGTATTGTTCAACAGACCTGAATACCGCAAAAACTTCCCATGGCCGGATCCAATTGCTAAAAACCCTCAAACAGGAAAAATGCATAAAAACACTGAAGCCGGAGGAGACGGAAGAACTATTATCGGAAGTGACGGTAAAGAATGGAAAGGTTACGGATTCTTCGTACATAAAGCATTATGGGAAGAATACAGAAAATTCGGTCTTGGTCATGCTCACGACCTTGCAGACTTCGATACATACCATAAAGTTAGAGGTCTAAGATGGCCTGTAGTTAACGGTAAAGAAACAAAATGGAGATTTAACGCGGAATACGATCCATATGCAAGAAAATATGCAAAACCGGGTGAAAAATTCGCATTCTACGGTCCGTTACTTAAAGCTCTTAAAAGAGGTGACCTTAAAGGGCCTAAAACTAAACAAAAATACAGCTTGAAAAATAAAGCTAAAATATTCTGGAGACCGTTTATGGTTCACCCTGAAGATCCGAAATACGATACAAAAGGTTACAACTTCTGGCTATGTACAGGTAGGGTTCTTGAACACTGGCATAGTGGTACTATGACAATGAGGGTTCCTGAACTATATAGAGCGATGCCTGAAGCATTATGTTACATGAACCCTAAAGACGCTAAAGAATTAGGTCTAAAAAGATTTGATTTGGTAGTAGTAGAATCAAGAAGGGGTAAAGTAAAAGCAAGAGTGGAAACAAGAGGAAGAAACAAACCGCCAAGAGGACTTGTATATGTTCCATGGTTTGACGAAAAAGTTCTTATCAACAAAGTTTGTCTTGACGCAACTTGTCCGTTAAGTAAAGAGACAGACTACAAAAAAGCGGCAGTTAAAGTTTATAAAGCGTAAGGATTTAAATGGATAACAAAAGACGCTCATTTCTGATAAACCTGATCCAAGCCGGTGCGGCGGCAACCGCTGCCGGCACCATTGTTGCAGGTTTTGCAGAAGAAAACAAAGCTAAAGAATTGACACTAAGACCTCCTGGTGCATTAAAAGAAGACGAATTTTTAAAAACATGCATCAGATGCGGTTTGTGTGTGGAAGCATGTAAAAACAGAGACAATAAAGTAATTATTGACGGAAATGAAATCATAACTTTAAAACTCGGAGCACCTGGTGATAAAGCGGCGATAGGAACACCTTATTTCGTCGCAAGAACAGGTCCTTGTTTTATGTGTGACGATATTCCATGTATGTATGCATGCCCTACGGGCGCACTCACACCGGATGAATGTAAGAATGATAAAGGGGAGGTCGCAATCGATTATGCAAAAATGGGCGTCGCTGTAATAGATCCGAGCAGCTGTATAGCATTTTGGGGATTACAGTGTACGGCATGTTACAGAGCATGCCCTGAACTTGATAAAGCAATTACAATTGAATGGAAACAAAACAAAAGAACCGGTAAACACGCATACAGAATCCCTGTAGTACATGAAGAAGCATGTACGGGATGTGGAATGTGTGAACAGGCTTGTGTTACAGAAGTGGCGGCTATCAAAATATTCCCAAGAGAAGTATTCTTAGGAAAAGCAGGCGACAGATATGTTAAAGGCTGGGATGAAAAAGACCAACAAAGAGTTCAAAACGCTTCAACCGATACCAAAACTGTAACCGGAAGAAGCAAAAAAAGTGCGGTTGACAATCTGAATGAAGGAATCAAATGGGATCAATAATTAAAAACAAATACCTGATTCTAAGAAGAATATCCCAGCTTACAATTCTTTTTTTATATTTTGCGGCAAATGCATACGGATGGAAAATACTGACAGGTAACTTAAGTTTTTCAAAGCTGTTTGACATTGTGCCATTAGCGGACCCGTTTGCGGTACTGCAGATGCTTTTTGCGGGAGCTGTAATCAGTGCGGATCTGATTTTAGGTGTTTTTGTAGTATTGTTTATTTACGGTTTGATTGGCGGAAGAGCCTATTGTAGCTGGGTATGTCCGGTAAATATGATTACGGACCTGGCTGCATGGGTTAGAAGAAAAACAAACCATGAAAAAGACAACTTAATAAGCACCACAAAAACAAGAAGATTCAGATACGCGTTTATGATTATTTTACTTTTTGCTTCGGCATTTGTCGGTGCGGCGGCTTTTGAATTTATAAGTCCCATCGGTATATTTACAAGAGGCGTTGCGTTTTCTTTAGGATTCGGATGGGTATGGCTGCTTACTATATTTATTTTCGACGCGTTTGTATTGAAAAACGGTTGGTGCGGACACATCTGTCCTGTCGGTGCTATGTACAGCCTTGTAGGAAGCAAAAGTCTTATCCGTGTTTATCACACAAAAGAAAACTGTACGGCCTGCGGGGAATGTTTGAGTATTTGTCCTGAAACGCAAGTCTTAACACCGGTAATTGACAAAAAAAGCGATTTTATAAACGGTATAGAGTGTACTAACTGCGGTAGATGTATCGACGTTTGTAATGATAACGCACTTAAATTCTCAATAAGAAATTACATAAACTCAAAAGGAGAAAAAAATGAAAAAACTACTAATTAGTTCTGCTTTAATAGCGGGATTTATTTTTACAGGCTGTCAGACAGCTGATCAAACAGCTAATTCTAATAAAGAAGTGAAGGTGACAGGAATCAGAGAAGCAAACCTAAATGCTGATTCTCAAAACCTGCCTGAACTTAAATTAAACACAACTCAGCCTATTCCTGGAAAAGTAAAAAAACAACCTACTTCTTTCGTAACAGCACCTCCAATGATACCTCACAGTGTTGAAGGAATGGTTCCAATTACTAAAAACAACAATATGTGTTTAACTTGTCATATGCCTCAGGCAGCGAAATCTATGGGTGTAACTCCGATTCCACCAAGTCATTTTGTTGACAACTTCGAAGGTGGTAAAAAAACATCTAAACTTGCAGGAAGCAGATACAACTGTACATTATGTCACGCTCCTCAGGCAATGGTAGACCCTGTAATCGAAAACAAATTCGAATCACTTAAAAAATAATGGATAGACGCTCTTTTTTCAGGAGAGTTAAAAACTCTCCTTTTAAGTCTTTCATATATCCTCCTTATTACGATAAAAAAGAAGATTTTTTAAAATGCTCAGAATGCGAAACAAAAGATTGTTTAATTGCATGTGATGAAAAAATCATACAAATACAAAACGGCATTCCTACATTAAATTTTTCAAACTCAGGATGTACATTTTGCGATGAATGTGCAAATGCATGTCAATTGGGTGTACTTAAAGCAGAGTTTAAAAAAGAAAAAATAAATGCCGAAATGATTATTAATCCGAAAAAATGCATTGCATGGAATCAAACAATCTGCTTTTCATGTCAGGATATATGCGGCGAATCTGCTATAATATACAAAGGAATGTTTAACCCTGTGATAGATCTCGACATGTGTACGGGATGCGGATTTTGCATAAGCGTCTGTCCGACTGATGCAATTGAAACAAAGATAATTTAGGAGCAGATATGAAAAAAACAATATTATTATTAATTGCTGTAATAGCATTTGCCATACAACCATATAAAAAAATAACATACAACGGTTATATTTCTAAAATAACGTATAATCGAACATATTTAATAGCAGGTCTAGAAAACGGACAGATTGTTATTAAAGATTTTAACACTTTAAAAAACCTGTATACAATCACACTTCCTAAAATACATGATTTTATGGGAGACCTTATTTCAATGCCGATATATTCACTTGACATATCCCCGGACAATAAACATTTAATGATACTTGCAGAAGGTGAAGACGCTAAAAGAGAACTTTTTATTTACGACATTGACACACAAAAATTAAATCACATATTTACAAGTAAAGAAACATTTATGAAAGGAACATATATAGGAAACGATAAAATATTTTTTGCTTTACTCAGCGATGAGGCAATGCTTTATGATTTGAAAAATAAAAAAAGCGTTTATAGAACCCAAGTTGGCAATTATGTATTTTCAACGTATTCCGTGAACAGTGATAAAACCCTGGCGGTTTTCGGTGATGAAAGCGGCGCTTTGAAAGTTGTAGATATTAAAACAGGAAAAAAAATCAAAGAATTAAAAGGTTTCAATAAAGACAAAACATTAAGCTGTGATATCGAAAAAAATCTTGCGATTAACGGAAGCAGCGATATGAGAGTCGCAATATACGACATCAAAAACGGCTATTCGAAGCTCACACTAAAAGTAAAATTCCTGCCTTACGGTGCAACTATATCAAAAGATCTTAAAAAATTTGCAGTACAGTACAATGAAAAAAACGACATAGCCATTTATTCTATGTATAATAAACTTCTTATGGTTTTAAAAGGTCATACAATGGCTTTAAACGGAATTAAATTTTTAGATAAAAACACAATTATCAGTTTTTCACCTGCTGAAATATTAATATGGAAATTAAATAAGTAATGTGTAGTGAGTAGTAAGTAGTTTTTGTATCGTTGTAATAAGTTTAACTTTTGTTATTATCTTATCAAGACTATTTACCTAAACTGCGTACTACCCACTACATACCATTAAAGGAGTATTTAAGATGAACATTTCAAGTATAATAGTTAGAACAAGACCGGAAAATTATGACGCCGTATGGCTGAATCTGCAAGAATGTGAATTCTGCGACGTTCACTTCGGTGAAAAAGAAAAAGGTGTCATAATTGTCACTATTGAAGGTGAAACGGTTGAAGAAGAAATTGAAAAGTTAAATAAAATCGAACAGATGCCAATGATAATAAGTGCTGATATGCATATGAGCTACTGTGAAGAAGAACTTGACAAACTTAGAGAAAACATTGATCTAAATGCAACAGTTGAAGAATTAAACACTGACAAAAAAGCTGAAGAAATCAAATATTTCGGTAGTTTAAAGAAAAAATACTAATTTTCTCCCCTCTTTTTTTCAAAATTTCATTAAAAAAGTTGTTAATTTTTTTTTATGGCACTTTTGAGACACTTTTTTTTCATACAATACTAAAGAGAAAAAAATCTCAAGGAGCTAAAATGAAAAAAGCACTAACGGCTGGGTTAAGCGTAGCAGCAATTGCAAGTTTCGCATTTGCAGCAAACAGCTTAGATTCAAACCCAAATTACAAAAAACTTAAAAATTTCAAACCTGACGGTGTATCTAACGACCAATGTTTAATGTGTCACAAGGCTTCAGACCCTGGTATCGTAGCTGACTGGCAACATTCAAAACACGCAAAAGCTGGTGTAGGTTGTGTGGAATGTCACGTTGTTCCTAAAGACTATCCTACTGCATTCAAAGCTCACCCAATGCAAGGTAGCAACTGGACAGTTCAAATTGCAGTATCTTCAGTAACATGTGCTAAATGTCACGCAAAAGAAGTAACTGAATACATGAACTCTGGTCACGCAAGAGGTGCTGCTCAGTGGCTTGCAACACCTAAAAACAAACACGGATACCTAATGACTAAACTTTCTTATCATTATGAAAGTTTAAAAGGTGCTAACCAGTCATATATGGTTGACGGTAAAACAATGGAAAAAGGTATCAGAACTGACGGTCCTACTTTCCAAGCAAACGAAAAAAATCCAAGAGTAGCAGACTTAAACGTTGCTAACATCTGTATCCAGTGTCACGGTACTGTAGTCAAACTTGACAAACAAGGTAGACCAGACGCTACAACTTGGCCAAATGACGGTATTGCAGCATTATATCCTGATGGTGGGGTATCAAACTGTTTATCTTGTCACAGCAGACATAAATTCTCTGCTGCAGAAGCAAGAAACCCTGCATCATGTTCAAACTGTCACTTAGGACCTGACCATCCAATGAAAGAAGTATTTGAATCATCTGTTCACGGACATATCTATGAAACAAATGAAGAAGATTACAACTTCGAAACTGGTAAACAAATCCCAGGAAAAACACTTAGAGCTGGTACATGTTTTACATGTCACATGGCTGAAATCGGTGGAAACAAAGCAACTCACAACGTTTCACTTAGACTTAAATGGAACCTATGGGCACCGGACAGCTTCTTAAGAACTGGTGGATATGAAACTGCTGGTTGGGCATTCTGGAAAGGTGGAGGAAAAGTAAATCCTAACACTGTAATCAGAGGTAACGCTAAAGCAGGTAACCCTCAAGGGCCAGAAGCTGCAAGAGCTGAAATGAAAAAAGTTTGTATGGTATGTCACCAAGCAACATTTACAAACAACTACTTCCAAAGAATTGATGCGGCTGTAACAGTTTACAACCAATACAAATCATTCGCAAACAAAATGATGAAAGACCTTAAAGCTAAAGGTCTAATCAAATCTGACGTATGGAGCGATCCATTCTTCAAACTATACTACTACCTATGGCATCATGAAGGTAGAAGATTTAGACACGGTGCAGCTATGGGATCACCTGACTATGCTCACTGGCATGGTGTATTCCAAGTAATGCAAGATATCAGGGAAATGAAAGATATCTATGATTACAGAATGAAAATGCTTAAAAAATACGGAGATCCTAAAAAAGCATTGGCAAACGAAGTTCCAATGCCAGTTGTTACTCACGAGTAATATCTCCTCTCCCTTTTTGGGAGTTTTTTATTTTTGCACAATAGTGTCTGTCACTTTAAATTCTTCCATAACTGGTTCGCTACATATAAAATAACTAAACTTCTTATATTCTGTAAATATTAAACATTATTGAAAATACAGTGTCTGGCCCCGTTTCCATACATTAGATCTTTTCCATTCTTTAGATCTTTTTACTTCATCTTCCATTTTCCATTGTACCATTTTCCATTTAACATCTTCTCTTCCCCATCGATTGGTACCTGACACTAATTGGTCATTGGTCATTGGTCATTGGTCATTGGTCATCATTGACGGCTGTTGTAATACACAATTCTAACACTAAGAATGTAATTAACATTAGAAAATTGTAGAATATTGGTGTCTGTCACTATACAATTGTGGTTATTA
>Ga0256843_1003024_pt1 | contig 11883 bp, 16 predicted proteins | sample AlvinellametaG_FD_191572 | JGI IMG/M metagenome (GOLD analysis project Ga0256843, IMG submission 191572) | Pompeii worm associated microbial communities from hydrothermal vent at the East Pacific Rise, Pacific Ocean - Alvinella | ecosystem: Host-associated > Annelida > Integument > Unclassified ... | reverse complement strand
TTCATCAATATATTTCACCTTCCCTTCTTCTTTCATTTTTTCCTGCTCTTCTTTACTTAATTCTTGATATTTTTCTGGGTCAATAACATTTTCATCTTCAACGACTTCTTTTTCTTGATAATAGCTAACATCACCAGTATCCAAATCTATTTTAGATTTTATTACCTGCCCCCTTAAACCATATTGTTTTTTATAAGCTCCAGCCAAAGCATCTTCAATGGCAGTTAAAATAACTTCACTTGAAACACCTTTTTTTTCTTCTAATTCTTTTAAAAATTCTTTTATTGCTTTTATATCTAACATATTTTTTTAAATTACTTTTTTTAGAAAAGAGGTTTGCCTTCGGCAAACCTCAACTATCAACCCCTTAATTTTAACATAAAAAAAAATTAATTCAAATTAATTTTAATCTTTTTGTATTTATCCAATTTAGGCATTTTTAAACTCAACATTCCATTTTTATTTGTAGCACGCACTTTTAAAATATCTACCTCATCAGGCAACATAATTCTTTTCTTAAATTCACCTCAAACAAGTTCCTTTTCTACAAAATTTGCCTCATCAATTTCACCCTCCATCACTCTCTCTCCAGAAATTTCAATCACATCACGAGCAATTTCAATATTAATTTTTGAAGGCTCAACTCCAGGAATAAAAGTTCTTAAATAGACATTTTCATCATCTTGATACAAATCGATTGGTAAGGTAAAAACTAAATCTTCATCCAAAGCGTCATCATCGTATTGATTTTGGGAAGAAAAATCTTCTCCATCACCTAAATTAGAATCAAAATTAAAATCATTTTCTTTTTTATCACTTAATGTAAGCTTTTGCAAGATATTTATCATAAATATATGATAACATATTTTTTAAAAAAAATAAAAATATTTTATTTAATTTATTAAAATATAAGTACAAACAATAACTTATTTTTTGTTTTTTTTGATTTTTTCAAAAATAATTTCTTCCTCATCTACATCAACCTTCAAAAAATTAATTTTTCCAAAAGTTTTTTCCAATCTTTTCATCACCTCCTTCGCCAAAAATTTATTCTTAAAACCGATTCCTCCTGAAAAAACTATCAAATCAACTCCACCCATTTGAGCCATAAAGCCACCGATTCTTTCTAAAATTTGATTGATAAAAATTTCTACCGCCAAACCATATTTTGAATTTTTGTTTTTTTTTCATTCATCAAAAATTTTCCTAATATCTTTTGTTCCAGTCAAACCATAAAAACCAGATTCATAATTCAACATATCCGAGATTTCATAAATATTTTTCTTCATTTTCTGAGCCAAAATTTTATCCAAATCCGAATCAACATTTCCAACCCGGGTTGTCATCATCAAACCAGAAATTGGAGTCAATTCCATTGTAGTGGCAAATGACTTTTTATTTTTCACCGCTGTGATTGAGGCTCCGCCACCAAGATGAGCAAAAATAATTTTTTTGGGCAATTTTACTTTTTCGCTTTTATATAATTTTTCAATTTTTAATAAAGCTGATTCGACAGCAATTCCGTGAAAACCATATTTTCTGATTTTGTATTTTTGGGCAATTTTTGGTTTTATAGGATAGGTAAAAATTTCTGGTGAAATAGTTTGATGAAAAGCAGTGTCGAAATAGGCGAAAAATTTTTCCTTTGGAAAAATTTTTCGCATTTCCTCAATTTCCTTCAAAACCAAAGAATTGTGAATTGGAGCAAAAATCTGAAAATCTTGAATTTTTTTCAAAATCTTTTTATCAATTTTTACAGCCTCATTTAAATCTCCACCATGAACTACTCGAAAAGCTACTCTTTCAATTTCCTCAAAACTTTTTAATCATTTCTTTTTTTCTTCATTTTCCTCGTTTCTAAAAACTTTCCTTTCCAACAAATTTCCTTTTTTATCAAAAAGTGAAATTTTCACCGAAGTTGAACCATTGTTCAAAATTAATGTTTTTTTCATATTCTTAATTATATCATTTTAAAAAAAATTAGTCTTTTAAAATTTTGACTAATTTTTCTAAATCCAAATCTTCAATTTTTTCTCCAGTTTGGAAATTTTTTAGGCTGAATTTTTGACTTTGAACTTCATCTTCTCCGAGAAATAACACAAAAGGAATTTTTAATTTCTCGGCATACTTTGCTCGCTTTGCCATTTTTTTATCAAACCTCAAATCAACCTCTGCCGAAATTTTTTCGGCTCGAATTTTTAAAACCAAATCCAAAGCAAATTCTTTTTCATTTTCCGTCATTGGTAAAATCAAAATTTTTGAATAAGTTTTTTCTTCTGTTTCAATTACTCCGTTTTTCAAAAGTTGATCAAAAAGTCGCGAAAGCCCAACCGATGTCCCTGTTCCAGGCATTTTTTTATCAATATATTCTGAAGCTAAATTTTCATATCTTCCACCTGCTGAAACAGTTCCGAATTCCGGATAATCAACCAAACTCAATTCATTGATTACCCCAGTATAGTAAGCATGTCCGCGGGCAATTGAAGTATTGATTTCATAATATTTTTCATCAACTCCAAGAGCCTTTAAATTATCAACCACAGTCTTTAATTCCATAACACCAGTTTTGAAAGTCTCATTTTGAATATTTAAATTTTCTATATCGTCAAAAGATTTTGCTTTTAAAAATTCAAAAATTTTTTCAATTTTTTCAACCGCAATATCTAATTTTTCCAAATTTTCTTTCACCCCGTTTTCTCCAATTTTATCCAACCTGTCAATTTCCTGCATCAACTCAATGGTTTTTTCTTGAATTTTCAAAAACTCAAAAAGTCCATCAAATAATTTTCGACTGTTGATTTTTGTTAAAGAATCTCCTAATTTTGGAAAAATTTCTTTTCACTCATTGAAAATTTTAACCGCCACCGCAATCACTTCCGCATCAAAATCCAAACTCAACTCCCCATCTCCAATCACATCAATATCTGCCTGATAAAATTCTCGAAATCTTCCTGCCTGGGGTCGCTCTCCCCGATAAACTTTAGCAATCTGATACCTCTTAAAAGGAAAAGCAAGTTCGCCGTATTTATCCGCCACATATCTGGCCAAAGGAACGGTTAGGTCATACCTTAAAGCCAAGTCATCGTCTCCTTTTTGCAAATCATAGATTTGCGTCTTAATTTCCCCACCAGCCTTAGCGAACAAAATTTCCTTTCGCTCAATCTGTGGATTATCCATTGGAATAAAACCAAAAAGTTTGTAATTTTCTTCAATAATATTTTTCATCTTATTAAACAAAATCTGCTCTCCCGGTTTCAATTCCATAAACCCTGACAAGGGTTTTGTATTTATTTCTTTTTTCATAATTTTTATTTTTTCTAATTATAACATTTTTTATCTAACAGATTAACTTTTTTTTCAAAGATAGAATATGAAAAATAAATACAAAAGGAATAACAAAGATAATATAATCCGAATTATCTTTTTTTCCTTTTTACTTATCTTCTCTGATTCTTTAGGTAGAAACATTCATCAAGACACTGTCTCCAGCAATACAAAAATAAAAAATACAAAAATACCGATGAGGGTAGATAGAATTTCTTTAATTTTCTTCATAATTTTACTTCTTAATTTTCAATATTATAAATTTTTCCGCTTTATCAAAATCCACTTCTCAATAATTCACTCCTAATTTTAAACTTTTGTAATATTTTATTTTTAGTTCCTAAAATAAAAGTATACAATAAACTTATTTTTTTAGCAAGTAAATTTACGATAAAATGGAAATTTTACAGCAACCAGACAAGTAAGCTATCGAACAAACACCTAAAGAATCTTATTCTTCATTTTTCTGACCTTTTTTCTCATTCCATATATTCTCGTTAATAACTAATCTATTAAATCCATACTCATCAAATTCATCTCAATATCTCTTTTCAAAAGGATAAAGTTCAACCCCATAATATCCAGTTCCGCTTTTATCCATTTTCTTTATTTCTTCATCGGAATACTTTATTCTAAAATCTCGCCAAGCTAATTGATTAGATAATTTTTGATAAATTTCTAAATCAACATACTCACCTAAAACATTCAAAGCAAAATCAGGATTTAAATCGGATAAAAATAACTCACCCTCATATTCTTCAACAATCTTATCAAGCTTAAAATCTTTAGAATGTTTTAATAAATTTGACATTGCTTTTTTAGCACCCTCATATTCTTCTCGATATGATTCTGAAACAAAATCAGTCAAAGAACCAAAAACCGCCTCAGAAATATCTAAAGCCTTGATTATTGTTTCATAATCCCTTTTACTAATATTAATTTTCATAAAATAATTATAGCATTTTTAGATAAAATTAAAAAAACTAAGCAATATCCTTCTCCATCAAATAAACCTTTATTTTTCTACCCTCGCCCAAATCAAAAAAATCTTCTCCAAGTAAAACATATCCATTTCTTAAATAAAAATCTTTCGCAGTTACGGTCGATTTTATTTTTATCTTTTTAATCCCCAAGGCTGCGATCGACTCTTCAACAAGTTTTAATAGCTTAAAACCAACAGCCTTACCAATATAATCTTTATCAACATACAGTCCAGAAAAATTACCATTAAGACTGTGTTGTGCCATACCAACAATCTTAGCTTTATTATCAAGATCAACCGCAACCCATCTTTTTACCAAATCGGCAGTTTTTTTAAGATTTTCTAAGCTAGTTTTTTTGAGCCAAACTTCTATTTCATCTCTTGAATAATCTTTAATGTTTACATTTCGCAGAGTATTTTTATACATTTCTAGCATTTCTTCATAATCCGAAAACCCTGCTCTCCTAATTTCTATTTTCATACTCCACTTATTATAACATTTTACCTTTTATTTTTTAACAAAATTAAAAAATTACCTACCATCCAATAACTTTTTTGCTTCTTCTTCCAAAATCCCATCTTCAAACAAAATTTTCTCCTTAGCATATTTCAAAATATCCTTTGCTTTAAGTTCTGTATCTTTTATTTTTTTATCTAAAACACCTGTATAAATTTCCTTAATTCCAGTTTTAACAATCGCCGAGGCACACATAGCACAAGGCTCGGCATTAGTAAAAATTTTATAACCACTTAAATCACGACTTCTATTTTTTATCCCCGCCTCTCTCAAAGCTAAAATTTCAGCATGAGCCGTTGGGTCATGATTAACTTTTGTCATATTGTGAGCCTTGCTAACAATGTTTCAATTTTTATCAACCACCACCGCAGCAAAAGGAGCATTACTCTCCTTCAAACCTTTTTGTGCTTCATCAATAACAATTTTCATTATTTCTTCTTTTTTGTTCATGTTTTTTACTTTAATAATAACAGCACCAAACCAATCATTTTATCCTTATCCTTGGGATTTGATTCCGCAATTAAAAGTGTTAAGGTCGTTAGAGTTGCTGGACTAATTTTTTCTGCAAATTTAAATTTATTTTTTTTCAAAAACCAAATAAACGCAAAAGCTCCACTTCGTTTATTTCCATCGTTAAAAGGATGATTTTTGATAATAAAATATAAAAGATGTGCCGCTTTTTCTTCCACAGTTTCATAAACCTCTTTTCCAAAAGCCGACTGTAAAACATTTCCTAAAATTCCCTCCAAAGATTTTTCATTTTTTTCTTGAGCAAAAAGTTCAGTCGCTTCTTTTTTTCTTATCAACTCTTTTTTAAATTTTGCTAAATCTTGATAAAGTTCTTGACTTAATTTTTCAAAAGAAATTTTCAAACTTTTTTTTCTTTTCCCTTTTTCTGGAAAAACTTGTTTATCGTAGGATTCTAAATTAAATCAAGTAGATGAAAAAGTTTTTACCAAATCCAAAATTTCTGAACTTTCCAAAAGTCCATTATTTTTTGCCAAAATTTTAATATCTTCAACAGCTTTCAAAAACTCTTGATGTTTTTTCTTTAAAACTTTCTTATTCAAAGTATAACCTTTAGTAATATATTCCTTTAAAGTTTTTGTTGCTCATTTTCTAAATTCAGTAGCTGTTTTTGAATCAACACGATAACCAACTGCCAAAATTACATCCAAATTATAATACTCAATATTACGAGACACTATTCTCCCACTTTCATCTTGAACTGTTGCAAAAATTGCAACAGTTGAATTTTGATCTAATTCCCCAGACTTAAAGATATTTTTTATATGTCTTGAAATTACTGATTTGTCTCTTCCAAACAATTCAGCAATTTGTTTCAAGCTCCCTCAAATAACATTTTCTTCGTCCGAAAAGTCGCCACGAAATTCAATCGCTCCATTTTTCGCTTGATAAAAATGTAATTCTTTTTTAACTCTATTTTTCATTTTCACAAATAAATTATATCACTTAAAAATAAAAAACTACAAAACATCCCTAACCAAAACCTCCTTTTCTAAATCATCATTCTGAACAAGAACAACATCAACAGGCTTAACACGTTTCTCCGAAACCATTTCGCCAGACTTATCACCTCTCGAGAAAAAATCTTCCTTATCAAACACATAAACCCAACCCTGAACCAAATTATTAGTAAAGTAATCAATTTTATTTTGACTAGCTTTCAAAAAATAACGACCATCATCTTTGTAATCAAAAGAAAAGATAGAATTCTTTATTGGCATAGTTTGATGATTAAAAAGAGCAAAGAAAATAGCAATATCTAAAACTTCCGTTGCAAAAACTGCTGGCTTGCCATCTGGAATTTTCTCTCCTTTTTCATTTCAGTTATATGCTTGACGCGGCTTAAAAACCTCAATTCCACCATTCGGACTTCCGTGAAAAACATATTTCCCACTTTCACTATATTTTTTTAATTTTTCTAATGCTTTCATATTTTTATTTTATATTTTTATTTAGAATTCACTCCAAATCTTCCTTTGCCTTTGAAATATTCCTTTGCCCTTGACCCACAGGGTAATAAACTGGAAAAAACTTAAATTCCTTGTTACCAATTTTTAAAGCATAATCTTTTTTTCTATTTTCGCTTACTTTAATATTCTTATCTAAAATAACCGAACTTACTTGATTTCCAAAAGTAATTATCACTTTTGGTTTTAAAATTTTTATTTCCTCTTTAAATAAATCAAGATAATCTTTAAATTCTGAGTTAGGAGGATTTTTACTATCAATTTTTGTGGCTTTTGATAAATTAGTGATATAAATACTTTTATCCTTAATATGTTTATAAACTTTTTCTGAAAAATCATAATCCCAATCTTGAGCCTTTTTAGAAATAATTTCTTCAAAAATATCTTTATCCAAAAAACCTAAAGTATAAAACATTCTTCAAACATTTTTAGTTCCTATTCAAGGAGCCTTTAAACCTTTTCAGTTTTTACTAGTAGAAACATTTTTAGCTGTAGGATTCATAAAAACAAAAACTATTTCAGGTTCTTTAATTTTTCCTGCCCCATAAATTGCTGTTAAATTTTTATCACCATATTTTTTCTGAAGTTTATCAAAAGCTCCAAATAATTTTTCTATTTGTAATTTCATGTTTTTTACCTTATCTTTTTCAACATATTTACCGAGTAAATTTCAAAACCAGCTTTTTCAAAATTTTTAATATTTTTTTGATTTTTAACATCAATGCCTGTTTCAATATAGGAAACATTTTTTGTTTTTAACCAATCAATTAAAGTATAAACCATTTTTTTACCAATTCCTAACCCTCTAAATTTTTCCTCAACAAATTCCGCTCTAATTTTTCCAACAATAGGAGCAGCTTCTTTTTTTAAATCAAAATAGGATGCCGAAGCATAGCCAACGATTTTTCCATCAACAAGCGCAACCAAATACAAACTTTTCTCGTCTTTTAATTCTTTCTCGTAAAATTCTCGATGATTTTCAAATTTATGATAAATGTTATAAAATTCATTCATTTCTACGTGAAATTGATGTAGCTTTTCTCCAAGCTCCACAATCTTATCCAAATCTTCAAGAGTGGCTTTTCTAATTTCAAAATTTTTCATATTTTTATTATAGCACTTTTTAAAAAACACCAAAACTTAAAAAATCTATCTTACTTCTTCCTTAAAATTTTACCAGAATAAAATTTCTTTATACTATCTGGTTTGAAATTTTCCAACTTGTATCGTGCTATTCTGTTATCTAAACTAAAAACAGAATCAATAAAATATTTCGAATCAAACAACTTAGCTCGCTCAACTTTTAAAAAGAAATGTGCGTCTCGCGGTTCTCTCAATGTAAAATTATAAAGACAAACAAAAGAAGAATTTTCACTCTGATTAAAACGTATCCCAAAAGTAAAGCCAATCAGTTTTCCATCTATTTCCAAAAATATCTTTTTCAAATCATATTTATCACCGTTTTCCATAACCTCTTTGATATCCTCAAAAGTCTTTATTGACTCATCACCTCTACTTTCTAAACCTTCAACTCATTCCTCAAACATTTCTTTAACCCTTTCTTCATCATAGTCAGAAAAAATTTTAAAATTATTCCTTTTCTTAAATCTTTTATATTTTCTATGATTTTCATGCTTTTGAACAAATTTCTTTGTATCATAAATAAAATCGTAAGATGAAATTCTGAAAAACTCAAGCTCATAATTTTTCTCCAAAAAAGAAAATTCTTCTTCGGAAATATCACTAAACCAAAAACCAGATAAGTCAATGGTTTTTGGAATGTGCTTTAATAAATCAACATTTTCACCAGCCTTATTTTTTCCCTTCAAAAACACACATTTTTCATCACCGCAATCAGCCAAATATCCATTTTTTTCCAAAAAGTAACTGCTATTCGAAAAAGCTTCACTTAAAAAATCAAGATTAGAAGCGTCTCTTATTTTTTTCATTTTTATTTTTCTTTTCATAAAAGAATTATAACACCTCTATTCATCAATTCAGCTTCCCAAGATAGCAGCCTCATCACCAATATTCCTTTTAATATTTGTAGCAAACAACAGCACTCTTTCTTTTTCAGTAAAATATCTTCGTTTTTTACTCTTAGCAATTAAATTACCTGCCGAAATAGTTTCAAAATCCTCAAAATCTTTCACTAAAACAAAACTAGGGTCATCATATTTTATTACTCCATCAATTCTTAAAACTTTCTGTTTTTTATTAGTAAATTTGATTTGATTTTCAATAATTCCATAGAATTGTAAAAATTGTAAAATTGAATTATAAGCTAAATCATTATTTTTTTCGCTACCATCAAGATAACCACACTCCAAACAAACTCCAACCTTTCCACTATTTTTCATATAACCATCAGTGGCACCTGGTTCATATTCATCAAAATTTTCAACCACAATTTCAAAATCCATTTTTGAAACAAGTTCAAAACCATTTTTTTCAGTAATCGCAAAAGGGATAGATTTTTTATTTGTACTCGCATGAATATCAAGCAAAACATCCACTTCGTCTAAAATTTTCATTAATTCTCTAGCCCGTGAATCCTCATAAGTTTTTCCAGCATTATTTTTCAAAAAACAACGGTTTAAATTTTTTTCAGTTTGACGAACATTCTTTTCAATTGCTTTTGGATTTCCAAAAACAAAATACACTTCCCCACTTTTTATTTTTAAACTACTATTTTCTATTTCTTTTATGATTTTTTTTAAAGCCACAATACCTGGTTTTTCATTTCCATGAATTCCAGCAAAAACTGCAACTTTCCTTCCAAACTCCTTCCCTTTAAATTTATAAATTGTTTTTTTCATATTTTTATTTTAACATTTATTATTTTATTATTTTTTTTTGTTTGTAAAAATATAACACTCACCTTCTCGCACAACACCAGGCTTGTGAGCAATTTTACAAATGCCTTGATTTTCAAAATCACAAGTAACATCTGGACCACAAAAACAAAGAGTTTTTTCAACTTCTTGAGATAAACTATCTTTATAAATTAAATCCATCTTTACCTTTTCCATTAAAATCTTTACCATTTTTATATTCGTCGTAACGGCAAAAATATTTTTTCCCTGATGTTCATCCAACAATTCAATAAACATATTTGTAATAACACCCTGCCCTCGAAATTTTTTTTCAACTCAAGCCGTCCCAACTTCATAAATTTCACTATCTGGATATTTTCATAAACTCAAATGTCCAATAATTTTATTTTCTTTTACTAAAATTTTGCTTAAACCTTTTAGATATTGCTGAAATAATTCGTCAGCACTTTTATTTAAAATATATTTTTCTTTCTCCAATTCTTGAGCCAAAGGCTCAAATTGTTTTATATTTAAATTTTCCATATTTTCTTTCATTATTTTTTTCTATTTTTATTTTTAACTTTTATTTTTTTAACACAAAAAAGCCAGCCCAAACGGCTGGCTTTTCTAAAAATAGATAAAAATTGAAAAAGCCAACCAGTTTAGACTGGCATCACTCTGACATTTAATTCAATTTTTATTTTTTTTAACATAGAAAAATTATAACATATAAATATTTTTCCTTCAAGCCCTACATCAAACCTACTTCAAAAACACCATCGGTAATTTTTCCTCACCGTTTTTTAAACGAGAAAAATTTGTAATTGCTTTTGTTCTTTCATTCGCCTCTTCAATATTTAACCAAACAGGATTTGAGAAAATATTACTTTTTTCAAATAAACTAAAAATCACGCCTTCGGCTCCATAAGAAGCTATTGTTCGATAGGTAAAATCTTCAATCATTTTTTCATCATCCATTCCCATATGTTTTCGAGTTCTTTCTTTTTGAAGCTCAACAAATTTTTTATCCAACAAATCAATTTTTTCTTTATTTTTTAACTTTTTATAATTTTCCTGAAAAACTTCATTATAGAAACTCATTTTGTCTTGGAATTTTTCTGTAAAAAGTTCAACTGAAAAATTATCAAGAGGGTATTTTTTTACCTGTTCAAAAACACGCTCTTTAAACTCATTAAATTTTTGATAAACTTTTTCCTCCCCTAAAATTTTAAGACTTTCTTTATTTAAATACAAAGCATTTGTATCCGCAATCAATTTTACAAAACGGTATGGAATTTTTAAAGAATTTAAAAATTCAAAAATATTTTTCTCTCTTTGAAACTCATCCACGCAACGCGGAAATTCTGTAAAATCATCATATTTTTCTAAATTGAAAATTTTTTCTAAATCTAAATCATAATTTACAAAAATTCTACCGTCACTTGTTTTATCTAAAAATCTCGTCGGACATTCCCAGTTAAAAAATGTAATTGGAATGTTTTTTTCCAAAGCATCTCTTAAATATTTTTTAAATTTTTCTTCATTTTCTATCTTCATAAAAGAATTCTCTTTTATTTTTTTCAAAATTTCTTCTATTTTTTTCTCTATTTCTTTTTTCATATTTTTTTAAAATTTTATACTTTTAAAATCTCATAAACTTTTTTGAACCGCAATCACACCTGATGATTCTAATTCAACTAAAATTTTTGATGGAAAATTTTCTTTCAAATACAATCCATCCAAAACAAAACCAGCCAAAATTCTTTTTACAAATTTCCCTTTTTCCTTTTCGATTTTTCATTTTGACATTTTCAACTTTGATGAAAAAGACCAATTTAAAATTTTTCTCAATCTTTCAGTTTCTAAATCTAAAACTTTTTTTGAAACTTTATTTTTTCAAACTTCTTCTTGATAAATTTTTCAATAAAGTTTTTCATTTTTCTTAACAAAATCGTAATTCGAAACTGCTTTGATGGGGAAACTCTGGTCAAGCTATTTTTACTCTACTAAAATCACCAGGGACAATTAGATTATCAGCTTCAGCAAAAATTAAAGTTGATTTTTCTAATAAACCTGCTTTTTCAATTTTTTCAATTGATTTTTGAGCACTTTTGGAAATTTCTTTTTTATAATTTCCTACAATTTTCTCTTCTCTTTGGTCATACTTTAGACCCTTACCTGTAAGTGCAGGACAGGCAAAAAACATATATTCTTCTTTTTTCATTTTTTTTTAAATTATTTTGTTTTTTT
>Ga0256843_1003023_pt1 | contig 11885 bp, 10 predicted proteins | sample AlvinellametaG_FD_191572 | JGI IMG/M metagenome (GOLD analysis project Ga0256843, IMG submission 191572) | Pompeii worm associated microbial communities from hydrothermal vent at the East Pacific Rise, Pacific Ocean - Alvinella | ecosystem: Host-associated > Annelida > Integument > Unclassified ... | reverse complement strand
GTTTAATAAGTTGCTCTTTTAAAATAGGCTTTAGTAAAACTTCATTTCCCTCTCTATATTTTTTTATCTCATTTAGGGATATATATTTGTATCCTAAGGTTTTAAATAGTTTTATTGTCTTTTTTTGAAAACTCTTCTCATCTGTTTTTGGGAACACTCTATCTCCTTTTGGAAATGGGGTTTTAACCCCATCACTTTGTGAGACTAAAGTCTCACTTCCATATTTGGAAATGAGGTTTTAACCTCATCACTTTGTAGGACTAAAGTCCAACTTCCTATTCATATATTCCATAAAATCTTTTTCTAAACTCATCTTCATTATAACTATCCAATTTTAAATAATTATTCTTTATATATTCATAAACAGTAAAAAAATGCTTTTCATCTCGTATAGCTCTATCGTAATAATTATTTGCCCAAAATTTACCACTTCTATTTAAAATCTTATTTATCTGATATGAACTACTCCCTTTTAATAGCTTCATGACTCTATCTAATCTATCAAGAGGTTTTATCAATAGATGAACATGATTACTCATAATTACAAAGGAAACCATCTCATATAGAATATTATTTTTAGAGAGTAAAAAATCATATAAATATTTTAATACTCGACCATTTAAATAAGCTCCATTTTGAGAATTATCCAAATATTTATCTATAAGGTACTGCTTTTTAGAATTGGCAATATCCTCATTATCATAAATCCTATTAACATATTCATCAATACTATCATAGGTTCTAAAGGTAACAAATTGATAATATCCCTCTATATCCAAATGTGGTAAATTGGTGTGTTTGGGCACATTAGGAAATGAGGTTTTAACCTCATCATTAAATTTACTATCTCTATTTTGCTTGGACTGAAGTCCAAGTTCCTTTTTATTCATATTTTTACTCTAACCTCCCCACTAAGTAACCTCTGCATAAGCCCTTTTTTCTGTTTCTTTAGCTCTTTAAGTTCCTTTTTTAAAAGTTTAATCTCTCTATCTGCCGTTGATAAAACTTTAGCTATTTTTTGTTGTTCTGTAAGGGATGGGAGTTTTATTTTCATTTTTTTAAACATAGGTAATCTTAAAGATTTAACAGTAGAACCAACAGCTTGACTTAAAAAATAATTTTTATTTTGATATATATGATAAAATAGATATTTAGCCTCGACTACTAAATAATTAAAATTCATAATAGCATATGTTCTTTGATGTAAATCAAATTTTCCAATAAAATATTTTGGAATAAATTTTTGACCTTCACCTGCAACTATAATAGCTTCACCATCAAATAAATATTTATCACTTGTTCTAATATCCTCCGACCTATCAAAGAATGTATAAAGTCCACCTTTTTCACTAGAATCTTCTCTATTAGAAATTCCTGTTGTTATCTTAGCTATCTCCCCCAATCTAACCTCTTCCCACCCACTAGGAAGTGGGGTTTTAACCCCACCATTTTGTGAGACTAAAGTCCCACTTCCAAACTCTTTAAACCTAACTTCCCCCGTTAATAGTCTCTGCATAAGCCCTTTTTTAAGCTTCTCTTTGGCTTCTATTAACTTCTCTTGTTTCTCTATTGCCCTATCCCAAGTAGAGAGAATTTGAGCTATTTTTTTTTGCTCTTGGAGGGGTGGGACTGCTAATTGAATTTTTTTTAAATCATTTAATCCAATTCTTTTTCTTGTGCTTCCTGAACTTCTTGCAATAGCTATTTTTCTAAAAGTTTCATAATTGATGATTTCTAAAATAAATTTATTATTAAATTTACTTTTATCAATGCGAAGTCTAATACCATCTGAACACATAAGAAATTTACTATATAAATTAGGAACTATACATGCCCTAGCAACAGGTTCTGCCATTTTTGCAATAATAATATCATTAGGATATACCAAGCAATTATTTAATTCTTGTGCTTTTTCTTTACTTGTATATACAAAATCATCATTAATAAATTTACCGTCACCTATATTTTGAAGTTGAATAACTCTAATACCACTTTTTGTGTAATGCTCACTTTTTAGGTCTGAACCAAAAGGTCCTCCAGTAATAGAATATTTATCTCCTTTATCCTTTAAATCATTAAAAATTACAATTTTCCAATCCTCAGGAATAACACCAATTTTAGTTTTTTTATAACCCTCTTTTATTTTGCTCATAATCCCAACTCCTCCAAATAGCTTTTCATCTCCTTTTTAACCTCATCAAGCTCTTTTTCTATTTTGGCTATCTCTTTTTTTGTAGCCTCAATATCTATTCGCTCCTCCTCCTCAAATGTATCCACATATCTAGGAATATTTAGATTATAATCATTCTCTTCAACCTCATCTATTGGGGCAAGGTAGGAGTATTTATCTATGGTTTTTCTATCTCTATAGGTCTCTACTATCCTTTGAATATGGTTCTTATCTATACTATTTTGATTTTTATCTTTGTTAAACTCACCACTTGCATCAATAAAGAGTATATCTTTACTCTTTCTCTGTCTTTTAAATATCAATATACAAGCAGGAATTCCCGTCCCAAAAAATAGGTTTGATGGGAGTCCAATAACAGCGTCTAGTAGATTATCTTGGATTATCCCTTTTCTTATCTTTCCCTCACTAGCTCCACGAAATAGCACCCCATGAGGAAGCACAACCCCAACCGTTCCGTTCTCATTGACACTTGCTAACATATGCTGAACAAAGGCGTAATCCCCCTTTGATTTTGGTGGAACTCCATACCTGAAACGATTAAATTTATCCTCTTTTAACTCCTCTGCTCCCCACTTATCTAGACTAAAAGGGGGATTGGCTACAACGGTATCAAATCTTTTTAACTCTCCATTCTCCAAATGTAGAGGATTTCTTAACGTATCTCCCCACTCTATTTTGGCATCATTTATCTCATGGAGAAACATATTCATTCGACAAAGGGCTTGGGTTTGTCCATTTTTCTCTTGACCATAGAGTATAAAGTTTCTATTTCCAACCTCTTTTGAGGCTTTAATGAGGAGTGAACCCGAACCACAAGTAGGGTCATAGATTCTACTTCCCTCTTTTGGAGAGACAAGCTTTGCCAAAAGTGATGAAACTCCACTAGGAGTAAAAAACTCTCCACCCTTTTTTCCTGCATCACTGGCAAAATGGGCAATTAGATACTCATAAGCATCTCCAATTACATCATTTCCCTCCAATTTAGACGGAGATAAATTTAGTCGGCTATCGCTAAAGTCCTCCAAGAGATTTTTTAAAATGGCGTTTCTCTCTTTGGTTTTACCAAGTTTAATCTCGGAATTGAAGTCAACATTTCTAAAAATTCCCTCCAACTTTTGGGCGTTATCTTCTTCTATTTTTATCAAAGCTTTATTGATGATTTCTCCTAAATTATCAGCCTCTTTATGCTTTAGAAGATAATCAAAGGTACAACGCTCATCTAACTTAAATTTTTCTCTTCTTAACGCTCTCTCTACTCTTCTTTTATCCCCTCTATACTTCTTTTCAAGCTCTTGGAGTTTCTCTTTATAAAAATCTGAAAGATATTTAACAAATAGCGTAGTTAGAACATAATCTTTATAGTCGCTACTATCCATTGTTCCACGAAATGTGTCACAGGCTCTCCATACAATATTGTTGATGGTCTGTTGATTAGTTTGGAGCATTCATTTCCTTTTTAGAGGATTATAACATAAAAAGAGATACCAAGTTTTTTTAAACTTAAAATCCATTATTTATAAAAAAACCGACAAAAATATCCACAACGTCCAAAAACAACCAAAACCACACGCTAAAACCACAATTTCACACTATAATTGCCCACTTTAGTTGCTAGTCCAAATCTATTTTTGGATAATATTAGATAATTTTTTTCAGGCATACATAAAGGCAGATAGAGATGAAACAAGAGACCATTAAGATATTTGATACCACCCTACGTGACGGTGAACAGAGCCCTGGTGCCTCAATGAACACCGAAGAGAAGATTCAGATCGCCATTCAGTTAGAGAAACTTGGCGTTGATATTATTGAAGCAGGATTTGCAGCAGCAAGCCCTGGGGATTTTGATGCAATTTCCAAGATTGCATCACGCATCACGCAATCCACCGTCTGTTCGTTGGCACGTGCCATTGAGAGCGACATCAAGGCCGCAGGAGAAGCCATTGCGTACGCCCCACACAAACGGATTCATACCTTTATCGCAACCAGTGATATCCACATGCGTTACAAACTCAAAATGAGCCCTGAAGAGGTGATTACTCGTGCGGTTGATGCGGTAACGTATGCCCGTACCTTTGTTGAGGATGTAGAGTTTAGTTGTGAAGATGCGGGACGCAGTGACATGGGCTTTCTCAAAGAGATCAGCGATGCGGTCATTGAAGCAGGAGCAACCACGATTAATCTTCCTGACACGGTAGGGTTTCGGCTCCCTAGTGAGATTGGAGTGATGGTGCGGGAGATGAGTGAATATACTCATGGTCGTGCCATTATCTCCGTGCACAACCACAACGACTTGGGACTGGGCGTTGCCAACTCCCTTGAGGCGATTATCAATGGGGCACGACAGGTCGAGTGTACCATCAATGGCTTGGGTGAGCGAGCAGGAAACGCCGCGCTCGAAGAGATCGTGATGGCACTCAAAACCCGTCAAGATGTCTTCTCCAATGTAAAAACCAACATCAACACCAAAGAGATCTATCCTGCAAGTCGCTTAATTGCTTCCATTACAGGGATTGAACCCCAACCCAACAAAGCGATTGTGGGGAAAAATGCTTTTGCTCATGAGAGTGGAATTCATCAAGATGGGATGCTTAAAAATCGAGAAACTTATGAGATTATTGCTCCAGAAGATATTGGATTAAATCTTGAAGATACCCTCGTACTGGGCAAACACTCCGGACGTGCCGCGTTTAAAGACAAACTGGCAAAATTGGGCTTCAACTTAGAAGATGACGCATTAAACAGCTCTTTTGAACGCTTTAAAATCCTTGCGGATAAGAAAAAACTGATCTACGATGAGGATCTCAGAGCTTTGGTAACCAATGAGATGACCAAAGCCCCCAAAGTCTATGAGCTTGTTGCCCTCCAACTGATGGATTGCAGTAACGGGGTTCCAAGCGCTGCGGTCACCATCAAAAAAGGGGAGGATGAGATCATTGACGCAAGCATTGGCGAAGGGACCATTGATGCGATCTTTAAGACCATTGATCGTATCTCCGGTTATGAGGGGACCTTGATGGATTATCGTGTTACCTCGGTTAGCCAAGGCAAAGATGCCCTTGCCAATGTTACTGTCAAGGTTGCCTTTAATGATAATGAACCCGCCATTATCGGGCATGGGCTCAACATTGATACCATGCTAGCAAGTGCACGGGCATACATCGGGGCACTCAATAGCTACTTGAGCATGGAGGGGATGCTCAAGATTCGCACAAACGATAGCCAAAAGACGGTCTAATCATGAAAAAGCTTCTACTTATTTTTATCCTGATCCTTCCCCTCTTTGCCAAGGAGATCATGATGGGAGCAGAACAGACCCAAGCCTACCTTCCTCTCCTCCAAGGCAAAAATGTGGCACTTGTGGTCAACCAATCCTCCCTTGTCCAAGGGGAGCATCTTGTGGATCTATTACGTCGTCATGGAGTCAAGATCCGTAAGATTTTTGCACCAGAACATGGTTTTCGAGGCGATGCTGATGCCGGAGAACATATCAAAAATAGCCAAGATCCCATCACCGGTATTCCCCTAATTTCACTCTATGGCAAACATAAAAAACCCACCCAAAAAGATCTTAAAGGGATTGATGTGATTGTGTTTGATATTCAGGATGTTGGGGTTCGCTTTTATACCTATCTCTCAACACTTCACTACGTGATGGAAGCAGCAGCACAATACCATATTCCCATGATTGTCCTCGATCGCCCCAACCCCAATGGGGGACGTATTGATGGGGAGATTCTCAACTATAAATACCAATCATTTGTGGGCATGCACCCTGTACCCATTCTCTACGGCATGACCATTGGAGAGTATGCGCAGATGATCAATGGTGAACAGTGGCTCAAAGGGGATCTACAAACCGATCTTCAGGTCATTCCACTGGGCTACTATCGACACGATAAACCCTACTATCTTCCGGTGAAGCCCTCCCCCAACCTACCTAATGAACTTGCCATCTACCTCTACCCCTCTCTGGCTCTTTTTGAAGGTACGAGCTTCTCAGTAGGACGAGGCACCAACATGCAATTCCAAGTCTATGGTCACCCTGACTATCAAGGCAGGGAGTTTAGTTTTCGCCCCTATCCCCAAGAGGGTGCTAAGCATCCCAAGCATGCAGGAAAAACCTGCTATGGGGTAGACCTTCGATCCCTCTATATCAATCGACACGATGGTATTAACCTTGATTACCTCATTGATGCCTATCAACATCTGCCCAATAAAAAAGCATTTTTCCTCAAAGGCAACTTTTTTGATAAACTCGCAGGAAGTGACCACCTCAAAAAGCAAATTCAAGCCGGAATGCGACCTGAGCAGATCAAACAGAGTTGGCAAAAAGGCTTAAATGAGTTTAAACGTATTCGTCAAAAATATTTAATGTATCCATAGAAAGGGGGGGAGAGAGATTGAGAAAACTACTAACCTTTATTATTGTGAGCCTATTTATACTGCTTATTGTAACCATTTTTAAGATGCGCGTGGTCAATACCACGGTGCTTCTTCAAGCAGGGCATGAGGGGCGAACCAAAGGCAACATTGGCTCCATTCACGGTGACCTCAAAGAGGTTGAGTGGAACACCTTTGTCACCCAAGAGATTGAACGAGAGCTTAAAAAACAGGGCATTGATGTCACACGGGTAGGCGCGCATATCCCTGCAACCAATACCCGCATCGCTGTGGCGGTGCATTTTGATGGAGCTACCAAGCCCTGCTCCACAGGAGCCTCCATTGGCTACGATGAGGAGGACCAAAAATCCAAACGTCTCGCAACACATTGGAAAGAGATCTATCAAGAGTATTTCCCGTTTAAATGGCACCGAGACAACTTTACTGAGAACCTTGCCGACTATTATGGGTTTGATCGTGTCAACAGCGAAAAGGGATTTCTGGTCCTTGAGTTAGGCGAAATCACCTGCGATGAGCAAACCCGATGGCTTCAACCCCGCTTGGAGGTCATTGCGACCAAAGTGGCGGATTTTATTATCGAGGAACTAGATCAATGAAAACAATTATTTTAATAACACTCACACTACTAAAGATGCTCTTAGCCGATGAATATATCTCTACGCAACAAGTGCCCACGCCCTTAACCATTATTGATAAGCCCATTATCTTTGAACAGGAGCGTATCGATATGACCAAACAGTACATCCAACAACACTATGGACTCACCGTTGAGAGCATCGAGATTACGCCCAAAATCATCCTCTTACACTGGACCGCGCTCATGAGCTTTGATAAATCCTTTAAACGCTTTGAGCCTCAACGACTTTTAACCGATCGTAAAGATATCGCTAAAGCAAGTGCGCTTAATGTCTCGGCACACTTTCTGGTCGATCGTGATGGTACCATCTATCGTCTCATGCCAGAAAACTGGATGGCACGGCATGTCATTGGGTTAAACTACTATGCCATTGGGATTGAGAATGTTGGAGGGGAAGGGAATAAAAAAGATGATCTCACCCCCCAACAGCTCCAAGCCAATATCAAATTGGTACGTTACCTCAAAGCCAAATACCCTACCATTGAGTACCTTATTGGGCATCATGAGTATCGCCAAATGGAGAACAATCCACTCTGGCTGGAACAGGATAAAAACTACCGAACCTACAAACGTGACCCAGGGGATCGATTTATGAACCGTGTACGTAAGGCAACTGAGGATTTAAAACTAAAACGTGCTTCGGAATAAAAGAAGAAGGCTAAGTCTACAACTACCCCATACAACAAAAAGTAGTGGTAGACTTGACATAAAAACTAAATGCCCAAGAGGCATTTACATTGTAAGTATATCTTAAATTTTTATAAAGAAAAAATAGAAAACTATTTTTTTATAAAAAATATAAAAAATAGAGACTATTTTATGATTCTTAGGGTTGGTTTATCCTCCAAACTGACAATTTCAAACATATTTTGCGATTCCTGTGAAGGATCAAGGTAGACAATCACCAATGAGTTGAGCAGATACAAGAATGCCTCACTGTGCAACGCTCCTTGCCGTTCATCTCCCATAACGGTAAAGCCTCCCAGACTCTCTTCAAAAATGGTTGCCATATCCAATGTATTGTACGTCGTATCAGGCGGAAGCAACAGGTAGTCTCCATCTTTAAGATTTCCTCCTACAATACGCAACTCATAAAGCACCACTTCATCATCGACGGTTTCCGATAAGCTTGTTGCGTTCTCTTCACAACTCTCATTATTCTCACAGGTCAACTCTGAACTCACCGCGACCTCATCACCAGAGCTCTCCTCGACCATGCTTCCAGAGAAGAGCAGAAGGCTTCGATTTTCATCAATTTCAATGTTTGAGGAGAAACTGCTAATATTCACATCATCCCCTGTCGACTGTTTGAGGATACTGTTGGCAGTCAACGTGTACGAGCCATTAGTCTCAGAAAGATTCTGATCATCCTCTACCTTGGAAAGAACCAAACTTGTATTCTCCTGATACCCTTCCGTTTCACGTTTATCACGGTTATAAACGTGCATGGTCTCCTTACCCTCTTCATCAATCATGTAGTGCAAGGTAATGCTCTGATTGCTCTCATTATCCTCATAGTCGTACGTGGTCAAAACATCACGATTGTCCGCAGACCACTTCATGCTCTGAAGTTCCCGCTTGCGCTTAGGATTCTCTTTGTAAAGCGTGGTGTGCAACACATCAAGGGTCAAACCGTACTGATAGCTCTCATTGGTATCGTACGTACTAAATCCCAACTCTCCAAAAGAGACCTCACTCTTATTCTGATCCAATAAGACTTCTGCCGTATCCCCAACAATCGCATCCACCTTTGCCATGGTTTCATTGTCCATGACAATGCTTAATGTACCGGCTTTAAAGAGACAAGAGAGCATCCCCTCACAACGCTGTTGAACCTCTGGCATGATCTGATTTAACACCGCCACGTTAATCTCAGCTAAGTCAATAAGACGATCAATCTTGGTAATGCTCTTTTTTAACTGCAGGTAGCCTAAATCTTGCTCCACTAATGTCTCATTTGCTTCACTTAGATTGCTCTCTGTAGTGGTGGGGTCCTCTTTGAGCAGGGTTGGGAAATCAATATTGATCTTGGGTGGTAAAATGGACTCTACGGGTTCTTCCTCCTCCGTTTCCACTTCCGTCACCACAAGATCCTCATCTGGTGCTTCTTCACTCTCAACATCCGTTACCAAGGTCTCATTACCTTCAACTGCAGGCAACACCACACTATTTGAGTCATTGTTCTCAGCAACCAAGGTAGCAATACTGTCCGAAACAGTACTATCTCCTTCATCTGGACTGCTCTGGGCCCCACACCCCACAATTAACAACAGTCCAAATGATAAAATTATACTTCGTATCATGGTCTCAAACCTTTTTATCTTTTAGTAATCATAGCATATAAAAGTAAGTCTAAGGTTAGCTAAATATTTTATATACTACTATAGTTTAAGCAAGATATAATAAAAAAATGTAGAAAAAGTGTAGAAAATGTTGAAAAAATCTAAATATACCCTTTTATTTGTCGAAGATGAAGCCTTTATCCGCAAGATTGCCCTCTCTGTATTGCGTCCCTACTTTGTAGAGATCTTTGAAGCAAATGATGGGGTTGAGGCACTTGAAATCTACAACAATAAGAGACCCGATATTATTATTACCGATATAGAGATGCCCAACATGGATGGGCTAACGCTATGCAAAACAATTCGTCAAAAGGATAAAAAGACCCCCATTATCATTACCACCGCCTATACCAGTACAGAGTACCTGCTTGAAGCGGTCTCACTCCAACTGATTAAATATCTGGTCAAACCCATTGAAGAGGAGCCCCTTTTTGAGGCACTGCGTGCCTGCTACGAGCAAATTGAGACCCAAAACCCCTCGATTGTCAATATCAACAAAGAGTATAAGTTTGATCTCTTTAATCATACCCTTATTCATAACAATGAGGTCATCCCCTTAACCGACTCCCAACACAAACTGCTCACCATTTTAATCAAAAATCAAGGACGTATTGTCTCCTATGAAGAGATTGAACATTTTGTCTGGTACGATAAGGTCATGAGCTCCAATGCTCTACGCAGTCTCATTCGTGACGTGCGTAAGCTTGTGGGCAAAGAGACCATCGAGAACATCTCCAAATTTGGCTATAGGATACACCTCTATGGATAAGCGACTAAGCCTTAAATTTATCGCCATTATCCTCTATGGTATTGTTGCCATGAGCCTCTTTTATGATGATCACTTTATCCAAAAGAGCACCGTACTGCACCACTACAACAACTGGGAGTTCTTTTTTGCTGTTTTGGGCTTAGGAATTATCCTCTCGGCATCAGTCTACAATCTGGCGTTTTACTTCTATATTCGCAATAAACAGTATCTCTATTATGGCGTAGCGCAGATCTTTATTATTTTAACCCTTCTTGGGGTGGAGAGCATGCTCATTGCACCCTTTAGCGAGATGTATCTTTTGAAGAGTCCGTACCTTTTGGATATCTCCCAAACCTTGATGTTGATCTTCTCCCTGCTCTTTGTTCAAAAGTTTTTCAACACCTATCAGAGCGACAAACTCGACTGGACCATCAATCTGATTATTAAAATTTCCCTCTTTGATCTGCTCCTCTCCATTCCCCTAGGGCATACCTTTATTACCAAGTTTATCCCCACCTTTCTCTGGGTCTGGTTGGTGCTGAGTGAAGCCCACCGTCACATCCAGCCTAAAGATGCTCCCTTTTGGTTTGTCTCAATTGGGTGGCACATTGTTATTGTGACCATTTTATTGGAGTATACCTATATTATTGATCCACGAAAAGTTGATTTTCCCTTCTTGCACCTTGCCTTTGCGTTGGAGTCAATGCTCCTCTCCTTTGCCCTCTCGTATAAATTTAAGCTCATCGATGAGGCACAAAAGGTTCAACAGTCTCTACTGCTTCAGCAGTCTCGGCTTGCGAGCATGGGAGAGATGATCTCGATTATTGCCCACCAGTGGCGACAACCACTTAATTTTCTCTCCTACTCGCTGATGTTTATTAAGAGTAATTGCAAAAACAATGGGGATGCCCTTGAGACCATCAAAGATGCCAATGAGCAGATCCAATACATGTCACAAACCATTGAAAATTTTAGAAACTTCTACAACCCTTCAAAAAATCGAGAAACATTTGGAATCAAAGATGCCATTGAGAAAACCCTAGAGATCGTCCAACCAACCCTAGCCCCTACTAAAATAGAGCTGAACCTAGAGGTTAAAGAGGATTTTAGTTTCCATGCCAACCGTAATGAGTTTCAGCAGGTGATTCTCAACATTATTAATAACGCACGAGACGTACTGATCGAACGTGAAATTCCCAATCCCCATATCTCGATTGTAATTGACAAGCCCTCCATCACCATCACAGACAATGCCCAAGGAATTACCAAAGAGCATCTACCTAAAATCTTTGAACCCTACTTTAGCACCAAGAAAAACAGTGACGGCATTGGACTCTATATCGCCAAGACCATTATTGAAAATGAGATGCAGGGACAACTGCACGTCAAGACCGACAGCACAGGGAGCCAATTTGAGATCCAGCTACCTCACAACCATTGATACTCCACCCCATAAAATGAGGTGGATTCTTCATCCATAGCCTAAACAGCTATTTTAAGTGAAGCATTATTGCCGTGTATCCCACGGACAAGTATGTTTTTAGCAGCATTTATATCTGCATT
>Ga0256843_1003022_pt1 | contig 11893 bp, 12 predicted proteins | sample AlvinellametaG_FD_191572 | JGI IMG/M metagenome (GOLD analysis project Ga0256843, IMG submission 191572) | Pompeii worm associated microbial communities from hydrothermal vent at the East Pacific Rise, Pacific Ocean - Alvinella | ecosystem: Host-associated > Annelida > Integument > Unclassified ... | reverse complement strand
CTCTTAAAGCTACTACAAGAATAAATTTAGATATAATATCCAATTAAATTTTTAAATGGATATTATTTTGGATTACAAAAAAGAGATAGAAAAACTAAAAAATGAGCTAGATGTAACAGTTGTAGCGCACTTTTACCAAAAAGATGAAGTGTTTGAGATGGCTGATATCACAGGTGATAGTTTAGAATTAGCAAAAAAATCAAAAGCTAGTTCTAGCAAATATATAGTGTTTTGTGGTGTAGGTTTTATGGGTGAATCAGTAAAAGTGATGAGTCCAGACAAAACAGTACTTATGCCAAAACTTGCATGTTGTGCTATGGCAAGTATGATAGATGTAGATTTTTATCAATCTTCATTACAAAAGATACTAGATGCTGGTATTAAAAAAGAGGATATTTTACCTATTACCTATATCAATTCAAGTGCAGCAGTAAAAGCTGAAGTTGGAAAGATGGGTGGACTTGTGTGTACTAGTTCAAATGCCTTTAAAATTATAGAAAAAGGTTTGGCTACAGGTAAGAAAATATATTTTGTACCAGATAGATGTTTGGGACAAAACTTTGCCAAACAGATGGGATTAAAATCGGTTGTGATTGGTGATGGACAAGATATAGCAAGTGCTGATATTATATGTTTTGATGGATTTTGTTCAGTTCATCAATTATTTAATGCTGATGATATAGATTTTTATAAACAAAAATATGATGATATTATTGTAGCTGTACACCCTGAGTGTGACCCAAAAGTAGTAGATAAAGCAGATTTTGTAGGTTCAACTTCTCAGCTTATTAAGTTTATTACAGAACTGCCTCAAGATCAAAAAGTGGTAGTTGGAACTGAGTTCAATATGGTTAATAGACTAAGAGACAAAAACACATATATTTTAAGCTCTACAAAACCAGAATGTCCAACTATGAACGAAACAACGCTAAAAGACCTATACGATACTTTAAAATCTATAAAAGATGGCAATTTAATCAATGAGATTAAAGTAGATGATGAAGTTGTAAAATATGCAAGAGTTGCTCTTGAGCGAATGTTTGAAGTATAGGGAATAAAATGATAAATATTAAAAAGTTTGTAAAAGCAGCAATTCTAGAAGACAACGGTCGAGGGGATCTGTTTTTTGATATTGCACCAAAAGGAAGATTCACTGCAAGAGTGATTGCAAAGTCTGAAGGGATTTTGGCAGGTGTAAAGTATGCAAGGGTTGTAGCAAGAAGTGAAAAATTTGATTGTAAATTTTTAAAAAGAGATGGAGATGTACTTAAAAAAGGTGATGTAATCGCAGAACTTGAGGGTAAAGCATCAATCCTTTTAAGTAGTGAGAGAACATTTTTAAATATGCTTCAACACGCTTCTGGAATAGCAACTATGGCAAACAAATATACAAAGCTAATGGAAGGAACTGATGTAGTTTTACTTGATACAAGAAAAACTAGACCACAATTAAGAGATTTTGAAAAATATGCTTCTAGAGTTGGTGGGGCAATTAATCACAGACTTGGACTTGATGATTGTTTGATGTTAAAAGATACACACTTAAAAACAATAGTTGATCTAAAAGAGTTTGTAAAAACTGCAAGAAAAAGAATCTCTTGGGTAACGAAAATAGAGATAGAGTGTGAGACTTTTGCACAAGTTCAAGAGGCTATGGAAGCTGGTGCTGATATTATTATGTGTGATAATATGACTCCAGAAGAGATCGTAAATGTAGTAAAATACAGAGATGAGGTACACCCTCATGTGTTACTTGAAGCAAGTGGAAATATCTCTTTGCAAACTATACAAGAGTATACAAAAACAGGTGTTGATGCTATTAGTTCAGGAAGTATTATTCACCAAGCAACTTGGCTAGATTTCTCTATGAAATTTGATTAATAGGATTACATTGACGAACTTAAAAGAGCAATCAATCTTAGCTTGGGAGAAGATTCAAAGCGCAAGATATATACTTATTATTACACATATCAATCCAGATGCAGATACTTTAAGTAGTGCTTTGGCTTTATCAAATTTTTTTGCAGAAAATGGGATAAATCATAAAGTTTACAATGCTAGTAAAAAGATATCTTCAAATGTTGATTTTTTAAATAGATATGATAAGATAATTTATACTCTTCCTAAAAGTTATGATTTGGCTATTAGTGTGGATTGTGGAGCAACAAGTAGATTTGGATTTGAACTTCAAAGTGGAGTTGATCTAATCAATATTGACCATCACGCTTCAAATGATAATTTTGGTAGTGTAAATATAGTAGATACAAACAAAGCAAGTACAGCTGAACTTGTATATGATTTTTTAACTTTTAATAATTTAAATATATCAAAACAAACTGCACAGTGTATATATAGTGGTATATATGATGACAGTTTGGCATTTTCAACTCCAAGATGTGATGAAAATACATTTGCAACAGCACAAAATCTAATAAGATTAGGTGTTGATGCTGGAGATATGGCATTGCAGTTAAAAAGAAGAGATTCTTTGGCAAAATATAGAGTTTTACCAAAAGTTTTGGATTCTTTAGAGTTGTATCAAGAGGGTAAAATTGCAATAATACATCTTGAATCAACTTGGTTAAAACAAACAGGAGCTACGCCAAATGATTGTGAAGTAGCACTTGATATGATTTTAAATATAAAGATTGTGGATATAGCAATATTTTTAAGAGAATCAAAGACACATGTAAGGGTCTCTTTTAGATCAAAAAATGGTGCAGATGTATCAGTAATAGCAAATCATTTTGATGGTGGTGGGCATATTATGGCAGCAGGTTGTACACTGTATGATACAGATATAAAAAATGCAAAAAAAATATTATTGGAGTATATAGATGTCAAATAGAAGAATTTATTCAAAAAAATCACCATTAAAAAAATATATAGGTATATTTTTATTTTTAGTAATTGTATTTGCAGTTGGATTTGTTTATACATCTTCAATGTTTGAACAAAATAAACCAACAATTAAATTTAAAGATAAACAATATTGGAATTTAAAAACACCACTTATAGTAGAATTAAAAGATGATACAGGATTGCAACACTACAGTGTTACATATTTGGCAAAAGATCAAGAGATTATATTAAATACTAAAGTGTTAGAAAAAAGTGGCACTTATGCAAAAGTTAAGATCTATCCACCTGTATTAAATGAATTTAACAAACAAGCAAATGGAAAACTAAAAATTGAAGTTAGTGATATATCAAAATGGAATTTTTTAAATGGTAACAGTACAGTAAAACTATATGATATTTATATAGATACTGTTTCACCTACAGCTAAAGTTATTAACAATACTTATGCAATTAGGCGTGGTGGAAGTGCAGTTGTAGTTGTAAAAGTTAAAGATATAAATTTAAAACAAGCATATATTAGTTTTAATGATAAATTAAAATTTAAATTAACACCTTTTTATGAGCAAGATTATTACGCAGCATTGATAGCTTGGGATGTAAATATCAAATATGATGATTTCAAAAGGGTAAATCTTGTAGCTATAGATAAAGCAAACAATATCACAAAAGTTAAAGTTCCACTATATATAAGACCTTTAAAGAATAAAAAATCAACTTTGAAAGTAAGTGACAAGTTTATTAATAAGGCAAGTGTAGAGGTTCTAAAACATATGCATGAGGCAGTTCCAACTGATCAAGCTGATATATTTATCAAAGTAAATAAAAGTGTTAGAGCACAAAATGTAAATTTTTTAAGAGAACTTGGTCTTACAAAAATGAACAATGATATGATTGATTCATTTAAAATCAAACCGTTTAAAAGATTAAGTGGTTCAAGACAAGTTGGAAATTATGCAGATGAAAGAACATATACATACAATGGGAAAGTGATAGATCACGCCTGGCATTTGGGAATTGATTGGGCAAGTATAAAACATGCAAAAATCTATTCAAGCAATGCTGGAAGTGTTATATTTAAAGATTATTTGGGAATATACGGTAATGCCATTATAATTGATCACGGACTTGGATTAGCATCACTGTTTGCTCATACAAGCAGCTCTCAAGTAGAACAAGGTGATAAAGTAAAAGCTGGACAATATATAGCAAATACAGGAGCGACAGGTGCTGTATTTGGAGATCATCTACATTTTGGTATAATGGTACAAGGTATAGAAGTAAATCCAAAAGAGTGGATGGATAAGCAATGGATCAAAACTAGAATTACAGATATTTTAGATGATGCCAAAGAACTTATAGATAAATAGGCAATAAGATGAAACAAAGAACTATAGCAAAACCAATAGAGATTGTAGGTATTGGTCTTCACAAAGGTGTTCCGGTTAAGATGAGACTAGAACCACTAGAAGCTGATTCTGGAATAGTATTTTACAGAAGTGACGAGGGGATCAGTATCCCTTTAAAGCCAGAAAATGTAGTTGATACAAAAATGGCTACAGTTATTGGTAAAGATGGAGTTGTTATATCTACAATTGAGCATCTTTTATCTGCAATCTATGCGTATGGTATTGATAATTTACGAGTTGTTATTGATAATGATGAGGTACCTGTATTAGATGGTAGTAGCAGTGGATATTGTTTATTGATAGATGAAGTTGGGATAAGACAATTGAATCAACCCAAAAAAGCTTTAAAGATTAAAAAAGAGGTTAAAATAGAGGTTGATGGGAAACATGTATGTTTAAAACCATCTGGTCATATAGTATTTGATTTTTCTATAAATTTTGATCATCCAATGATTGGTGAACAAAAATACCATTTTGATTACTCTGTAGAAGAATATAAAGAGAATATCTCAAGAGCCAGAACTTTTGGATTTTTGCATGAAGTTCAGTATCTAAGAAGTATTGGATTGGCTCAAGGTGGAAGCTTGGATAATGCTATAGTTTTAGATGACAGTAAGATACTAAATCCTGAAGGTTTAAGATACAGTGATGAGTTTGTAAGACATAAAATTTTGGATGCTATTGGTGATATGGCACTTCTTGGATATACAATTATTGGTGAATATGATGCCCATGCAGGAAGCCACCATCTAAATCATCTATTAACAAAAAAACTTTTAGAAGATAAAGAGAATTATGAGATTATAGATTTAGAACAAGCAGTTGAGAAAAAAGAGGCATTTGAGGTAGCATATGCCTAAAATACAAGTTTTGGTAATATCTATAGCAAATCCTATATTAATAGGGATTTATAAAGATTATGAGATAATACAAACAATAAAGTTAGATGGTAAAACCACAGAGGTTTTACCATTGGCATTTGAAGAGATTTTAAAAAAACATATAATAGATGAGATATATTATGTAAATGGACCAGGAAGTTATATGGCTATAAAAGTTGCATATGTTTTTTTAAAATCTATAAGTATAATAAAAAATATACCACTAAAAGCTTGTGATGGATTTGAGTTTAATCAAAACAGACCAATAAAAGCTTTAGGGAAAAAATATTTTATTAAACAAGATAATAATATTGTTATACAAAGTATAGATTCATCAATGATGTTAAAAGAGTTTGAATTACCAAAACAATTAAATATAAATAAATTTAGTGATGATAGTTTACCAAACTATCAATTACCAGCAGTATAAAAAAGAGGATATTAATGAGAGTAAGTGTACCAGCAACTAGTGCAAATTTAGGACCAGGGTTTGATACTTTGGGATTAGCACTAAATTTAAGAAATCGTGTAGTTATAAAACCATCAAAATTTCATAGTGTATCATTAAGAGGTGAGGGGTCTAAAAATCCTGCACTAAAAGATAATAATATGTTTATTAGTATATTTAATGATTTTCATAAAAATCTTACTACAAAGCGTACAAACTATAGATTTGAATTTTTTAATGAGATACCATTATCAAGAGGCCTTGGAAGTAGTTCTGCTGTGATTGCCAGTGCAATTGCCTGTGCATATGCTGTTGAGGATATGGAGATACCAAAACAAAAATTATTAGATTTGGCACTTGCATATGAGCCTCATCCTGACAATATCACTCCTGCTATTATGGGTGGTTTTACAACTTCAGTTGTTCAGGATAATGAAGTAAGATATATTAAAAAGAGCCTGCCAAAAGATATTTGTGCAGTGGTTGTTATCCCAAACAGACCAATATCTACACATTTTTCAAGAAAAACACTACCTGCAAAATATACAAAAGAGGAAGCAGTATTTAATCTATCACACTGTTCAGTATTAACTGCAGCATTTATGTGTGAAGATTGGGATATGTTAAAAGTAGCATCACAAGATATATTTCATCAAGAGTATAGAATGAAGCAGATGCCAGAGCTATTTGCTGTGCAAAAAGTTGCACTAAAAAATGGAGCATTGATGAGTACACTATCTGGAAGTGGATCAACATTTTTAAATATATGTGCTACAAATCAAAGTGCAAAGTTGCAACAAAAATTATCACAAGAATTTCCTCATTTTAAGGTTTTAACACTGGCTTTTGATAATTATGGTGTTAAAATAGAGAATTAAAGAGAGTTTTGGGTATAATAATTGGCTAAAAAGAATAAAATAGAAAGAACATGTGTTGTTTGTCGTAAAAAGATTGAACAACATCTACTTCATCGTCTTAGATGCGTAGATAAAAAACTTGTGCCATTTAATCATGATGGTAGAAGTTTTTATATTTGCGCTTTATGTATAAATGAAGAAAAAAACCTACAAAAAGCATTAAAAAGGCAATGTAGAAACAATGATGACTATGTGCATCAACTTAAGGAGATTATAGAATATGTCAGATAAAGTAAGAGTTTACGAAATCGCTGAAGAGGCAGGTGCAACAAGCACCGATATTATGAGTAAAGCAAAAGATTTAGGTATTGAACTTAAATCACCTCAAAGTGCCGTAACGATTGAAGAAGCTGAAGAAGTGATGAATTATATCCTAACGGGTAAAAGTAAACTTCTAAAAAAGAAATCACCAAAAAAACCTACTGTAGTAAAAAAAGCTCAAACACAAGAGCCTAAAGAGGATGAGGTATCAGTAAAACAAGAAGATACTCAACAACCTAAGCAAGAAGTGAAAAAAGAAGAGCCTAAAAAAACTGAGGTTAAAAAAGAGACAAAACCTGTGCTTACTAGAGGAAAGATAAAAAAAGTATCTTTAAACAATCAAGCACAAGATGTTAAAGAAGAAGTAAAAGAGGAAAAATCTCCTGTAAAAGCAGAAGCGAAAACTGAACCTCAAGTAGAAACAAAAAAAGAGGAAGTAAAACAACCTGCAAAAGAGGAAACACCTGAACAAAAAGAGGTAAAAGAACCTGCAAAAGCAAGTGCTGGAATTGTTCAAGCTGTAGTACCAAGAAGAAGAGGACTTAAGGTTGTTAAAAAAGCTAAACCAAGAGTTGCTCCAATTGTACATAATACATCAAATGATTCTACTCAAAAGATGAAATCACTTAGTGAACTTTTAGGAAATGGTCCAGATGTAAAAGAGACATACCAACCAAAACCTAAAAAAACTACTAAAAAACAAGCTGCAAAAGCTAGACAAGAACAAGGTATTAAACTTAATGTTGATCAAAGTGACTTTGGATCATCTGGAGATTCACTATTAGGTGAAGAGGTTGTTCTACTTGATATGGGACTAACTGATACAAGTAAATTCTTACAAGAAACTCCTAAAAAACCACAACAGATCAAAACTACGCGTCCAAGTGCTTTTGGTAACTCTCCAAGAGGATTAAAAAGAGGTAAAAGAAAGAAAAAATTCAAAAAAGTTGTAGAAGAAGTTGAAATAACTGAAGTAACAATACCTGAAAATATCAGAGTATATGAGTTTGCAGAGCAAATTGGTAAAACTACTGGTGAAGTTATAAGTGTATTATTTTCATTGGGAATGATGGTTACTAAAAATGACTTTTTAGAAAGTGATGAATTAGAGATTCTTGGGGAAGAATTTGGTATAGAGATAACTGTAAAAGATGAGTTAGATGAAGTAGCAAATTATGTTGATGATTCAATTGATGAAAATAATCCTAATTTAGTAGAAAGACCACCAGTGGTTACTATTATGGGACATGTTGATCATGGTAAGACATCATTGTTAGATAAAATTAGATTAACAAAAGTAGCTGCAGGTGAAGCAGGTGGAATCACTCAACATGTTGCAGCATATACCATTGTAAAAAATGGTCACAAAATCACATTTGTTGATACTCCTGGACATGCTGCCTTTACAGCAATGAGAGCAAGAGGTGCAGATGTTACAGATATTATTATAATTGTTGTTGCAGCAGATGATGGGGTTATGCCTCAAACTATTGAAGCAATATCTCATGCAAAACAAAGTGGTAAACCAATTATAGTTGCAGTTAATAAAATAGACAAAGAAACAGCAAATATGGATATGGTAAAAGCTGGTATGGCTGAACATGGTCTTACACCTTCTGATTGGGGTGGAGATACAGAGTTTATTGGTGTTTCTGCACATACTGGTGAGGGTATTGAAGAGTTACTAGAAAACTTATTGATCCAATCTGAAATACTAGAATTAAAAGCTGATCCAACAGTAAAAGCTAAAGCTGCTGTTGTTGAGTCTTCTCTTGAAAAAGGTAGAGGACCAGTTGCAACTGTAATAGTACAAAACGGTACATTAAGAGTTGGTGATAATATTGTTGCAGATACTACTTATGGTAGAGTAAAAGCTATAACTAATGATCTTGGTAAACCTGTAAAAGAGTTGTTATTAAGTGAAACAGGTACAATTTTAGGTCTTGGAGATGTTCCAGCTGCTGGATCTGTATTGGCTGCTCAAAACTCAGAAAAAGAGGCAAAAGAGATTGCAACAAAAAGAGCTGAACACGCTAGAGCAAAAGAGTTAAGTAAATCTACTAAAGTATCTCTTGAAGAGATGAGTGGATTGATCGCTGAAGGTAAAATCAAATCTTTACCAGTAATTATTAAAGCTGATGTTGCTGGATCACTTGAAGCTATAAAATCATCATTAGAACAAATTAAAAATGATGAAGTTAAAGTAAAAGTTTTACATACAGGTGTTGGTGGAATTACTGAATCAGATCTTACACTTGCAAGTGCTAGTGATGATTGTATTATTTTAGGATTTAATGTAAGACCTACAGGAAGCGTTAAATCAAAAGCAAAAGCTGATGGTATTCAAATAAATACTTACAGTATTATTTATGATCTTATTGATGATGTTAAAGCTACACTGTCTGGAATGATGAGTAAAAAAGTTAGAGAAGAAAACACTGGACAAGCAGAAGTTAGAGATACATTTGTAGTACCAAAAGTTGGAACAGTTGCAGGATGTATGGTAACAGATGGTAAAGTTATCAGAGGTGGATTAGCTAGAGTTATCAGAGATGGTGTTGTTAAATACACAGGAAAGATTGCTACACTTAAACGATTTAAAGATGATGTTAAAGAGGTTGCAAATGGTTATGAGTGTGGTATTATGTTTGATAAATTCAACGATGTAAAAGTTGGAGATTTTATTGAAACATTTATAGAGATTGAGGAAGATGTTCATATAGATGGATAAAAGTATTAATGTACAAAGAACTGAATCACTTCTAATGGAGCTTATACCAGAAGCTCTAAGTGGTATGAATGATAATAGAATAAATGGATTGACTATTACTGAAGTTAGTTGTAAAAATGGAAAATATGATGCAGATGTTTATTTTGATGCATCAGATTTTTCAAAACAGGAACAGCAACAAATCAAATCATTGCTCTCTAAAGTAAATGGAAGACTCAAAGCTTATTGTTTGGCTAGTACAGGATGGTATAAGTGTCCAAATTTTAAATTTATACCTGATGATTCATTAGAAAAAGCTAACAATTTAGAAGCTTTATTTAAACAAATTAGGAAAGAATCGTGACTTTAGAAGAATCAATAAAAATGACTGTTGAAGGTCTTGGTTTGCACCTTTATGATATTGTGACAACAAGAGAACACGATAGAAATATTTTTCGTATATTTATAACAGGAAAAGATGGTGTAACACTTGATCAATGTGCACATGTAAGTAGATTAATATCGCCGATATTGGATGTAGATGAACCAATGAATGGTATATACAATCTTGAAGTTAGTTCTCCTGGTATTGAGAGAAAACTAAAAACTCTTGATCATTTTAAAGCAAGTGTTGGTGAACTTGTAAAGATAAAAGATATAGCAAATGAAAAGTATAAAGGAAAACTATTAGAAGTTGATGGTAATAATATTATAGTTGAGACAGAATTTGGAAAAGAGACTATAGATTTTGATGAGATAATGTCAGCATCAACTTATTTTGAGTGGTAATTTAAAACTTATATAAATTTTTCTACGGGAGTTATTGTGACTATACAAAGTTTAGCAACATTTTTTTTTGCTATTTTTATATTTAGTATAACTCCTGGACCTGGAGTATTTGCACTTCTAGCTTCAGGTATGACCAAAGGTGTAAAACAATCAATCTCTTTAGCCTTTGGTATGACAATTAGCGATATAGTATATTTATTATTAGCTTGTTATGGTTTATCTGCAATAGCTACAAATTATTCTAATATATTTGTTATTATTCAATATATAGGTGCTTTGTATCTTTTTTATTTAGGATATAAAATGTTTACTGCACCCGTTGATATTGATATTAAAAATAATAAAATTGAGAAACAAGATTTTTTCATGGGATTTATACAAGGTTTTTTAATCTCTGCATCAAACCCTAAAGTTATACTGTTTTATATAGCATTTTTACCTACATTTTTAGATTTAAACTCATTGGTGCAAAATGATATTTTATTGATTACAGTTGTAGCAATGATAGGGCTTATGATGGGACTTATGAGTATTGCTATAATGGCAAATAGAGCTAAAATAGTACTAAAATCAAAACAAGCAGTAATCAGACTAAACAAAACAGCAGGATCAATTATGTTTGGTGCTGGAATGTTTTTATTGGCTAGAGATTAATAGTATGAAAATTGATAATAGCTTTTATATGAATTTAGCTATAAATGAAGCTTGGAGATACCAACTTCTAACATATCCAAATCCTGCAGTTGGTGCAGTTGTACTTAAAAATAATCAACTGATATCAATAGGGGCACATAAAACTGCTGGTATGCCTCATGCTGAAGTAAATGCACTTAAAGATGCATATTTGTATTTTTATCCAAACAGTGAGTTGAAAGATTTAATATCATCACAAGATATACATAAATTTTTATTGGAAAATCATAATGATTTTTTTAATGATTGTACAATTTTTGTTACCCTTGAACCATGTAATCATATAGGTAAAACTCCATCTTGTGCTATGCTACTTGAACAATTAAAACCAAAAAAAGTTTTAATAGGTATGTTGGATCCAAATAAAAAAGCAAGTGGTGGATATGATCGTTTGATCAATGCTGGTATTGAGGTGAAAACTAATATTTTAAATAAGCAGTGTAATGATCTTTTATATCCATTTAAATTATGGCAAAAAAATAGATTTAAATTTTTTAAAATTGCTACTAGATTAGATGGAACAATTAGTGGTGGCAAGATTAGTTGTAAAGATAGTTTAATATGGAACCATACATTAAGAACCAAAATTGATACAATATTAATAGGTGGCAATACTGTAAGAGTAGATAGACCAACACTTGATGCACGATATGTAGATGGTAAAGCTCCAAATATAATTATATATTCAAAACAGAATCAATTTGACAAGAGTATCCCTTTATTTGATATAAAAAACAGGGAAGTTGTAATTAGTGATAATTTAAATATATTAACAAATCACAATTTTATTATGATAGAGGGTGGTTATAAGCTTTTAAATGAGTTAAAAGACAATATTGATATGTTGGTATTAATTGTATCAAACAGTATGAAAAAAGTTAATTGTATAAGTAGTAATGATTTAGATATAGATTTTGAATTGTTGT
>Ga0256843_1003021_pt1 | contig 11903 bp, 15 predicted proteins | sample AlvinellametaG_FD_191572 | JGI IMG/M metagenome (GOLD analysis project Ga0256843, IMG submission 191572) | Pompeii worm associated microbial communities from hydrothermal vent at the East Pacific Rise, Pacific Ocean - Alvinella | ecosystem: Host-associated > Annelida > Integument > Unclassified ... | reverse complement strand
TCATGTTTCTTTGCTTCTTTTGCTTCTTTTGCTTCTTTTGTTAATGGTTCTTTCTTTTTCATCTACTAGCCTTCAAAATTTTTCAATTGTTTAAATTTATCTCATATAGGGATTCCCACAATAATACCGTATGGTTCAAGCTGTGCCATTACTTTGTATCTTTTCTAATTAGGGATTGACAGTACACAATAAGCCCATCTTCTTTTCTTACATAAGTTGATATGCCGCCAGCCAATTCAAATCCAAGCTTTATCATTTCATCGACAGCTTCTTCAAAATATTCTTTGTTATACTCTTCAATTACTATATAATTTTTATCTTCAAACTTTTTCATATTTTATTAATCCTTTTTTTGCTTTTTATCTTAAGGCTTTAGCGATTGATTCAGTTGTCGCTTTAGCATAAACACTCGTTGTTGCTAAAGTTTTATGTCGCAAAATCTTCTGAATAATTATAGGGTTTATACCGTCTTTAGTCAACTGCATTGCCAAGCTATGTCTAAGTATATGTAATCCTTTTTTTTGAACGCCTGCACGCCTGTAGAGATTGTTGATTGTTCTATAAACGCTAGTTCTCTCCCAACGCTTACCACTTACGGTTTTCATTATATCTTCTCTAGGGGAACATTTTTTTTTGAAAAATTCATACTCTTCATGAATTTTTTTAACTGCTATATATGTCTTTTGTTTTTTATTTCCCTTTCCCGTAATTCTTATTGTAAAAAGGTCTTCTTCATCTATTGAAAAGCTCTCCAAGCTTACTTGTAATGCTTCACTGATGCGAAGCCCACCATAAAGCATGAGTTTGACAATCATGGAATTCCTATAAGCGTTATACTCACCTGACCTTTTTATGCGAGACAATTCTCTCTCAAGAAGTTCAATATCCTTGTCGTTTAAGTAATTGAGGTCGTCCTCTGTTGTTGCAGTATTTTGTATTTTGATTGAATCAAAGTATCGCATATAGTTAAATAATTCATCGTTGTTATCTGAGATAAAAGAAAAAAAAGTTCTTAATGCCTTTAGATATGAAGCCTTTGTTGATTTAGACAAGGATGAGGTTTTTGTTTTTGATGTGTCTGCTCTTTTGCTCAAATGTATTAAAAAGCTTTCAAATGTCTTTGCATTAATATCTTCCATTTTAATCTGTTCATCAAGTGGTCTCATAAACTCAATAAACTCATTTGCAATTCTTTCGTACAAATATATTGTATTCTTTGAAAATTCACGAAATTGCAACCTATCAATATATAATGACATCCATCTCTCTAAATCTGTAACTATACTACCTGTTTGTAGTGGCATACCACTCATAATTGTCCTTTATATGTATTTTTTCAAAAAAATACATCTATACTAATATATATAAATTATATAATTTACTATATAGTAATTCTTCTGTATGAAATACTAGCATCTTTTCCATTAAAATACAACATACTACATAGTATGTTGTATTTATTATTCAATGAAATGCATTGCCTGTTTTTTAAATTGTGCTTTTTCGGACATAAAGTTATGTTGTATTTATAGATTTTGTTTTTTTAGTATAGCGGACATATCTCACAAATATCATTTAGCACATATAACAAAGGAAATATTTATATTATTTGACATATATGTATATATACCGTATAATATCAATCAATATCAAAGAAAGGGTACATAATGCATGAAAAAAGCAAAGAAGACGGCAAAGTTAATACAAATGAGCAAAAATCCATTGTAAACAAGAGAATTGACTTTACAGACAAAGCAATAAAGAAGTTAGAGATGATGAAGCCTCTATATACGGATGAACTTGGTGAAAATGCAAAAGATAGCAAAATTTATAGTCATATAGTATGTTTGGCGATAGATGCACTATTTGATAGCGACTTTAGAAAAAAAATAGAAGAACTTTAACTAAACAACAGAAAAGGATGAATATATAATGAGAAAAGCAATTATTACATTAGGAATTTTGGCATCTATAGCGATGGGGCTAAATGCAGAAACTTTTACTCAAACTGAGGAGCCAGATGATTTTACTACATATTTTTTACTTGAAGACCTTCCAAAGTGTCCTAAAAGAACAGATATAGGAAGCTACTCAACGGTGTACTCAGCAAATTTTGAAGATAGCATGGAAAATACAATCAAACAAGGGATGAGACTTCAACTTCTTGCATGTAAAGACAAAAAAGGCATTCAAGTCAAGCTTGAAAGCATTTACTATGGTGTAGGATACGAAGAGTAACTACAAACTGCAAATAATTTACTCCATCTAAACCTATGACTTAGATGGAGCATCCTCTTTAACAGATTTAACAGACATTGATGAAAAAACCTTTTCCAAATTACTTGTCAAAACCTCATCTTTAAGAACAACAAACGAAAATGGAACAAGCTGGCGACCATTAATTTCCTCAATTGCACTATCTGAAAAAGAAGCTTCAACAGCGTTAAAACTGCTAAAATCGTCCATTGAGTTGAATATATCAGAATTTAAAACATATTCACCCTCTTCCATTGAAAAAACAAGATTTTTATGCTTTTGAATATACTCTTCAAATTTTTTAGCAGGAGTGATTGTGTAAAGCTTTTCAATTTTTTTGCTATAAGTAAACCCATCAATAGAATCCTTCTTTATGAAGCAGTTGTCTTCAAACACTATCGTTGAACCTGAAAGATAGCCAACATCACTCAAAATACGCTCTGCAAGCTCATTCGGGCTCATATTATCCAACTCTAAACTGTGCTTTGTAACGGACTCCTTTTCAATATAAATAACATTCAATCCATCGACATAGTACATTGTTAGGAAAGAGTAAAGAATATCTTTTTCTGGTGTAGGAATAGATACAAGTGGACTTAAGTCTGAGCTTTTATCTTGATAATTACTATCTGTGTCTCCACTTAATATAGATATTGAGAATATACTTTCCATCTTATTTTTTACAAATGAATTTACATCATGGATGGCACTACTAGAAAAATTTTTAGAATGATGTTCAACGCAATAGCATACGCCATCATTTTCAAATCCAGAATGAAATTCATATCTTGCCGAATCACTGCATACTACAAATACACTTTGAATAGAAGCATGTTCATTCTCAATAATCTCTCTGTTTATTACATCTATAAGTTCTTCTTTAGAAAAGCGTTTGCAAAACTCTAGCTCTTTAATTTTCCAGAACGATATGCCCTTCTTCTTGTCTATTGAAGCATAATCACCATAAGCAGTAGCGTATGGAACTACATTAATAACCTTACCAGAAAAAGAACGATTTTTATTGGATTTCACCACAGCATCAGCACCGCCAAGTAAAACCATATTATTTTGCACTCTGTCTTCGCACAAGAATGGGACATACTTTTTGTGCTCACTCCCATCGATATTATGAACAATAAATTGAGATGTAAAATAATTCTGATTTTTTGTAAAAAAACTATAAAGTTGTTCATCACCAAACACAATCAATCGAACGCCAGAAAGAGCAACTATTGTTTTAAGGTACTTTATAGTTTTTTTTGAATTAAATTTAAGAAGCGAGCTTGAATTCTTTAGGTAAATATAGTTGGTTTTTATACTTTTTTCGGAAAGCATTTGTGAGATTTTAATAATTGTCGTATTATCATCAACCTTTTCAATTGGTGTAAAAAAAGCCTTCTTAACAGCATCAATGAAATCAGATGTTTCCTTGCAGCCATGTAAGTCAACAGTTCTGATATGAATTAGTGGAAAATCAAATCCATTAACTCTCTTAGCATCTTGATTATGCTTTAAAAAAGCTTTTTCAAAATCCATTTCTTTTGAAAAAAAGAAATGATTATCCGAACTCATCTTATATATTTTTTCAATTATAAATTCATTTTTCATCGTTCTAATCCCTTTTTGCTAAAATCTGCTTGTATATAAACTCGTCTATACTAACACCACTTTTTGCAGCAGCATCAATAACAGTCTGTGCTTCTTCTGGGGAAAACAAAGCGGAGCACATTTCTAATGATTCTTCAATCTTCATGAGTGCCTCTTCCTCTTTACCATTTTTGATTCTAGTGATAGTAGCTACTATTTTATATTCAGGAGATATAATTTCTTTTTGTTTTGGTAAGATAGGAATAACTTTTCTATTGTCATCAAGTATAATTCCATTAATTGTAAAAGTATCTCTAAATATTTTAAGGTCTGTAGCATTTGTATCTCTGCTTCTTGGGTTGTATATCTCATAAAATATTTTCACCCTATCCCACTTCATACACTTTTTTGCAACATCTCGATTTTTCATAAAGAATATCTTTGCAGCATCTTTCATACGAGTTTTATAAACCATTTTCTCTCTCATTGACATACTGTTTACTCTATTCTTGCTAAAATGTTGACCTAAAAGAGTTATAACAGCTATATCATCGTCAACAAATTTAACAGAGTAGGAATATGAAGTATCTCTCAATATCCGAAATTCTTTGCTCGACTGTTTTGTTGCCTTCTTAAAATAATCTCCCCTTTTTTTTTGATGTAGCTTGTTTATAACTTTTTTATACTCAGCACTTGTCATGCAATTAACACCAAGTAGTCCCTCTTCTTTGAGAACACTGTTAATTTCCCTTTTCGTAAATTTTTCAGACATTGTAAATTCTACACCTTGCTTTGGATAGATTTGTTTATATTTTCACAAAATATTTTCACTTTATCATCCATTTCTTCGCTTAATTCTATCTCTATTTTTTCAACATCAATAAGGTATCCTTCAATATTGAGAAGATGATTTACAATAGAGAGCGGAAACTGTTTGCCTTTTATAGAGTGTTGATAAATAAGAAGATTGACACCAGTTAGTAATGCCTCGGAGTTTCTTAAGATATTATTGTCACTATCCAAAATATCACCGACAATATCCGTACAAATGTCAACTATTGGTCTATTGACATTGATAATTGTAGTGAGTCTTCGCAAAACAGTCTCTAGCTCAAATTTCAATTCATTATCTTCTTTAGATAGAAACTCTTTTGCATTCAGCCTTTTTAAATATAAGTTCATATTTGCATAAGCATATAAAATAATTGAAAGCTCAAATATTTTTTTTCGCCTACTTGCAGATTGATTTGTTTTTTTTCTCTTTTTTGCCATTTTTCTAATCCTTTTTTTTGCTTTTTTTAATGTTGTTGAAGCTCTTGTTTTTATCCAAAAGATATAATGAGCGTTCATCTTTTGTCATATCTTCTACATCCTTAACCTCATCTTGAAGATATAGCCATAAAAAGATATCAATTATCTCATACTTTCCTTTGCTAACTTTTTTGATTATCCCTATCTCCTCAAGAGACACATGTGTATTGTATAGTGTTTTACTATCAAGCGTGTTCTTCTTGTTGTTTGCAATAGAATACAAAACATCCAGTCGATGTTTCTTCTGTTTAGCTTTCTCAACAAGCTCCATCACATAGGCTCTATTGTCTCTATATACAGAAATAATAATATCTTCAATCAGATTTTTATCTATAGTAATAATAGATTTTGCTAGTATGGTGAAATAAAGTTTTTGAATGAATTGGATTGTATAATCTGGATGCCCATTGAAAAAATTCAAAGCATTTATAAGAAAAGGTATTTCAATCCTATTGGATGAAAAAAAATTATTACTATGCTTATATACTTCATTAATATCAAGAGGTGGCAGTTCAACGACAATTGAAAAGTGAACAAAAGGAGAACCCTTCTTCTCAAATATTTGCGTCATTGTTGATTCAATACTCCCAAGAAAAATGTATGTTATGTTTTTGTGATGCTGCTGAATTACAGAGCGAGACTTACTTAAAATATCCTCAGAAGCAATATCGAGGATGTCTTGAAATTCATCAAACACAAATTTAACATCAACACCCTCTTTTCTAGCGATACTATTCATTACATCAAGACTGTGCAGGAAATATTCTACATCATTAACATCTTTCTCTATCATTCTAAGGGTAACTTCCGCAATATCTTTTATTTTAAGCTCACTCACACGGTTAAAAAGGTCAAGCATAGACTCTCTTGCCTGTTTTAAGAAATCATCGATTAGAGACAGTTTATATGCTTCATTAACAATAATATTGGCTAAAGATTTTAGATTACTCATTCTGCTTATATCGACATAAACGAATGTATGTAGTTTCTCATTTTTTAAAAGATGTTTTATAATGGAAGTTTTACCAAATCTTCTTGGAGCTTTTATCACGAAGGACTGTTTTTTATCTATATAGCTTTTGAGGAGTGGCAAATGCCTTTTCCTGTCAATAAACAATTCGTCAACAGGGGAAGTTCCTATTTTAAGCATAGTTGTCTCCATCTATCTATTAAATTTATGGATTATTGTATCTAAAGAAATAGTGTGTGTCAATATCTATATATAAAATAGATACTAATAAAGAGGTAAATTAAAAATTAGCTAAGTATTTTATAAATGTTGGAGTTGAGCACCAAAATAAAATCATTTCCAAATAAATTATATAGTGCATAAAAATTAAAAATGTTAAAAGAAACAAAATAGAGATACTCTTTGAGTCCTCCTATTTTGCATCGTAAAAATCTTGGAAAAATTGTTACAATTTTATTGCCAGTAAAAGGATAAAAATAATCATATATCCCACCTTTATTTCTACCAGAACCAGAGAGCATGTCCCCCAAGTGATGTGCAAATATTCCAAATAGAAAAGCTGATGAAAAAATAAAAAAAACATTATTGTTAAAGTTGTAGAAGTACAAAAAACCTAATATAAAAAGCATATCAACAATAAAAATGAACTTATGAGTTATACCTCTATGTTTAGTGCCAAGTAAGCGTATGAACCATGAAAACAAAAAAGAGAAAATTGAGCTTCTTGAAATCTTTGAATTTGGTTCATCTATATCTGGGAATAGTGAGCCAAAAGATATACCTAAGAAGATAATACATATATCATAAAATGTCACATCGGAAAGTATGTGAAATTTCAAGTCTGGAATTGCGATAACAGGAAGAAGTGCAAGGGTAAAAGCAAAGCTTGTATGGGTCTTAGCCATCATAAGACACTACTCATAAAAACAGTATTGGATATTTTGTATGTATATTGCATATTTATCGTTGAGGTAGAGAACTCCAAGTACTTAAATACTTGGAGATGATTGAGGGGCGATGTACGAATCTTTGCTTTGCGATTGTTCTTGTTTAATTTCTTCTTGAATTTCTTGAATCTCTGCCATTTGGATAGCTTTTTCTTCATCAATTGCATTTTGTAATGATTGAAAGATGTCCTTTGGAGAAACTAAATCCTGCTCTTCAAACAAAGAAGGCGAGCTTGCGTATTCTTCTATTGTTTGAATTGTAATCAATTCTTCTTTATCCTGCTCTTGGATAGGCATATCATCAATTTGGTTGTATTTTCTACAGAAATTAAGATACTCATTAACCTCGTCAACATTTTCTTGCAGAACTTCATTCGCTATGTCCTTGTCACAATATAGCATACCCTTGAGCTTATTGTAGTTTTCAAGCAACAGGTAGTTTGCATTCGTTATGTATGGGAGTTCTTGATTATCAATGGTAGTAATTTTTCCGTTATCAGTGCCATTTCTAAAGGTAATACAACCCGTTCCACTTTGGTCGGTAACATTTATATTGCCAACAGTATAATAGTTTGCACCGTTTTGCTGAACACCAAGAATAACAATGTCGGATTTCTCGCTAAGCTTGATGGCATCATCAAGAAGCATTCCATTACGCATAATTTTAGAAAGCATGACTTCTCCCTCACCCTTTCTTATTACAGTTGCACCTAGATTTTTCAATGTATAGTTTGCCATAACGCCCTACCTCGCTTATATTGTATGTAATATTATAGCAAAAGAAGATTTGTGTGGCTTTTAATAGTTGTTTCAATTTTCTTTCTTTATTTTTTTACCTAAAAGGAATGAAGCACTGCCATCTCGATTTAGCTTTAAGTCAATCACGGCATCATATTTATTTCGTACGGCATATCTTTTGATTTCATGCATCCTATCAAGGGCATATCTAGTATCAAGAGTAACTTGTGAAACAATATCGAAATTGCTTGAAATTAGACTCTTATCATCTTCTGGGAAAAAGACGAATAATTTTTGCATTTTAGGAACATTGCTCTCTTTTGCAACTTTTTTCATATACTCTTTTCTCCTTTTCCTAGTAATATACTGAGATTTAAGAGACAGCCAAATATATGGCAAAAGTAATGATGCGAAGAACAAAATATTCCAACGAAGGATAAAATCTGTTTGAAACAGTAGTAAAAAAGCACCAATAGCGAATATTGAAGCGTATGCGATAAAGAAATATATCATATCCTTGTCGCTAACACGATACTTTTCTCTTGCTTCATCAATTTTATATGGAGCAAATCGCTGGGAAGTAGCAAGCTCTAAATTTAGGGAATTTAAAGATTTTTGCTGAGAAACATTTGATTTTTTAGGCTTCTTTTTTTTCTTGGAAAATATAGAGAAAATTCCCATATTAGTTATCCTTATTCTCAACAAACATTTCAAGAGAAATGTTGTCATCATCAGGAAGAATTTTAATGAGTTCTTTAAGGTCTGAGAATCTATCAAATTCTCCAATATCAGCCTCACCAAGCCAATCTTTTATGCCATTATATACATCATCGAATGATTCAGCAGAATCTTCATTATTATCCATATTTTGAATCAGGCTATCCAGAGAATAAGCATCATCGTACCAGCGGATTTCAACAGGATTTTTTGAGAGCATCTTAACTGTTTCAAAAAACTCTCGAATATAGTCTTCCGCTTTGCCCTCTTCTAAGGCATAATTTATCTCTTCCTCTTCAATCGCAGCTTCTTCGTTTACTGTTCCCATTTTACACCTTTCTATATATGTTATTTAGTGTTGATTACACGATTTCCATTGACGAACACAGTTGGAGTCATTGAGACATTAATTTTGACACCATAGGCTCTATCATCTTCAAGTATCTCTTCTGCTTTATATTTTTTAATATCATCTTTGCTGATTGGATATTCAGGCAGTGCAGAATTGTATTTTGAAATAATGGAATCTATACTTTCTTTAGTTTCTCCTTGTTTATATTGAAACTTTCCACCAGCATACATACCCTTAAGAATTTCAATCTTCTTGTCTGGATACTTTTGCATAGCTGTAATATTAACAAGAGATATGTTTTTAGCATTTGGATGCATTGTTAATGGAAAGTTATAGTAGTACACTGCTGTATCTCCACTTTCTATAAACTTTTTCAGCTCTGTCGGTGCCTTTTTATTACAATGCGGACACTCAAAATCAGAAAAAATCGCAACTCGGTTTTTTATCTTACTTCTATCTTTTGGAGCATAGACAAGAGAACTCTCTTTGTAGAGCTTATCGAGAGGCATAACAATTTTACTTGAGATTGGTGTGCCAAACTTGTCATAAACATCCTCAGAAAAGTATTCCCCATCCGTAAGTACAGGGATAAACTCCTCATGATAGTCTCCTTTGAAGTCAACAACATTAACCTTTACAACATCACGGTACCAGCGTTTACCGATGTTAGTGCGACCAACTTTTTCAATCTGAATGATTTCTTTAATTGTTCGATTTTTCTCCAATATATTTTTTACAAAGTCTTCTGTATTGTCTGCAAATAAAGCAGAAGAGAAAAGAGTACCAATGATGAGCCCTGCAACATAAATTTTATTTTTCATTTATAGCCTTTTTAAAAAGATAAGTAATAGTTGATGTACCATTACTATTTAGATTTTCTACGCAATCAGGCGGATTTACCATTTCAGATAGCATATATGCTATTCTCCTGCCTATTGCCCCTGTGTTTCCCATTATTTTCTTACTGTGGTTGAGATATGTAGCATCTTCCCATTTGTCTTGAAGATATTTCAAAAACACATCTTCATCCCAAAAATCAGTAACCTCAGTATATCCATTATAATTTAATGGAACCCTAACTATACGCTCTGGCGAAATGCCCTCGTTCATTAGACCAACCTGCAAAATCTTTGCCATTCCATTGCCTTCAAAATCATTATCCATACCAATAATAAAATACTCATATTCAGACAATGCAAGCTCTCGGCAAACATCAATCTTTTGGAATCTCTTTAATATGTTGACTCCATTCACCCAAATACCTCGAAATCCTTTTGGAATAGATATATTGCCAAGGCAGCTTGGTTCAGATGTTTTGAAGTTTGGAGCAAAAGTAAAACTAATCAAGTCCGCATTAAAAAACTCAATGTCTGCATGCGAACCAATATAGCTTTCTGCAATAAAAGCATTTTTCCTTTTTTTTGTTGATTTAAAAAATGACATTTTTACTTACTTGTAATAATGATTTGAATTCCCCGCAATTTTAATGGTTGCTTCCATCCACCCTTTCATTAGAAGTGAAAAAACATTTTTAATAAGAGGTATTTTTTTAATCACTCTATAAACAAAGCTCTCTTCAACAAAATAGTAAGCCTTCCATAAAGGACTTAACTTCTTTCGATTTTTTATCAATCGTTCGGCTCTACCCTGTGCGAGCTTATCATTCATCTCCTCAACAAACTTATCAAGTAGAAAAACGACTTCTCGATTGCTCAATGGTCTGTCTTCAAAATTTTGTGTTTGCATAACAATATCTCCTTTGCTTAGGATAAGTATATCACATATTATTAGCTGTGTCAAGTTTTTATTTTAAAATCGATTATCTGTCACAAAAAAGCATTATTGAGGCATAAACCTCTCAAGCCCTAAATTGCCAATATTTTCCTCTTGTACTTTAACTCTTGTCTTTTTCTTGGATGTAACTTTTTCTGAATTATTATTATTCTCTGGATGGTTCCCACTATTAAGGTCTTCGTTATTCCTTAAATAGTTTTGTGACAATTGTGTAAGTTTCTCTATTCTTTGTTCAATGGATGGAGCATCTATATCCTGCACATTAGTTGAATAGGTGTAAATATATTCTTTAAAGTTGCCCCTTATCTCTTCATGTCTATTAAGTGTTGAGAATTTAATCTTATCGATATTGGAGGACATAAGCAAATCGTTAATATCTTTTCCATATTTTTCATCCCAGCACGCAACAATAATTTTCTTTGCACCTGCCCTGTATAATTTCTCAGAAATTTTTGGAACATTTTTAATGCCTGCATTGTCTTGGTCAAAAGCAATAACCGCCACTTTGTCTTTAAAATATCCAAGTTTGCTATCAAAGTGTTTATGAACACCAATAAGGGAAACAGTGTTGTATCCCATAGCCCCCATAGATTTTGCATCTATCGCCCCTTCGTGAAAAAACCAAATATCTTTAGATAGGAGACTCTCAACCTTATAGTCACTTCCATAATAGTTAGGGCTAATTAAAGAACTGTTTTCTATTGCAGATGTTTTGTTTGATACATTTTTAGATTTTTCACCTATAAAGCGAAATTCTAAGTTTGTTGGGACATCTGAATATGGTGTGTGCATAGAGAATAAAATAGCATCGCAATAGCTAAATTTGTCTGTCGCTTTATCTCTTGTTCCATGTTTCCAAAAACCATTTTCACTTAGAACAGAAAGGTCAATAAGTGTTTTTTCTCCAAACACATCTTTTAGATTTTTTACAAGCTTAGGAACCATATCTGCTCCAACAAACCCAACATCTCTTGTAAACACCTCATGAGCGAGCCCCCTAGATGCAAAAAAATCTAAAACCTTTTTTGCATCTTTATTTGCAAAAGAAAATTCTCTAATATAAGATAAGACCATTTGGAATTTTTGTTTATCATTCATCTCATGAAAATTATCAAGATATTTCTTTGTATCGATTTCTTTATAGCTTTTTGCTGAATCCAAATATTCAAATTCAATTTCACTGTAACTGTCATGTATAACAGGAGCTTTGTTGTGTATAATCTTTTCTTTG